>Ga0265295_1006698_pt1 | contig 13793 bp, 9 predicted proteins | sample Munlansysbiofilm_FD_192503 | JGI IMG/M metagenome (GOLD analysis project Ga0265295, IMG submission 192503) | Leachate microbial communities from a municipal landfill in Southern Ontario, Canada - Methane capture system biofilm | ecosystem: Engineered > Solid waste > Landfill > Unclassified ... | reverse complement strand
CTTATAAGTCTCCGTTGTAAAATACAAATAATAAGCCTCATTTATGGCCTCCACAATCATTTCTTCAGTAATATCTTTATGCGAATGAAAAAAGCAAGTGCCTCCATTTTTACTCAGACTAAACCTATGTATCAAAGTATTTGTTAAAACTTCTTTTTCTACAAATTGCAAAAAGTCATTATCAACGGGATAACCCGAGACTTGCATATAGGTAATACGCGTATCGTCAGGATATGTTTTTGACGCATCGTGACTTAGCAGTTGAACTTGTGAAAATAGGAAAAATGGTAATAAAACCAATAATAATGTAAATATCTTTTTCATAATAATAATAATAATGTTAGAACATAGACGTGCCCTTTTTTAAACACCCATCAATTTTATTTTTTTTATCATAATGCAAAAAATAATTCTGATATTTTCATAATTGCAATACAAATATACTAAAAAAAAAATAATCATTGTAGTTTAGCTTCGTTTTTGTTAAAATAAACAGATTAAAAACCAAACTTACTATTAAGACACATAAAAACATCTATTAGTTGTAAGCACTCTTATAATAAATTTAACTACAACAAATTAATCAAGAGACAAGACTAATTTCTAGCGGTCCATTTTACAAACTTTTTACTTTCTTTATAGCGCTCATTGTAAAGGGTTAGAATATAGAATCCTTCAACAAAACTGGAGGCATTTAGTCTTATTATATTTTCGCCTTCTAGGATAGAAAGATGTTTTTGATAGATAAGTTTACCATTGACATCTGTGATTGATAATGTTAGTTTTGTATTTTCCAATGCATTTACCATTACATATAACTCATCCACCACAGGATTTGGATATAAACTTAGCAATTCAAATGAATTTTGCTGTGCAGTTTTTCCGTTTTCAGAATCCAAAGAGGAGTTTACCGAAACTATTTGGGAATATGCAAATGAATTATCAAAATCGACCGTTTTCAGGCGGTAATAGCTAATATTATCCCAAGGAGCATCGTCATTAAGAGATCCAGTTAAACCAACGTCTTCCCATTTCATTATTGGTACTACAAAAATCGTAATTTTTTGAGCTTTACACACTTTTTTGGGCAGTATCAAAATAAGATTATCAGAAAAAACGAAAACCATCATCCATTAACAACTAAGTGGCTAATTACCAATAGCTTTTATGGCATTTCATCTGTTACATAATCAGGTGTAAAATATTAAATAAAAAAATATTTAATCAATACAGCAAAAGAATGTGAATATTTTCTACACAAATTTCCTATGCACATATATTTAAGTGCAAATAATATTGAAAAACATATCGCAAGGAGTATGAAAAGGGCATCAATAAATGGTAAAAAGCAAGAGATATAAGTAAAGAATAGAGAAATAATAGTTTATAATTTTAACCTACATTATCGCAACTCGGCTTGCAATTGAGTCTGATAGGCCTTCACCAATTTATCCATTGCCGAAGTAATTTCCATTTCGGTCATCGTCTTCGTACTGTCTTGTAATATAAAACTGACTGCATACGATTTTTTTCCTTCGGGAAGTTTATCCCCTTCATACACATCAAAAATATTTATTTCCTGTACAGTTTTACCAAGTGTTTTACTGGCAATCTCATAAACCTCATCATAGGTTGTTTGGCTGTTTAACAAAAGTGCTAAGTCACGACGAACAGGCTGATAATTAACGATATCATTGTATTTTATAGATTTTTTTACAGACATTTCGGCGAAGTTTTTCCAACGAATTTCTGCATAATAAACCGATTGCTTAATATCAAAATGTTTGGCCACTTTTAGATGTAAAATACCGCAAAAAGCAATTACATTGTTCGCAGAGTCCAGATATTGAATCCCGTCCTTAAAAGTGTTGCTGGAAAATTGTTTTACCGTCAACTTTTTAGTTAATCCAGCAAATTGAATCATCTTTTCGACGTTCGACTTTAAGGTAAAAAAATCGATTTTTGAGGAGGAAAATTTCCAGTTTTCTGGTTTTTCATTTCCTGCCATTACCATAGCTAAAACCTCTTTTTCAACATACTTTTTATGGACATCCATATTACTAAAAAGAGAATTTGAACGATACTCTTTCCCAAATTCAAAAAGACGAATATCAGCGTGGTGATAGTTTTGATTTAGCAATACATTTTCCAATAAACCTGGCAATAAAGATTGTCTCATTATTTCCAAATCTTTGCTGAGAGGATTCAGGATTTTAACCAATTCATTTGCTTTAATAACATCAAATAACTCAAGGTATTCTGATTTGCTCAAAGAGTTATTCATGGCTTCGTAAAAACCATTTGAGGACATATAACTTGAAACCGTTTCTTTTAGACGTTCTTTTTTAAGATTCACTTTATCGGAAAACATCAATGAATAACTCAAGGTTTCGGGAATTTCAATAGAATTAAATCCATAAATTCGCAAAACTTCTTCTATCACATCAGCTTCTCTAGTAACATCTACTCGGTATAAAGGTGCAAATGTTTCAAAACCATTTTCGCCAAGATTGAATATTTCAAAATCCAACAATTCCAATATCGAAATCACTTTTTCAGCGGGAATTTCTTTACCAATTAGAGCATTAATTCGATTAAAAGAACAACTAATTTTCACTCTTTGCATCGGAGCTGGATATACATCCTGAACCGGTGAATACTTCACTTGTGGACAAAGTTCTGAAATCAGCAAAGCGGCTCTTTGCAAAGCATAAGGAATCATTTCCGGGTCTACTCCACGTTCAAAACGAAATGAGGAATCGGTTTTTAAACCATGAAACTTAGCACTTTTGCGAACAGAAACCGGATTAAAATAAGCACTTTCCAAAAAAATCGAAGTCGTTTCCATTGTTACTCCCGAATCCAATCCACCGAAAATGCCCGCCATACACATCTCTTCTTTTTCATTACAAATCATCATTTCTCGCCCATTCATCTTCCGACTTACCTCATCCAAGGTTACAAACTCATTCGATTGTGATTTTCGAACTACAATTTTATCACCGGCAATTTTTTTCGCATCAAAAGCATGCAAAGGCTGCCCTGTTTCGAGCATTACGAAATTTGAAATATCAACAATATTATTAATGGGTTTCATACCCATGGATGTAATAAAACATTTTAACCATTCGGGAGATTCGCCCACCGTAATGTTCTCAAAAAACACACCGGCATATCTGGGACACCCTTCCACATCTTCAATAACAATGCTAATAGGATTTTTTTTAATCACTGGTTTGAATCCAAAAACATCGGGTAGTTTTGCTACAAAATCTTGCTTTTTCCGCATCGTCAAAGCAGCCGCAAGATCTCGTGCAACACCATAATGCGACATCGCATCGGAACGATTCGGAGTTAAACCAATTTCAAAAACATAATCGTTATCTGTAAAAAACAGTTTTGAAGCTTTCGTTCCTACCTCAAATGTATCTGGCAGCACCAAAATTCCTTCGTGAGACTCTCCTATTCCTAATTCATCTTCGGCACAAATCATTCCCTCGGAAGGAATTCCACGTATTTTTGCTTTCTTGATAAGCAATTCTTTTCCATCCGAAAAGAACAACTTTGAACCCACCGTAGCGACCAAAACAGTCTGACCTTCAGCCACATTGGGAGCACCGCAAACAATTTGCAAAGGCTCACTCATGCCAACGTCTACTTTTGTAACCTGTAATTTATCGGCATCTGGATGTTTAACACACTTCAATACTTTGCCCACCAAAACACCGTCTAATCCGCCTTTAATTGGCTCATACAGATCGATTGACTCCACTTCAAGCCCAATATCAGTTAAAATTTCTGATGTTTCGGAAACACTTAAATTAAAGTCTAGATATTTTTTTAACCAATTGTATGAGATTTTCATAAGATGAAGCTTTCTGTTTTATTTGAATTTGGCAAAATTAAAGAAAATTTGAGATAGCTCAAACTACTTAAGCTTTTTTATTTAATTTAATTCTTTTCCGACTTCGAAAGCTTCGGAAAAATGTTTTATTTAGTTCAAGCTTTTTCAACTAGGCTTCATATTCATCGATCCAATAAATCAACGTCCGAGAATGACAGTGAGACATTTTATCAAAAAACAAAAAATATTTTTTTATTCTTTTTGAATAACTTACCTTTGTATCAATAAATTGAAAACAACACACTATGACCATAACTCAGTTAGAATACATAGTTGCGGTAGATACATACAAAAGTTTTGGACATGCTGCCGATAAATGCTTTATTACGCAACCAACGCTTAGCATGCAAATTCAAAAGCTGGAAGAACAGTTGGATGTACTTTTATTTGATCGTCAAAAAAAACCCATCGAAACAACTGAAATTGGCATCAGCGTTATTGCCCAAGCTCGAGAAGTGCTAAAAGAACATGCCAGAATAACAGAAATCATCAAGGATAAAAAAGGAATATTAGGCGGTAATTTTCACATTGGAATTATTCCAACCATCGCCCCCTATTTGGTTCCCCTGTTTTTGTTGAATTTTATCGAAAAGTATCCGGATGTCACCATCACTATTTCCGAACTAACAACGGCACAAATTCTCGAACAACTTAAAAATGGAATTATCGATTGTGGCATTTTGGCTACTCCAACAAGAGATGCTCATTTAATAGAAACTCCCATATATTGGGAACCACTGGTGGCATTTGTTTCAAAAAAACACCCTTTGTCTAAACAAAGTACGGTTATGATGGAAGATATTAACATTTCTGACGTATGGCTGCTCAACGAAGGACATTGTTTTAGAAATCAAATCATTAATCTGTGTCACGACTTGCAAAAACACATTGCAGACACGCGATTAAACTACCAAACTGGAAGCATCGAAACCCTAAAAAAAATCGTGGAAGCGGGAAAAGGAATCACCTTGCTGCCCGAACTTTCCATCAGCGATTTCTCCGTTAAACAAACCAATATGGTGCGCTATTTCCGTAATCCCGAACCCGTTAGGGAAATTGGACTTATTGTGAGCAAGAGTTTTGTCAAAAAACGCATGCTGGAAGCCCTGAAAAATGAAATTTTGGATGTTATTCCTAAAAAGATGAAAGATTCATCAAAAAAACTAATTTTAGACATCGATATTAAAAAAACAGAATAAGATATAAAAAGATGAGCCAAAATCAGCTTGTTGAAATTTCCGGTGTTATTATTACACTCAATGAAGAACGAAATATCGAACGTTGCATAAAAAGCTTATTGCCCGTTTGCGACGAAATTGTGGTGATTGACTCTGGCTCGACCGACAAAACAAAAGAAATTTGTGAAAGCTATGGCGTAAGATTTATGTATCAAAAATTTTTAGGATATACAGAACAGAAAAACTTTGCCATTGACCAAGCTTCTCACAACTATATCCTCTCTTTGGATGCCGATGAAGCACTTTCGGAAGAGTTGACAAACGAAATTCTGAAAGTTAAATCCAACTGGGAATTCGATGGGTACGAAATGAATCGTTTAACCAATTATTGTGGAAAATGGGTAAAACACACCGGATGGTACCCCGACCGAAAAATACGTTTATTTAAACAAAACAAAGCTCGCTGGGAAGGCGGTGCACTCCACGAAAAACTAAACGTTTCGGAAAATGCAAGCAAAAAAAGAATCAAAGGCGACCTCTTGCATTATTCCTATTATACGATTGAAGATCATTTAAAACAAATTGAAAATTTTACCAAAATATCTTCCAAAGAACTGTTTGAAAAAGGAAAAAAACCAAGTCAATGGAAAGTTATTTTCTCGGGTCCCATAAAGTTTTTACGAGATTATATTATAAAAAGAGGTTTTCTGGATGGTTATACTGGTTTCAGAATTGCATTGATTTCTTCTTTTGCAAGCTATCTAAAATACGCCCGAGCAAAAGAGCTTTTCGAGCTGAATCAAAAAAAAAATGAGCATAAACGAATCATTATCAGCAGAACGGATAGCATTGGCGATGTTATTTTGACGCTTCCAATGGCTGGTTTCCTGAAAAAGATGTATCCTCAATCGACCTTGCTTTTTTTAGGAAGAAAATACACAAAAGAGATTGTTCGCAATTCTATTTATATTGATGAATTTATCGACTATGATGAATTGGAATCTCAAACTTTGGAGGAACAAATTGAATCTTTTAAAAAACTAAAAGCGGATTTTATCATTCATGTTTTCCCTCTTAAAAAAATCGCAAAACTTGCCTGCAAAGCAAACATCAAAAAACGTATTGGAAACATTCACCGATGGTATCATATTATATATTGCAACCAATGGTCAAATTTTGGCAGAAGAAAATCTCATCTTCACGAATCACAACTAAATATCAAGCTTTTATCCTCTTTGGGAATTCGCTACAATGACATTTCATTGAACAATTATTCTGAACTGACAGGTTTCCACCCAAAAACCAAAATTTCACCTCTGGTTGACTCTTTTATAAATGCTGACAAATTCAACCTAATACTGCATCCAAAATCCAAAGGCAGCGCCCGAGAATGGGAACTAAAAAACTACAAGAAACTAATTGACATTCTCCCTGAAGATAGCTTTAACATTATTTTGAGTGGTACCGAAAACGAAGGCAAAATGTACCGTGAAATCTTGCTCGATTCTTCTAAAAACAACATTTTAGATTCCAGTGGAAAACTTAGTTTATCCGAATTAATCGCATTGATTTCAAAAGCAGATGCTTTGTTGGCATGCAGCACCGGCCCTTTGCACATTGCCTCCATCTGCAATATTCACAGCATTGGCATTTATCCACCCATAAAACCCATGCACCCTGGCAGATGGAAGCCCATCGGACCAAAAACAAAAATCTTTGTAAAAGACAAATCCTGCAACGATTGCAGAAAAACCATGCCCTGTACTTGCATTAATTCGATACGCCCTGAAGAAGTTCGAGATTATCTTATGTCGGTAAAATAAGTGACTGAGTGAATGGATGACCATGTGACCAAGTGCCTGTCGGCAGAAGAGAAGAGAAGAGAAGAGAAGAGACCGGGTGACCTCCTTTTAACTTTTAACTTTCTACTTTTAACCTCCCACTTTCTTCATCTTTTTTTGCACTTATAGATTAAATCCATACCTTTGTAAATTAAAATTAAATTTATGATTATTGATGTGTTTTCCCCCTGCCCTCACGATGGTTTGTCGGAACAAAATTTAGATAATTTACTTAAGATTATTCGCAAATGTGGCGATACGCCTGTCGTTCCTGAATCCTTTTTATGCTGCGGACAGTCTTCTTATATTCAAGGCTTTCACGAATTGGCGAAAACTTTTGCCATCGAAGTATTAAATAATTTCCAAATGAATCGTCCAGTCGTCTCCGCATCCACTTCATGTTTGGGATTTATGCAACAAAGATACGTTCCTATGTTTTTCAATACTTCCTATCATAACGAACATAAACAACTGTTATCCAACATTATGGACATAACACAATACCTTGCCGATTACAAAAAGAAACTAAATTTAGAAGCTATTTTTCCGCATAAAGTGTATTATTATGCGTCATGTTCCTCTTTGCGAAAACATGAAGTAAAGGATGCTCCCATCCGTCTTCTCGAAAATGTAAAGGATTTAATATTAGTTCACAATACAAAGCCAGTTGTAAACTGCTGCGGAAATGGCGGTACATTTTCTTTTAATTACCCAACTGAATCCGACAAATTAACCAATGCTTTATTGGACGATATTTTAACCAACGAAGTTGAATACATAACATCTACAGATGCTTCTTGCTTATTAAAAATGCAAAAAATGATAGATGCCCGAAAATTAAATTTGAAGACGATCCATATTGTTGATATTCTTTCTGCATTCAACTAGATGGAATATTGCAATTAATTAACATTTTACAGTGAACCATATTAATTTTCTCTTGTTTACTCCTCATAAACCTTATAAACTTAAAAATTAAAATATCATGATTTCAGAAAAAATTGAAAAAGCAATTATTCAACAAATTAAAGAAGAAGAGAATGCGTCACGTATTTATTTAGCCATGGCATCTTGGTGTGACACACAAGGATATCCTGGTGCTGCTGCATTTTTCTATCGTCAAACGCAGGAAGAACGTTTTCATGCCCTTAAGTTTATTCAATATTTGAACGAACGCGGAGGCCATGCTCAAATAATAGATCTTCCAAAACCTGAAAATAAATTTGATAACTTAAAACAAATTTTTGAAATTACCTTAGAGCATGAAAAATTTGTAACGGCATGCATCAATAATCTTTATGAACTTGCTCAAAAAGAAAAAGATTTTGCAACTTTAACATGGTTAAATTGGTTTATTGAAGAACAAATGGAAGAAGAAGCAACGGTGGGTGCAATTTTAGATAAATTTGCGCTTATCGGTACCGACAAAGGCGGTTTCTTTATGTTGGACAAAGAGTTACAAGCTTTGGCGGCAGCTCCTGTAGACGAAGAATAAAAAAACTCTTCGTAAAGAACAAAAAAAGGTCTGATAAAAATATTTTTATCAGACCTTTTTTTATGTCAAAAATTATCTTGCTACTGGAAATGCATAAACCCGTTCCGAATATCCCGCAAAACACCCCAATCCATTTTGGATATTAGTATAAATAGGGCTTGGTTCGGCAAATGGATTTCCATCAGAATAGCCAAATGACTCCAAACTGGAATGAAAATGATAAAAATGGGAATCTGTCTGCAATACTTTTACAAACAATGTGTCTCCAATGTTTCCATCTCCAAAATAATAGGAGGAAAAGGCAATCACTTTCTCTTTTCCATCAAAAACATAATCGCTCATTACCCATGAAAAACCATCCATATATAAATCTTGTTTTGCGACTCCTGTATTTCCACTTTCACCATAATACATATTTACCCATGCTTGAAACCCGTAATAATTAGGCACTCCGCCTACATCTTGGAATTTCAAAAAATACTTAATGGAATTTTCCCCGTTTCCTGATGAATTTTCAACTTTAAGAAAACTGAGATTAATATCTGAATAAAATGGAATTACAATGGAAGATTCCACTGTTTTAAAACTATTTGCGGATACTCTCAAGAAATATTTTCGCCCCTGCTCCACCGGAAAATCATTGCGAGAAATTCGATAAACATCCTCTCCTTCATGAAAAAGAAGCCTCACCCAATCAGCATTTTCGGCTCTAAGCTCCACCACAGCATCCGAAACAATCAAACTTTCCTCATAATCGATGACATGATTCAAAGGCACCGATCGGCTGACAGTAATCTGAATAGAATCTCGAGAAGGCGACAAATAAGAAAACACGACCAACTTCGGATCATTGTCCGGAATTTCAACAAATACTTCTTTGGTACACGATTGAAAACCGCAAATGACAATAATTAAAAGGACTAATATTTGAATTGATTTTTTCATAATTAAAATTTTATAGACCAACTAAGCGATGGAATTAAGGGAAAAATTGAAATCTGTTCTAAAACATTTTTTGTTTTATTGTTACCACTGTCTACTGTTGTTAGATAGTAAAAAAATGGATTTTGTCTGTTGTACAAATTGTACACTCCAACTTCATAGGTATGTTCTGTTTTCTTTTTCTTTTTGTGAATTTGTAGGCCTATATCGAGTCGATGATACGCACTCATCCGAAAACTGTTTTTATCTCCATAATCACTTACAACTCCCCAAAAGCCATTCGACATGGTTCCATCTTCGTTATAAGGCATGGGAATATACGACGCTTTGGGCAAAGTAACGGCATTTCCTGTACCATAAACCCAAGTACCTGAAAGAGTTATATCCTCGAACAATCTAAATATTCCAACCAAAGAAATATCATGACGGCGGTCGTAGCGAGCATAAAACTTCTCTCCAAAATTCAATTCATCAAACTGCATTTGAGTCCACGAAAGCGTATATCCAACCCATCCCGTAAAACGTCCTGAATTCTTCCTGAATAATATTTCTAAACCATACGACCAAGCTTGACCTGTGGTGATATTTTGCTCCCAATTAAACTCCGAACTTTGCCCTGGTTCGCTAATTCCAATAAAACTAGCACCCTCTTTGTAACCAATAATGTGATCTGATTTTTTATAATATCCTTCCACGGTCAACGATAAATCGTTTTTAAAAAAATCTTTGCCAATTCCAGCAGCTACCTGCCAAGACTTCTGCGGTTTGATATTTGGTGTAGAAGGAACCCATAAATCGGTAGGCAAACCAATTCCTGTATTACTCAATAAATGTAAAAATTGCGACATGGAAGCAAAGGAAGCTTTTAAGGCGAAGTCGGGTTTTATTAAATAGCTGCTCGAAAAACGCGGTTCAGGACTGATATAATGCTGATCTTTTACAAAAAAAGAGGTCAAACGAACACCCGGATTCAAACGCAACTTATTATTTAATGTTTTAATTTCATCCTCTATATATATAGATGTCTCCACGCCCTCTTCTTTTTTCGACATTGAGATATCATCTTCGAAAAAATCATTTTTCAAAACAAAAGCACCGGGAACAAATACATGATAAATAGAATTTATTCCAGCTCGAATCGAATGATTGGGACTTGGATGGTAATATAAATCATACTTCAAACCATAATCATTAATTCCCGAAACATACTGCATGCTAAATAAATCATTATTCGATTTATTTTCAGCATAAATCTTCATGGTGTAATCGCTAAAAACAAAGGAAGCATTGGAAAATAATGTATTGTGAAACAAATGATTCCATCGCAAAGTAGCCGTTGAGTTTTGCCAGAATAAACCTGCTTTATACCTATCTTCCCGACTCATTTTTTCATTCATATAAAACTTATCACGGCCAAAATAGCCACTTAAAAACAATTTATTTTTATTTCCAAAATCGTAATTGGCTTTGGCATTTAAGTCATAAAAATAGTAACCCACCGACGAACCACCAGTTTGAGCTGCAATAATGGGTTGCATTAAAAAATCGATATAGGTGCGACGACCCGAAATTATAAAGGAAGATTTGTTCTTTACAATCGGACCCTCGAGCAACAATCGGGCAGAAATTATTCCCACTCCCGCTTCGCCCGAAAACTTTTGCTTATTCCCATCTTTCATGGTCATTTCAATAACCGACGACAAGCGCCCACCATAGCGAGCAGGGAAGCCTCCTTTGGTAAGCTCAATCGATTTTAGCGCATCCCCATTGAAAATAGAAAAGAAACCAAACAAATGATTTGCATTATAAACAATGGCCTCATCTAATATTATCAAATTTTGATCAGGACCTCCTCCCCTAACATAAATACCGCTCGACCCTTCGGTCCCTTTCTGCACACCGGGCATCAATTGCAAAGCCTTGAAAACATCTTTTTCGCCCAATAATGCGGGAATGGCTTTTACATCCTGAGGCTTAATCCCAACCACACTCATCCTAACCTCTTCGCTCACCTTTTGCTCTCGTTCACCCGAAATAACAACCTCTTCGAGTTGCAAACTGGATTCTAAAAAAATATTCAAATGCAAATTCTCCTTTAGGAGAATCTTTTTTTCAACAGTTTGATAACCCACATATGACCATCGAATCAAAACACTATCGGTGGCATTTAAGGTGAGCGAATAAAATCCGTAGATATTTGAAGTGCTCCCAAGTTTCGAGTCGGGATTGTAAACATTCACTCCAACCAAGGATTCACGACTACCTTTTTCATATATATAACCGCTGATTGTTCTACGTTGAGCAAAACTAAAAAAGGATATCAATATAAAAAAAAAACTCAGAAAATTTCTCATAAAATGATATTTGTTAGCATAAAAAACAGTGCAAAAATAAGAGATAAAAAGACATTAAGGTGTACTAATTTGATGTGTTGAAAAATAAATATCGAAAAACAAATGTTATAAAAAGCAAAATTGTTCCTAAATCGTGTTCCTTTTAATGAGAAAAAAATATAAATTGAAAAAAAAACTCTTTCTTTGCAAAAAAAATAATCAAAATCATGCAAAACTTCGTTTATTATAATCCAACAAAGATTCATTTTGGAAAAGACATTCATAAAAAGTTAGGAAAAACCATTGAAAAGTATGGTCAAAATGTTTTATTGGTAACAGGTCAAGGTTCCATTCAGAAAAATGGAATATACGAGGCTTGTGTTCCACCATTGGCTTCTTTTAATATAAAAGTTCATGAATTTTCGGGGATAAAGCCAAATCCTGAAATCAATCAAATATATGAAGCCATTCGTTTTGGCAAAAGTCAAAAAGTGGATGTTGTTCTGGCTATTGGTGGTGGAAGTGTTATTGATTCAGCCAAAGTTATTGCAGCAGGAATTGCATCCGACGACGACGTTTGGGACTATTTTGTAACGCCTAAAAAACCACTCAAAAGTCTGCCACTCATAACAGTCATAACCATTGCTGCCACCAGTTCTGAAATGAATTCATTTAGTGTAATTCAAAACAATTCAACCAAGCAGAAGATCGGATTCGGACATCCTCTCTTTTTTCCAAAAGAATCGTTTATGAATCCAGAATTCACATATAGCGTCTCTCCATACCAAACCGCTTGTGGTTTGGCAGACATTATCGCTCATAGCCTTGAGCATTGGTTTGGCGAAGGCGACTCACCATTGACAGACAGCATCATAAAATCGACCATTCATGAGGTTTTTAAAATTGCCGAACCACTTCTGCAAAACCCAACCGATTATAATCTCCGTGCCAGAATGCTTCATGCTTCAACCATGGCTCTATGCGGAATAACTGCAATGGGAAAAACCTCGGCTGATTGGGGAGCACATGATATTGGGCATATGCTTTCGGTTCTCTACGATATTCCTCATGGAGAATCTTTAGCCATTAGCTATCCAGCATGGCTAAAAAGCGTACCCGAAGAAAAGGATGAAAAAATGATTCGTTTTGCTAAAGAAATAATGCAAACCGAAAACATTAATAATTCGATAACAAAAATGGGAAAATTCTTTCAAACCATTGGACTTAAAACAAAATTAAGCATGCCCTCATTTGACAAAAATGATGAAAGCAACTTCCTAAACAATATTAATGCACAAGAAATCAGCGGATTGAATTATAAACTAAACGACTTATTACGAACAAAAATTAGCCATTTAATATATTTATAGCATCTACAAAAACCAGTTTTTTATTGCAAAAACTTACCTACTACTAGGACAATCCCTGTATAGAGGCATAGATTAAATCACAAAGTTAAACAATAAGGCAACTTTTACACACACTAAATTGTCTGGTAATTGAAACTCAAAATAGAAATTACTATTAATATTTACAATATCATGAAAAAAACAGCAACAAAAATTCTGCTTCTTTTAGCATTTGTTTTTATAAACATAAATTTATTTGCGCAAGGACCAAATTGTGCTGAAGCAGACCCATTCTGTTCAGATGACCCTACCTATACTTTTCCTGCTAGCACTGGTTCTTCTAGTCCTGGATCAATGGGTTGCTTATATACGACCCCCAACCCAGCATGGTATTTTTTACAAGTCGATCAGCCTGGTAGAATTAATATACATATGTGGACAGAACCCTCGAGAGACTTAGATTTTATCTGTTGGGGTCCGTTTACAGGAAGTTCGTTCGATGCACTGGTAGCTTCAGGAGTTTGCAATCAACTGAACACGACGGGTGGTTCTACTCATGGACCAACAAATGGTCCTAACCCTACAGATTTAGGAGGATATCCCGTTGGAAACATAATTGATTGCAGTTATAGTGCTACACATTATGAATATGTTCATATCCCCAATGCTGTTCCCGGAAACTGGTACATATTATTAATAACCAACTATTCTAATCAACCTACCCAAATAAATTTCCAAAGCCATGCCACAT
>Ga0265295_1006696_pt1 | contig 13798 bp, 14 predicted proteins | sample Munlansysbiofilm_FD_192503 | JGI IMG/M metagenome (GOLD analysis project Ga0265295, IMG submission 192503) | Leachate microbial communities from a municipal landfill in Southern Ontario, Canada - Methane capture system biofilm | ecosystem: Engineered > Solid waste > Landfill > Unclassified ... | reverse complement strand
GAGAACTTCCGGAACCAGGCAAAGCGCCATTTGCGCAGGTTCAACGGGATTCCCAGGCAGAGCTTCTACTTGTTCCTCAAGGAGTGTGAATGGCGCTTTAATGAAGGCAGCCATGCTGGACTTCTTAATCAGCTTAAAATGTTGGTTAAAAACAGTTCAAAAGGCTCTTAGCTAGGACAGCCCCATATTTTTTTATTGGAGAAAGATCCAATTTTGCATCGGATGTTAATCCGATAAATTTATTGACTTCTGAATTGTTTTCATCTGTTGTAGATTTTAAGCTGAAACTTCCAAAATATAATTTATTGAAATCAAAACTTTCATATGCATTCGATGTATTTTTATACCCATTGTGATCATTATTTGTGTCATCTTTATAATCATTCTTTTTTTCTTTATACGAGTCATGCATTTTTTGATTAATATAAAAGTCATATCTTTCACGGCACTCAGCATCGCGCAAGCAAGAATATGCCTCATTCAAATCGGCAAGGAGTGCGTTGGCAAGTTTCCACTCATCTTTCTGAATATATGGATCAAATCTGTCTGGGTGTAAAACTTTAGCACGCAACAAATATGCTTCGCGGATTTGTTCTGCTGTTGCGGAATGGGGGATGCCGAGTATGTCGTAAAAATTTTTATGGGGCATGATTGTGATCAGAACTATACTATATGTTTATTACTTTTTTATAATCATCGGCCGAATAGGTAAAAAAGTAAAGAAGTAATCAAAACTTTTGGCGGATTATGTAATGACATGGGGTCTGCTCTGATGGCGGCCCCGTGCCCAATTATGGATGGAGGGATCAGCGTTTGGCGGGTTTGGCCTGCGGCTTGGCGGCCGCATCGCCCCCGGCCTGGGCGGCCAGGGCCATGAGCTGGGCGTAGCTCTCCTCCAGGGGCTGGCGGTCGGCCACGCGCTGCTGCAGAAAAGCGTTGATGGGCTGGATGAGCCGCAGGGCGGTGTCGATCTCCGGGCTGGAGCCGCGCTGGTAGGCCCCGATGTTGACCATGTCCTCCACGCGCTTGAACGTGGCGAGGTACTTGAGGGCCACGCGCCCGGCGTCCTGGACCTCGGCCGGGGTGATGTCCGAGCGCAGACGGGAAATGCTCTTGAGCACGTCGATGGCCGGGAAGTGACCCTGGTCGGCCAGATCGCGGGTGAGAACCACGTGCCCGTCGAGGATCGAGCGAGTGGAGTCCGCGATGGGCTCGGTGAAGTCGTCTCCGTCCACGAGCACGGTGTAGATGCCGGTGATGGAGCCCTCGACGCTCTTGCCCGCGCGTTCCAGGAGCTTGGGCAGGTGGGCGAAGACGCTCGGGGTGTAGCCGCCGCGCGTGGGAGGTTCTCCGGCCGCCAGCCCCACCTCGCGCCCGGCCATGGCGAAGCGCGTCACCGAGTCCATCATGAGCAGCACGTCCGCGCCCTTGTCGCGGAAGAACTCCGCGATGGCCGTGGCGGTGTAGGCCGCGCGCATGCGGATGAGCGGGCTCTTGTCCGAGGTGGCGATGACGAGCACGGAGCGGGCCAGACCCTCCGGGCCCAGGTCGCGCTCGATGAACTCCAGCACCTCGCGGCCACGTTCGCCCACCAGGCCGATGACGTTCACGTCGGCCTTGGTGTAGCGGGCCATCATGCCGAGCAGGGTGCTCTTGCCCACGCCGGAACCGGCCATGATGCCCACGCGCTGGCCCTTGCCCAGCGTCAAAAGTCCGTTGATGGCCCGTACGCCCACGTCCAGGGGCTCGAGGATGCGCGGCCGCGACATGGGGTTCGGCGGTTCCCCGAAAAGCGGGCGGAAGGATTCGGGCACGAAGGGCCCCAAGGAGTCCAGGGGTTCGCCGAAGGCGTCCACGGCGCGGCCCAGCAGGGCCTCGCCCACGGGCACGTGCGGCGGGATCGAGGAGTTGCGGATCAGGCAGCCCGGCGCCACGCCGCGCAGGTCGCCGTAGGGCATGAACAGGCAGGAGCCGCCCCGGAAGCCGACCACCTCGGCCGCGATGGCCGACGCCTCGTCGCCGGATTCCGGCAGGAGGTGGCAGACCGAGCCGAGGGGGGCCTTGATGCCCTGGCCCTCGGCGATGAGGCCGACCACCTTGGTGACCTTGCCGTAGCTCCGGCAGGCGTCCAGTTCCTCGAACAGCGCGCAGCAGCCGCGCGGATCAAGCGCCGCCATGGGCCGCTCCGCCGTCCGCGTCCCCGGAGGCGGCTCCGGCCAGGCGGTCCAGGATGGCCTGCACCTCGGCCCAGCGGGTGTCCAGGGTATTGTCGATCATGCCCACGCGCGTCTCCAGGACCACGCCGCCCGAGGCGATGCCCGCGTCGCCCTTGACCTGCCACTGGTCCAGGCGCGGGAACGCGGCCTTGGCCTCGTTCAGGAGCAGTTCCATGCCTTCCACGTCTTCCGGGGCCACCCGGGCCGTGATCTGGCGCAGGCTTTCAAGCTTTTCCAGGGCCTCGCGCAGCAGGGAGTCCAGGACTTCCTTGCGGCGTTCGGCCATTTCCACGCCCAGGGCCTTGCGCACGGCCAGGAGGATGAGCCGGGCGAAGTCCTTGCGCTGCGATTCGAAGATCTCGACTTCCTGGGTCTGCACGGCCTGGAGGATGTTGCCCAGGGTCATGCCGAACTCGCGCATCTGGCGGGAGACCTCGTCCTGGGCCTGGGCGTAGCCCTCGGCCTGGCCCTCGTTGCGGGCCTGCTCCCGGATCTGCTCGGCCTCGCGGCGGGCCTGGGCCAGGATCTCCGCCGCCGCGTCCCGGGCCTTGACCCGCACACGTTCCAGAAGGGCGGAGCAGGTGTCCTCGTCCCAGGTGGGGGGCTTCTTGCCCTCCATTTCCTGGATGGTCATGACGTCCGGGCCGGGCGTGTCCATGCCCAGAATGACCCGTCCGGTGTAGAACTTTTCCTGGGCGTCAGACGAAGACATCTCCCGACCCTCTGCTGACCACGATGCGACCCTCGTCTTCCAGGCGGCGCACGGTCTTGACGATGTTCTGCTGCGCGCCCTCCACCTCGGAGAGCTTCACCGGGCCCATGATTTCCAGGTCTTCGCGGATCATCGCCCCGGCGCGCTCGGAGAGGTTCTTGAGGAACTTCTCCTTGAGGTCGTCGGAGGCGCCCTTGAGGGCCGTGGTCAGATCCTCGTTGGAGATTTCCTTGAGCAGTTCGCGGATGCCGCGATCGTCCAGGGCCTTGATGTCCTCGAACACGAACATGAGGTTGCGGATGTCCTCGGCCATCTGCGAGGATTCCTCCTCGATTTCGGAGAGCACTTCCTCTTCGGTGGCGCGGTCCACGGCGTTCAATATCTCGGCCACGGCCTGCACGCCGCCGACCTTCTTGCCTTCCTTGCCGCCCATGGCGATGAGCTGGCTCTGGAGAACCTTGTCCACCTCCATGAGCATTTCGGCGGCCACGGACTCCAGCTTGGCCAGGCGCATGAGCACCTCGGCGCGCACGCCGGCGGGCAGGTTGGAGAGCAGCTCCGCGGCCTGGTCCGGATGCAGGTGGCCCAGGATCAGGGCCAGGGTCTGGGGATGCTCGTTGCGCAGGATCTGCGCCAGGATGCGCGGGCTCACGTTGCCCAGCTCCTGGAACGGCGTGGGGCCGGTGTCGATCTCCAGGGAATCCATGATGTATTTGGCGGTTTCGGGGTCCAGGGCCTTGGCCAGCAGGCGTTTCACCTGATCCGGGCCGCCCACCAGAAGCTCCGCTCCGTAGGCCAGGCTCTCGTTGTACTCCTTGAGCACTTCCAGCACCTGCTCCTTGGGCACGGAATCGATGTCCAGCATGGCCTTGGAGATGGCCGCGATCTCGGCCCGCTCCAGGCGCTTGAAGACGTCGGCGGTGAACTTCTCGCCCAGGGCCAGGAGTACGATGGCCGTTTTCTGGGGACCGGTGAAGCCGCTCACGCTATGCCTCCTGCTTGATCCAGACCTTGAGGAGTCTCACGGCCTGCTCCATGTTCTGTTCGGAGAGCTGGAGGGCCTGAGCCTTGATGTTCTCCAGCTTTCGCGCCGCGTCGAGGGCCTCCTCGTCCATCTCGCCCTCTTCGATGGCCAGCCGTTCCATGCCGGGCAGGCCCGCCACCTCGGAGATTTCCTGTTCGGCCACCCGCGGCCGGATGAGGGCCATGATCACGGGCCGGACCACCAGGATGAGGAAGAGGAAGATCAGCAGGCCGTTGAGGAAGGGCTTGCCCAGCCGCTGGGCGTATTCCAGCATGGTCCGCATGAGCGTCTGGCCGTCTTCCAGTTCCGGCGCGCCGAAGGAGATGTTGGAGACCTCCACCGCGTCGCCGCGGTTCCTGTCGAAGCCCACGGCCGAGCGGACGAGGTTCTGGATGCGCTGCATCTCCTCGGCCGAGCGGGGCGTGTAGGCCATCTGGCCCTGGGCGTCCTTGGCGTACGTGCCGTCGACGATAACAGCCACGCTCAGGCGCTGCAACTCTCCCACGGGGGAGACGATGCTCTGCTCTTCCTTGTTGATTTCGTAGTTGGTCGTCCGGGCCTCGCGGGTGGAGTCCTGGGTGGACTGGGTTCCGGCGAAGCCGTCGCCCCGGAAGTTGGCCTCGGGCGCGCCGCCGTCGATGGCCGCGCGGCCCTGGGTGGTCTCCTCGCTGCGGTTTTCGGAGCGGACCACTGTGGCGTTGGGATCGTACATCTCCTTGCGGATGGTCTTCTGGCTGAAATCCAGGTCCGCGTTGACGCGGGCGATGACCTTCTGGGGGCCGACCACGGGCATGAGGAGTTCCTCGATGCGCCGCTCCAGCTTGCGCTCCATCTGGGCCTTGTAGTCCAGTTGCGTGGTGGACAGCCCGGGCGTGCTCTCGTCCTCGGGGATGTACAGGGGCTGTCCGTTCATGTCCGTGATGGTGATGCGCTTCTTGTCCAGGCCTTCGACGGACATGCTGACGAGGTTGACGATGCCCTGGATCTGTTTGGGCTCCAGCGTGCCCTTGTCCTTGAGCTTGAGGACGACCGAGGCCGAGGGCGGCAGCTGGTCCTCGATGAACAGGCTCTTGTGCGGCATGACCAGGTGCACGCGGGCCTTCTCCACCTGGGGGAATTCGCTGATGGTGCGCGACAGCTCACCCTGCAGGGCGCGCTGGTAGTTGATCTGCTGGACGAAGTCGGTCTGGCCGATCTTCAGGTCGTCGAAAATTTCGAAGCCGATGCCCTGGCCGTGCAGGTTGCCCTCGCCGGCGATCTTCAGACGCAGGTCGTAGACCCGGTCGGCCGGGACCAGGATGGTCTGGCCGTTGTCCTGGAGCTGATACTTGTCCTTGCCGGCCTTGAGCATCTCCACGATCTTGGCCGCGTCCTCCGGGTAGAGCTTGGAGTAGAGCACGCGGTAATCCGGCTTGTTCAGCCAGTAGATCATGAGCACGAAGGCGACGGTGACGGAGAGCGCCAGACCCAGCAGCAGGATGCGCTGCGACATGGTGCGGTCGGCCCAGTAGGAGGTCACTTTCTGGAAGTACTGCTTGATGGCGGGGGGCATGTCTCGGACTCCTCGTTTCCGTCTGTTCCGCTCGTTGCGCGCCGGTTCTCAATTCCTAGAAAGAAATCCGCATGAGGTCCTGATAGGCCGAGAGCACCTTGCTGCGCACGGCGCCGGTCAAGCTCATGGCCACTCCCGCCTTCTGGAGGCTGATCATGAGTTCATGGACGTTCTCGCTCTTGCCGGAGGCGAAGGCCGTGATCTGGGCGCTCTTCTCTGCCTCCATCTCATTGACTTCCTTGAGCGAATTCTGGAGGGCGTCCAGGAATCCGCCGTTCTTGGGCTGGTTCTTGGCCAACCCCTGGGAGACCTTGCCCTCGATGGCGGTCTGGCGGCCGATGGCCTTCTGGTACGCCTGGATGCCGTATGCGCTGCCGATCATGATGGTTCGTCTCCCTCGGGTTAGCCGCGGCCGATGGCCAGGGCCTTGTTGAACATGCTCTTCACGTCCTGGATGGACTGGGCGTTGGCCTCGTAGGAACGCATGGCCGTGATCATGTTGGTCATTTCCTCGACCACGTTGATGTCCGGGTAGGCCACGTAGCCCTGTTGGTTGGCGTCGGGATGGCCCGGCTCGTAGACGTACTTGAACGGCCGGGTGTCGTTGACCACGCCCCGCACGGTCACGCCCTGGAGGTCGCGGTTGAGCTGGTCCCGCATGGCCTCGTCGAAGGGCGAGAGGATGGGCGCGGACTCGAAGGACACGCTCTTGCGGCGGTAGGGGCCTCCGTCCGCCGTGCGCGTGGTCTTGGCGTTGGCCATGTTCATGGAGATGACGTTCATGTAGTCCCGCTGGGCCTTCATGCCCGTGGCGGCGACGTCGAGCGCGGTCATGAAGTCCATACGCTACTTCCCTCCCTCGCTGATGATCTTCTGCATCCCGGTGAAGTTCTTGGTGATGATTTCCGTCAGGGCGTTGTAGAGCATGGCGTTCTTGGCCATGACGGTCATTTCCTTGTCCAGGTCGACGGAGTCCTCGCCGTGGATGTAGCGGGGCTTGAACTCCTTGATCCCGGTGCCCTGGAACGTGGATTCGTCGAAGGCCGCGGGCATGTGCGCATCGTTGGTCCGCGTGACCTTGCCGCTCACGTCCAGGGCCAGGGCGGACTGGAGATCCTTTTCGAACTCCAGACGCTTGGCCTTGTACTGGGGCGTGTTCACGTTGGCGATGTTGCTCATGACGAGATTTTGACGTTGGAGGCGCAGGTCGAGGACCTTCTCCTGGAGTTCGATGTGTCCGTCAAAAAGGCTTCTCATTGCTCACTTCCTCCGGTTCCGGACGTTTTTTCCCGGTGGGCCGGGCCTGGGGCCGGGGCCGTCTGTCGGGAATGATGAGCAACCGTCATGCCAAACAAATTAACATGCTGTTTTACATTGATTTTAACAGAGAGATGACGATTCTGCACGCGCCGGAAATCGGGCGGCAAGGTTTTCCGGGCCGCTTTGGCGGCGATCCGACCGCCACCACGCCCAGACCTCCGCGCGGAATAAAAAGCCGTGTATTTTTATCCAATGAAATAAGTATTTTGATTAACTTTTTCCGAGGGCCGGCCCCTTGGGGACGATTTTTCTCTTCGGATAGGTTGGCATGAGCGTTGCAAATGCGAAGCAGGCCCGCATGGGGCCCGACACGTTTTCCCGCCCGACCGGCGGGCAAGGAGTATGGAGGGGAAGATCATGAGCGGTCATCTGGACTACGAAATCAACAAGGAACTTGGCGAATGCTACTTGTTCATGGGTGAGCTGGACAAGGCCGAGCAGTACTACACCAAGGCCGCCAGCTCCAACGGCGTGCATGCCGATCCCTATCTCGGTCTGGCCGCCATCGCCATTCATCGTGGTCAACTGGACGGGGCTCTGAGCATGTATCAGAAGGCCCACAAGGTGGACCCCACGGACAAGACCCACGCCGGCATCGCCCTCGTGCTCATGGAGCAGGGACGCGGCGGGGACGCCATCGGCCACTTCGTCGAGGCCCTCAAGGTCAACCCGGAGAACATGGTCGCCCTGTTCAGCCTGGTGCGCCTGGGCCACGAACAGAACCGTCTGGAAGAGGTCATTCCGCACCTCTCCCGCTACCTGGAGATCGACCCGGGCAAGTCCGAGGTGCGGTACTCCCTGGCCGGTTGCCTGGTCTGCCTGGATCGCAAGGATGAAGCCCGCGCCGAGCTGGAGCGCATCCTGGAAGGCAACTCGGACTTCGAGCCCGCCAAGGAACTCCTGGCTCAGCTCTAGGACGAATTTCGGTCTCCCCTCCCAATGATTCCCCGTTCCGTCCGGCTCTCCCCCGGGCGGGACGGGGGATCATCCAACGTGGGAACGGGCGGCTTCCTCGCTTGCCAACCTCCGGCAAATCTGGCACAGCCTGCTCAAAAGCGAGGCGTGCTCATGGATTTTCTCGTTCCCCGCAGAGCCATTCTGAGCGTCACCGACAAGACCGGACTCGTTGATTTCGCCCGCGCCCTGAACGAAAAGGGCGTGGAGTTGGTGTCCACCGGCGGCACCATGAAGGCCGTGCGCGAGGCGGGCCTGCCCGTGACCTCCGTGAGCGACGTGACCGGCTTTCCCGAGATCCTCGGCGGCCGGGTCAAGACCCTGCACCCCCACGTCCACGCAGGCGTCCTGGCCGACAAGGACGATCCCGCCCACATGGCGACCCTCGACGAGCTGAAGATCAAGCCCTTCGACCTGATCTGCGTGAACCTCTATAACTTCGCCGAGGCGGCCCGGAAGGGCCTGGACCTGCGCGCGGCGGTGGAGCAGATCGACATCGGCGGGCCCACTCTGCTGCGCGCCTCGGCCAAGAACTTCCACAGCATCCTGGTGGTGCCCGGCGTGGCCCACTACGGCCGCGTCCTGACGGAGCTGGCCGAACGGGGCGGCTTCTCGCTCCCGCTGCGCAAGGACATGGCCGCCGAGACCTTCCGGCTGGTCAGCGCCTATGACGCCATGATCGCGGACTATCTGTCCGGGCACCGCGCCTAGCCGAGGAGTTCACCATCGCCCAGAAGCCCCAGGGCAACGTCCAGGGCCTCAAGCCCAGCCAGATCAAACGCCTGACCCGGCTTTACGCCCGGCGTTTTCCCCAGGCCGCGCCCTACAGCCACGAGCAAGCCTGGGAACTGGCCTCCATCAGCCGCGAGATCGGCCGCCAGGTGGCCCTGCTCATCGATCGGCAAGGCTATCCCCTGATGGTCCTGGTGGGCGACCCGGGGGGCATCCTCATCCCCGAACTGCCCCGTCTGCGCCTGGGCGCCGGGCGCTTGCGCGGCCTGCGCCTCCTGCACACGCACCTTTCCGGCGAGACCCTGTCCCAGGAAGACCTCATGGACATGGTCTTCCTGCGACTGGACAGCGTGGGCGCGCTGACGGTGAGCGACGCGGGCGAGCCCGAGCGCTTCCAGTGGGCTCACCTCCTGCCGCCCAACCCCGAAGGCAGGAGCCACGACGTGGCCCAGCCCGCGCGCTGGGACCGGGTGGAGGGACTGGACCTGGGCGCGCAGGTGGCGGCGCTGGAAGAGGAACTGGCCCGGCTGGACACGGCCCGGGAGGCCGGGGGCGGGGAGCGGGCGCTGCTGGTCAGCGTGGCCGCAGCACCGCGCCCGGTGCAGGAGCGCTCCCTGGAGGAACTGGCCGAGCTGGCCCGCACGGCCGGACTCGATCCCGTGGGCTCGGTGGTTCAGCGCGTTTCGGTGCTCAATTCCAAGTTCATCCTGGGCAAGGGCAAACTGGCCGACCTGGAGGTGCGCGCGTTGCAGACCGGGGCGGCCGTGATCCTCTTCGACCAGGATCTCTCGCCCTCGCAACTGCGCAACCTGGCCGACCTCACCGAGCGCCGCGTGTTGGACCGCACCCAGCTCATCCTGGACATTTTCGCCCAGCACGCCACGTCCCGGGCGGGCAAGCTCCAGGTGGAGATGGCCCAGCTCAAGTACGCCCTGCCGCGTCTGGTGGGCAAGAACAGGGCCATGTCCCGGCTGGTGGGCGGCATCGGCGGACGCGGCCCGGGAGAGACCAAGCTGGAGATCGACCGCCGCCGCGCCCGCGACCGCATCGCCCGGCTCAAGAAGGAGTTGGAGGACGTGCGCCGCCAACGCGGCCAGACCCGGGAACGCCGGGCCAAGGCCGGACTGCCGGTGGTCTCCCTGGTGGGCTACACCAACGCGGGCAAGTCCACGCTCCTGAACACCCTGACCCAGAGCGGGGTGCTGGCCGAGAACAAGCTTTTCGCCACCCTGGACCCCACGAGCCGGCGCATCCGCTTCCCCCGCGACCGCGAGGTGGTGCTCACGGACACCGTGGGCTTCATCCGCCGTCTGCCTCCGGATCTGCGCGAGGCCTTCCGGGCCACCCTGGAGGAACTGGAGTCCGCGGACGTGCTCGTGCATGTCGCCGACGCCTCGCATCCCGAGGTCGAGGAGCAGATCGAGGCCGTGGAGAGCATTCTGCGGGAGCTGGAGCTGGACGAGGCGCCGCGCATTCTGGCCCTGAACAAGTGGGATCTGCTGGACGAGGAGGCCCGGGAGACCGCCCGGCGGCTCCACCCCCAGGGCATTCCGCTTTCGGCCCTGGAGCGGCCCGGCCTGGAGCCGCTGGTCCAGGCGATCCTGAATCTCATCCCCTGGGACAAGCGCGACAAGGCCAGGGCCCCCGGGGAATAGCCGGGGTCATTCCGCCGGAGTTCTTCCCCCGCCGCAGATTCCGCCCACGTGGTCGCCGTCCTTGGAGGCGTCGTCCTCCAGGGGCTCCACATGCACCGTGACCTGGCTGCGCGGCAGCCGGGCGCGGATGGCGTCCTCCATGTCGCAGGTCAGGTCGTGCGCGGCCTGGACCGTGGTTTCCCCCGGCACCAGCAGATGAAAGTCCACGAACAGCGCGGCTCCGGCCTTGCGGGCCCGCAGGCCGTGGTATTCGGCGTCCGGCAGTACGGCGCGGATGGCCTCCTCGATGGCGCGCATCTGCTCCTCGGGCAGGGCCTCGTCCATGAGTCCGGACACGGAGCGCCGGATGAGCGAGACGCCGGTGAAGACGATGTTCACGGCCATGATCCCGGCGATGATCGGGTCCAGGATGAGCCAGGTGGGGGCCACGAAGAGGATGCAGAGTCCGGCGATCATGCCGGCCGAGGTCCAGACGTCGGTGAGCAGATGCCGGGCGTCGGCCTCCAGGGTGATGCTGTCGAAGCGGCGGGCCGCCGAGAGCAGAATGCGCGCGGCCACGATGTTCACGGCCGAGGCCAGCACGGCCACCAGCAGGCCCGGGCCCAGGTTGTCCAGTGGCACCGGTGCGTGGAAGCGCTCCCAGGCGGCCCAGGCGATGCCCCCGGCGGCCACGATGATGAGCACCCCCTCGGCCCCGCTGGAGAAATACTCGGCCTTGCCGTGGCCGTAGGTGTGCCGTTCGTCCGCCGGGCGGGCGGCGATGAGCAGGGCGGTCAGGGCGATGAACCCGGCGGTGAGGTTCACCAGGGATTCCGTGGCGTCGGAGAGGAGCCCCACCGAGGATGTCAGGGCGAAGGCCGTGAATTTGAGAGTCAGAGTCAGAAGCGAGGCGATGATCGAGTAGACGGCGTAGCGCGGGGGCACCCGGTGGGCCCTCATTCGGCCTCCTTCTTGCGCCGCCAGGGCATCTCCTCGCCCCGGGCCAGGCGGCGGATGTTCTCGCGGTGACGCCAGAAGAGCAGGAGCATGACCACCAGGGCCAGCGGCAGGAAGGCGAACTTGCCGGTGAGCAGGGCGAAGACCGGCAGGCAGAGGGCCAGGGTCAGGGAGCCGAGGGAGACGTATCCGGTGAGGGCGATGATCCCGACGCAGGCCAGCACGGCCAGGAGCGTGCCCAGGGGCATCAGGGCCAGGAACGCGCCGATGGTCGTGGCCACGGCCTTGCCGCCCTTGAAGTTGAGCCAGGGCGAGTAGACGTGGCCGAGGATGGCGCAGAGGGCCACCAGGCTGACGGACGTTGCGCCCGCCGGGCCGGAGACGACCAGAGCCGCCGGGACGTACCCCTTGAGGATGTCCAGGGCCAGAACCAGGACGCCATATTTCGTGCCGCAGAGCCGGGCCACGTTGGTGGCCCCGGTGTTGCGGCTGCCGTCCTCGCGCGGGTCCACCCCGCAGAGGGTCTTGGCCAGGATCAGGCCGAAGGGCACGGAGCCGAGAAGATAGGCGAGCACCATCCACAAGAGGGTCATGTACGTCTCCTTCGTGGCTCCCCTTGTATCCGCTTCCGCCCGGATCGGCAACGTCCGCGCGGGAGGGACGCCGCCTGTCCCGGCAAGACCGTTCGGCGGGGGGGGACACATGACACCGTGGAGAGAGGAGCTGCAAGGGAGGGTCGGGGGGGGAGCGTTTCTCGGAGGCTGGCCCGGAGGCGGCCTGCATGGTCCGGACAATCTCCCCCCCCTGGCGGAAACCAGATAGACGAGGTTCCCTCTTTGTTCCAGCCCGCACCGGCGGCCGCGTTCATGCGGTGCTGACGGTGAAGGACGTTCCGGACGGGTATGGGGAACTTGACGTTCGGCTCTGCGGGCTGAAGCCGGAAAGGAAATGCCCACCGGGTACCTCCACGCCTTCATCCGACATAAGCCGAAATCCCACGTGGCCAGCAGTGGGCATTCATTGTGTTTCGCCGCGGGGACGCCGCAGGTTGTCAAGAACAACGCCGGGGAGCCGTTCCTGCCCCGGGCAGCCCCAGCAAAAAGAGCCGGGATTGGGCGCGCACTTCCAGACACCAATTGCCTGGGGCGAACACACGCTCAATCCCGGTTCGACAAAAAATATACACTGCCGTGGAGTCGGTCAAACCACGCGGGGTGAACCCGGCACGGCGCCAGTCCGAGACCAGGGGGAGCGTTCCATGGAGTCCTACGGAGGTGTCTCCCAGGAGGTAGTCCGGGCAATCTCCGCCCCTGGCGATTCAAATATAGACGATTCCACGTCCGGCGGCAAGGAACTGTTCCAGCCCAGCCGGGAGGATGTCCGGCTGGCGGACGAGGCGCTCGCAAGCGATGTGCGGGAATGGAAAAAGACGGTGGCCGCAACCGCCTCATCCGGAAGGCCGCCGTCCGGCCCTCAAAAAATGCTCGGCCAAACGCCGTGTGTGATGCAACTGCTCGGAGCGGACACCGTGACCGGAAAGGCCGCCGCCACAGGAGGCATCTACGCCGCCCCCCCCATTTTTTTGATGGCGCGCATCCCAATATCACGCCGGATTTGCTTCAACAGATCCCGGCGGCGATGGCTGATCCCATAGCCATCTTTGATTCGGATAATCCGGCCAGCCGCGCCAAAGGCGACTTGGTGTTCATGCTGGAACTGACGGATGCCAACGGGGCGACACTGGTCGTGCCGGTGGTGTTGAAAGCAGCAGGAGAAATTCCAGGATCGCAAATTAATATTGTTAAGAGCGCTTATGCCAAAGAACGCGAAGGTATACCGTCAAACACATGGTTTGCAAAGCAGCTACAAAAAAATGCCCGTTGCATGAACGGGCATAAATGGAAGAATTGGAGCATCGGCTCGGGAGCTAATTCTCCTTTGGTTGCTGCCAATTCCTCCAAAAATAAGCTATACACGGAAGCCGATCTTGTCAAACCGCGCGAGGCGAACCCCACGCTGTACCAAAACGGTATCGGGGCTAACGCAAAACAGCGTTTAGAAGAAGACGCGGCACGGTTTGCTGAAGAGCTGGATCGCTCTGCCGTTGACGCCAAAAAGGATCGCAGCTCGAATATTCGGATCATGCGGACCCCTTTTGTGTTACTGTTGCTCGGGGCGAAGCCGCTAGACCTTGTGATTACCCCGGAAAGCTCAGTCGGCTAATGAAGGAACACCCCGTGGTATCGCTTGGAGCAGCAAAGCAGATACCCCGGGCCATGGATGACCCGATCATGATTTTTGACAGCGCCACTCAGCCGGAGCGGCTTGTCGTGATGTTCGGCCTTAAAGGGGAGAATGGGCAGACGGTTATGGTGCTGGTGGAGCTCGACGTTCACAAGGACAGAACGTTCGTCAATCTGGTCACGTCGGTTTATGGAAACAAGCCCGCCTGGTTTCTAGACCAGATCACCAACGGGAAGCTCCGGTATCAGGACAAAAAACAAAAGCCGCGCGTGGGTGAACCAACACAGGCTGCAATTGCCCCCGGGTGCTCCAAGCAACGGCTTTGGTCATAAAATGTACTCCGAGAGTGATCTTGTCAAGCTGCGCGGGGTGAACCCGGCACGGCGCCAGTCCGAGACCAGGGGGAGCGTTCCATGGAGTCCTACGGAGGTGTCTCCCAGGAGGTCATCCGCG
>Ga0265295_1006695_pt1 | contig 13799 bp, 1 predicted proteins | sample Munlansysbiofilm_FD_192503 | JGI IMG/M metagenome (GOLD analysis project Ga0265295, IMG submission 192503) | Leachate microbial communities from a municipal landfill in Southern Ontario, Canada - Methane capture system biofilm | ecosystem: Engineered > Solid waste > Landfill > Unclassified ... | reverse complement strand
TTTTGGTAGATTAGATGAATCAACTGGTTCTATAGGAGAAGGAGTGTTTGGGTTAGATGGATCTAATATTGGCTTATCATCTTCATCTGTAATAATTCCCGTACCAAAAACCTTTGTATTGTTTGCTTCAACAGATATAGAGTATTTTTCATTGCCCTCATAAAAATCGTCATCAATCGTTGGGACTCTTATCTCAAAAGAATCACTATTAGCAGGGATCAGCACACTATATTTGCTTGTAGAGTTTTTTGTAGCATTTAGCTTAACTCCACCTAGCCAAAACTCTACATCACCAGTATCTACACCGATAGTTGCATTACCTTTTGTACTACCTCCCATAAGCTCAACTATAACTTCTGTTGTCATTTTGCTACTGTTTGAAAAGCTTACTTTATGAACTAAAGTCTCTCCCTCAGCTGCTATAGCACTACTCACACTAGCTATTGTAGCCTTGATCACTACTTCAGAAGTAGGTGTAGAGCCACCTAAAGGCGGTGTATCACTATTATCAAAATCCTCTTTTGGACCTTCTGAGCTTGGTCTATTTGTATTACTATCTGGATTGTCGGTGTGTGGTCTTGTAGAGTTTGCATTAGCTGTGGTGTCTTTATCTTTAAGTGTCTCAAAAGGGTTTAGACTGACTCCTAGGTTTTTGTTGTTTTGCTTTGTTAGATCTTGGTTATTTCTAGCTTCATTATATATTTGACTTCGTGGAGTTAAAGTATCTCTTCCATCTCCAGCATCAATCAAACCACCTCTATCAATAAACTTCGCTCTTTCATACCTATCAAACTCCGCTCCCTCATCTAGACTACTTTCACTACCTGTAGCAGCACCATCTCTATCTAAGAAGTCACCTGAGGGCTGCTCACTATCATCTAACTCTTCGTCACCTTCTGTGGTATCTTCTTCCAAAATATCCATATCATCATCTTCACTCCACTCTTTGACCCTAAGATCACTCTCTAGATCAGCTATGGCCTGATGTTCATTTAGCTTTAGCTCCATATCCTCTATAGTAAAATATAACTCTTCCGTACCCATAGCTATTTGTACCATAGAAGGATCAAGGAGTAGTTTTTGTCCATCACTAAAGACTACTACCTCAGCATTGTCCAAAGATATCTCAACCTTAGCTCTATCAGAGTTAAATGCATCACCAAAAACAATATCTTTATCATGGACTTCATCACCCACACGTAATTCTTTGATATCACCTTGGCTACTTTTGATATAAAATCTACCATTAGCCAAAGACTCAACAACACCAACTTTTGTTGCCATACCACACCCTTTTGTATTTTTATTTTCTCATTATACTATATTTTTTTCATATTGTCTATCACCCCTAAGGGTGATATTGATGTTTTTATTTGATTTTCTTATTTTTTGTTACAAATATCTACATAATTGTATTTATCGGGATTATTAAAGTTAAAAAGATACAAATTTAATACAATTTTTGCTTTTTATTAGTAAGAACTATTATAGTATATAAAAAATTATCTTATTATTATCTATATTATTTAAGTTTATTTATTTTCTTAAGTTTGTTTAAGCTAGATAAAGAAGATGAAAACTACATCTTCTTTATCTTATAGATTAAAAGCCTGTTAAATGTGCTGTATCTATACCTTCTATTTTTATAGTTAGAGTAGTGCTATCTTCTTTTGTATATATATAGGTATCAGTTGTTCCATCTTGTAGCCCACCAGTCCAATCATCACTCTTATCTAGTTCTAAAGTATCACTACTATCACCTTTGATGATTATCTCATTGCTATTATCAGTGATATCCAAAACATCTTCTAAAGAGAGTTTTAGCTCGTTTTTACCACTTACACTTAAATCTACCTTAGTAATATTATTTAAAGATGATGTATCATCAAGCTTAGTAAAGTCTATATTTACACCCTCATCTAGTTTAAGCTCTCCTACTACCTCTTTGATATCGAGTTTGAAGTCGCCACTATCTATACTTGACTCAAAGTTACCACCACTTAGAGGATTGCCGTTACTATCAGTCTCTTGTGTCCAAGCTTCTACGTCGATTTTACCTACTGATTTATGATTGGTAAACTCTATTTTATTGATATCATCATATTTAACACCTGTAATAGTCCAAGATTTATCACCTTCATTCCAAAGTGCATTTGGATTGTCTCCCTCTCCATCAAAAACAATATCCCCTACCTTAAACTGTGAAGTCTCACCTAAACCACTAAGTTTAAGATTCATCACCTCACTACCATCTATATCTTCCATATTGGCATTTAGTTTAAGCTCTATCCAAGAAAAAGCATCACCAAAGCTATCTGTTGGCTTGATCTCTACACCATCGGCTACTTGGATTATATTAATACTTTGATTTTCGATTCTCTTTTCATAAGTTTCATTTCCATCTTGAACATTGATAAGTATATCATACTCTATCACACCACCATAATGCTGGGCACCATGAAAGTATAGTGTTGGTATAGTATTGTATGTCGTAATAGGTATTAGCCACTTACCATCACCTAGATTCATAGCTAAAGCTTTACTATCTCCTACATAAACCACTACATTTTCAGGTATTTTTTCTAATATTACACTAGTGATCTCTTCTGATGGATCTACCCCATCTTTTAGACTTATTTTCACCTCTGCCAATGTCCCATCTTCCACACCATCTTGAACCTTATCTATATTTAAATACTCATCTATAGTTACTTTTGGTTCAACTATGATTTTTGTTGTTGCACTTGCAAGAAGTATGTTTGTTGCATATTTTTCTTGATTGTTAGCACTTACAGTTATCTCTACTGTACCGTGTCTATCTTTACCTGAATGGTAAGTAAACTCCAAAGTATCATTTAGATTAACTACTGTACCAACTGGTAGCTTATATCCTTTACCAATTTCATATTCTAGCTTAGTTTCACCTAGATATAGATCTCCTATAGCAGTTTCTGTACTATCATCAAATTTTTCATCTATTTTAATATAGTAGTCACTTATAGTAGTATCTCCATCTACATTATTTGATAGAGTTACATTAAACTTAAACTCTCCATTTTCTTCTATAGTTGTAGAGCCTATTGGAGTTATATCGATACTCATCTCATCTGTTACTGGAGTAATAGGTATTTCATTATGGATAGTTTCTTGCCCAGTGATAATTGCTGTAACTTTTAGCTCTCCATCAAAGTTATTATTATGATCAGTTTTTGGAGCAACTTTAATAGTAGATAGTACCGCTTCTATATCAGCTTTGTTTCCTCTTAGTGTGTATGAGCCATCTGGGTTTTGCATATATCCTTTTAGTGTACCATTTTCAACCATAATTGTTAGTTCGATATTATTATCATATCCATTGCTATCAATTGGATCTGTTACTACTGTAAAGATTTGTTGTAAGTTAAACTCAACATCTTCAGTAGTTGTAAAATCTTTAGATTGTAAGCTAATTTTTGCTACATCAGGGTTTGTTCCAGCGTGTCCATCATATGTTTTAATAAGTGTTATAGTTTTTGTATCACTAAGCTCTTTTGCATTTGCTCCATCTTGTGTATATACTGTGATATTGATATTTCTATATTCAAAATTTGCATCATCTGATACATTGAAAACTATATCTTTAAACACACTATCATTTAATGTATAGCCACTACCTGCTTGTATAATATAGACTCCATTATGAAGACTTGTAGAGACAAACTCTTCATCAGTTGAAGCACCCAAACCGTTGATAGTAACACCTTGTGGAACTCCACTTATTACTATTTTTGTAATATTTTCACTTCCATCTTTGTCTTCTGAGTTTGTTTGTATAGGTACTTTAAATGATATATCATTATTATGCTCTATACTTACTATTGTACCAGCTATACCTACTATATCTGGATTTGCTTCAGAGTTTATTACATCTAGTCCTAGCTCTGGGATATCTGTAATAGCTTCTACTTTTAGAGTGTGAGTAAAATCTACAGTCTTAGTAGTTATATAGTTTACATCAACACCATTATATTTGCTATCTTTTACCGTGTAAGATCCTTCAATCACTATACCATTGGTTGATAGATTTTTGTTTAGTTCAACATAGACCTTATCTATCTCATTACTTGGAAGGGTATAAGTATCTGTAATCTCTGTTTTAGTAGCTCCATCTATAATAAAAAGCTTATACCCAACTGGCTTGTCTAATACTATACTTACAAGCTCCTCATCATCATCACTGTTTTTATCTATGCCTAGGTTTAGTTTATAATAAGATTTACTACCATCTACTTTTACACCATCGCCTTCATCTTCTAAATGTGCAGTTTGTGTCTTAAATGTCGCATCCACTGTTGGCTTAACAAAAATAATTACATTTTGTGGTGTTGATTTTTCACTATCATGAGTTTTACTTGGGTTAGCAGTTTCACCCTTTTCTGTTGTAATATATGTTAATGGGAATTCTAGCTCACCACTATAGTTTTTCGGTGGATAAATAAAGATAGTATCTAGTTTATCAGTACTAAATACATATTGATCATCTATTATTTTATATGCTCCTGTAAGTTTACTACCTTCTGGTAGTGCTGCTATATCTATAACTATACTCAAATCTTCAGAATTACTATCATATGACTTTGGAGTATTAACAAAAAGACAATCTAAACAAATACCACCACTCTGATCTTCCTCTACTATGGCATTGTAAGTATTTGTACTACCATCAGCCATTGTTAATGAGAATGTTCTTAAATCATTATCTACTACACTATCTGCTACATCTTTGACTATTACTTTGATAGTAGTATTTGGATTATCATCATAATCTCTAGTCTTGCTACCATCATGTGTTTGAGTCTCTATTTTCAAAGGAAAATCCCCATGGGAGTTGTGTGGTGGGATAAATAGAGGTGGTTTAGTCTTATTAACTACATTCATAAAATCAGCTATTTCTATATAGTATTTATCACCCACTATAGTTACGCTTATACCACCATCTGAAGGTACTTTTACATCATTAATATAAATCTCTCCACCTTTTATCTCTACTAGCTTAGCATTACCTTGATCATATACTACCATAGCAGCACCTGTTGGGATCTCACTTATTTTTACTTTAAATGTTTCACTACCATCGTCATCATCACTAGTTACTTTGATGTCTAGCTCGATTCCATTCATATAGTCAGTTTGTAGCAGGTCTTCTTTTGGTTGAGTTGTAGCATTTCCACCTCGCCCTTGATCTTCCCATCCTACAGCTTGTGCTACTTGAATAGTTGCTTGTTGTGGTACAGGTGTGATAGTACCTTTAACCTCAAGTATTATAGTCTCAGATACCTCTAGAGGATTTGCACTTGGTGAATCACTATCAGTATCTTTTACTGTTAGCTTTATTGTTATACTTCTATCTTCAGTATCTGCATAATATGGTGGATATTTGATTTTAAAATCAGGATTTGCATTTGTTGTATTAGACACCTCTATAGTTACTTTGCCATCACTTCCAGCTGTAGCTGATTTACCACCTATTGTTACTACTGTTCCTTTTGCTAATCCTTCTATTTCATACCATCTTCTCTCAGAACCATCTTTGTCACCCAAAGTTTGAGTTTTTAGTAAAGATTTTAAATCTATTTCTAGTTTACCTTCTTCTGTATGAGCAGGAATAGTATACGTAGCTTTTTGTGGATCACTACTATCTACCACTAACTCAGAACAAGAACTGCTATCATCAAACTCAAAATCAACGATAGAATCTGTAACAGCTTTTACATCTAATATAACAGTTTGTGTAGCTTTTTCTGATGGATCAACTCCATCAACCCTACTACCATCTTCTTTTACTTCATATGATTGTACAGATATAGTAGTTTTGATATTTGTTGCATTATCTTCAGCGTGTTTTATAGCTATATTTTCGTATTGTGCTTTGGTTAAAGTATGAATTCCTGTAGTTCCAGCTACATGATATCCTGCTTCATTAAGTATTATAGTAAATGTACTATCTTTTAATATATTTTGTAGTAAATGAAAAGTACCACCTTCCATATATCCAAATTGTGCCGTACCAAAATCACTACTTTCACTAAAAGAAAACTCTATTGCTCCTAGCCTTTCAGAACTATCTCCTATTCCACTGTTTTGGTCTGTATCATCTGTAATTTGTGGTATTTTTATACCTAATATTTCTGCTCCAGTATCTTCATATACACTAGGAGTTGGAGTTGTTACAAATGTCGGCTTATCTGCTACTGGTGTTACATGAATAGTTACACTACCATCTGCTTCATCACCATCAAAATCTGTTATAGTGTAAGTAAATTTTGGACTATTGGTTTTATCATATTGGCTATAGTTTGACTTAGGTGTAAATATAACTGTTCCATCACCTTTGTTTTCAAGAGTTCCTATCGCACTTCCACTTGTAGCACCATTTTCATAAATATCTATAGTACTACCTTCATCTACATCCGTACCATTTATCTTAATCTTCCCACTATCACCAAAAGCATCATCAGAGAGTCTAATAGTGATATTACCATCTTCATTTATAGTTTCAACTATATTAGCTGCTATAGGAATAGAGTCCACAACCGTAACATTAAATGTTTTATTTGGTGATTTTACTCCATCTGATGTTACATTAAACTCAAATGGTAAATCAAAACTATCTTTTCCATTATTTCCATATTCATGATCCATTGGTTGTAATAGTTTAAAGTCATATACATCTTTACCAGAAGATTTTTTAAGTTGTACAGTAAATACTGTTTTTCCATCTGTTCTTTTAGCGGTCAATAGTGTACCTGCTGCATTATAGCTATATGTTATAGTTTGTCCATTACTTGTTTTAGAGCAAGTTGTGATAGTTTTATCAAATGACACTGTATAATCATCATTATTTGGATTTGTAATACCCAAAGAGTTTAATAATGAATTTTCTGTTGTATTTGCCGTATCATTTAATCCATCTTCATATACTATAGCATCAACTGGAGTTCCTAAAGTAACCCCATCTTTGATGGTTGTTGTAGTTGTGTTTTTAGAAGCATCATCCCATACAAGATTTTCAAAATCACCTTTTTTATCAACATCAGTGATGGTCAAAGAAAATTGCTCTTTATTACTAGTACCCTCAGCAACAAAATCATCTTTTGTTACAACTGTAAATGTTGTGCTACCACTTGTAGGAATAGTTATTTTAAACTCATCTCCACTAGCTGGTTTGATACTAGCACTTGATGAATTTAACACATCTTTTATATCATCCCAACAAGCCCCATCTATAGTAGTTCCTGCAAATTTAATAGTTACATCTGTAGCACTAGTTGGTTTAACTATTTTTCCATCTTTATCTACAAATTTAACTATATATTCTATTGACTTACCTTCTATGACCTCACTTGTACTTGATGGAATAATTTGCACCCAAACCGTATCTTCTTTTCCATATAAAGAGCCATCATCTATAATACCATCTAATGTTGGAGTTACATTATATGTTGGTGTATTATCTTTTATTGTTGATGTTACAGTTTTATTAGTTCCATCTACTGTTGGGCTTGTATAACTTCCACTGTTTGATATAGAGTCTATTGTTACAGTAAAACTCTCATCATTATCTCGTTTATAATCATCTATTGTTTGTACTGAAAATACTTTTCCTACTTCTATTTCTTGATTTGTGTCTAATTTAACATAATCTTCACTTCCATCTATCTTACTTGCAGCTTCTACTCCTATTGCCCCATTATCTGCTGTACTTACTTTTACTTTAGCTCCACTTGTTAATTGCTGATCTAAAACCTCTCCTTTACTATTTACTGCAACAGCCATATAGTAAAGTTTATCCCCCTCAAAAGCTTCATTTGTTGAATTATAGTTTAATGTGCCATCTACAGCTGTAATATCTGCTATAGTTGTAGAAAGAGATGTTACCGCTACAAGAACTATTTTTGCTGGTTCATCTGTAATAGTTCCTGTTACAGACTTACCCTCTCCTATAGTTGGATTTGCAGTTTTATAAGACTCACTATATCCAGCTTCTATATTTTCAAACTTACCTACACCTTGTGTTATTTGTCCTATAGATACTGTATATGTTTCACTTCCTTCTACTTTTGTATCTACTTCTGTTTTATTTGTAAATTTATACCCTTTAGCATCTTCATAAATAGATGTACTATCTAAAACTACTTCCTTAGTCCACCCATCAGTTACAAAATCATCTATATCAACTACATCTCCTGTAGATGAATATATAAGTTTTACGGTAATTGTTTCACCACTTGGTATATCTACTTTATTCCCATCTTTATCTAATATCTCTAGATAATGAATCAACTCTCCACCTTCTGTTACTGTATTTGGAGTCGTTACTACTACATATACTGTATCATTTTCATCATACTCTTTAGCTCCATCTGGATTATTTGGATCTTTTGGTTCTGTTGGAGTTTGTGGATTACTTGTATCTTTATTTGCTGGATTATCTGTTATTGTTGATGTTACTGTATCATAACTAGTATTAATCAATGGTGTCTCATAAATAGTATCCACTAAACTTGTTATCTTAACTGTAAAAGTCTCATTACCCTCAGCATAATAATCATCATTTGTTTCTACTTCAAATACTTCTCCTAAGCCTACTTCTTTATTTTGAAAAGATTTATAATCCTCACTTCCATCTAAAGGAGGTATTAAAGAAGTTCCACCTACTGCTGAGATATTTGCCGTACTAACTTCAACTTTTCCATCTTGTATTAATACTTTATTACTACTATCTACTGCAACTGCCATATAATATAGTTTTCCACCTTCTGGAGCTTTATTTGTTGAATTATAGATTAGTTCGCCATCTCCATTTGTAATATCTGCTAATGTTTGTCCTTTATTTAAAGCAACCAATACTATTGATACAGGATCTGGATTGGTTTCTGTATTTGCTATTGTATCATCTTTAATAGTTGAAACTACATTTTTATGATTTCCATTTATATCACCTATCTTAATATTTTCAAACTCTCCTGTATTGTCTATATCTGTAATAGTTAAGTTAAACTGCTCACCATCATCTTTATATGGATCATCATTTGTTTGTACTTTAAATGTGATTTCTGAAGTATTTGCAAGAATCGTAACCTCAATAGTATCACCATCTTTATACTCTGTATCATCATTTTGTGTTGGTTTCCCATCAGTATAATGATTATATGTAACAGTGATTTTTGTATCTTTTGTTGGAGTAACTACAGTACCACTTTTATCTACAAGTTTTACTGTGTAGTTTGTGCTTAGTTCTCCTTCTATTATTGTTTGAGCTCCTTCTATAATGGCATACACTGTATCCTCAGATCCATAACTTCCATTTATTGGATCATCATTTCCTGTACCAATATCAGGCTCATTAATCTTTGCTGGATTATCTATTATTGTTGAAGTTACTTTATCTGATCCTGCTTTTACAGATACTGTTGCTTCACTATATGCTCCACTTGGGTTTGAAATAGTTACTATAAAATCCTCATTCCCTTCAGCATAGTAATCATCATTTGCAATTACTTCAAAGACTTCACCTACATTTACACTATTTTCTTTACCAGATTCTATTGTATAATCATCTATTGTTCCATTATCTGGAGTTAAGCCATAACTTACATCTACAGTTCCCTTTTGAGAAGAGCTATCTAATGGCTTTCCATCAGCATCTATTGCTACAGCTATATAATATAGTTTCCCACCTTCTGGAGTTATATTTGTATTTTTACTTAAATCTACTTTACCATCACCATCTAAAGGAATATTTCCATCTTTATCTGTTGCAACTAGAACTATTTCTACTGGATTATCAGTTATTGTTCCTATTGTACTACTTTGTGAATGTATTGCTACATTCTCATAGGTATTTTTTATCTGTTTTACATCTACTATAGTAACTGTATACTCTTCTACACCTTCATAAACATTATCTATCTTAGTAATATTTGTAAAGCTTGTTCCATCTGAAACTAACTCTACTTCTTTTATTATCGTTGTAAAATCACTATCATCTAAACCAGTAGTTGAACTATACTCTAAACTTACTATTATCTTCTCACCTACTGGGATAGTAACTAGATTATTGTTTTTATCAACTAAAGTTAATGTATGAGTAATAGTTTCACCCTCTAAAACTGATTCACTTCCTTCTATTTTTACATATACTGTATCATCTTCATTATATCCACCATCTTCTATTGGTGTTTGTGGATTACTTGTATCTTGTGCTGGATTATCTATTATTGTTGTAACTACACTATTTGATGGGTTATTTGGTATTGAACTTGGGTAACTATCATACTTAATATTCTCAAACTCACCTGTATTTGCTACATCTGTTATCTCTACTTTATAATCCTCATCACCTTCTGCATAATAATCATCTATAGTCCCCACTTCAAACGTAGCTTCACTCTCATTTGCTTTTATAGTAACTTTTATCTCTTCATTATCTATCTTATTTGTATCACCATCTAAAGTATCTACATTTGTATAAGTTACTGTAACTTCTGTATCTTTTTGTGGTGTAACTATATTACCATCTTTATCTACTAGCTTTACAGTATACTCTACTTTATCACCCTCATTTACTATTGTAGATCCTGTAATTATTGCATATACACTATCTTCACTTCCATAACTTCCATTTATTGGATCATCATTATCTATACTAGTATCAGGCTCATTAACTTTTGCTGGGTTATCAGTTATCACCGACACCACACTACTATTAGCTCCGTCTATTGTTGTATTTTCATATGGTGTAGCGACAATTTCAACTATCTTAACTATAAATTCTTCATTATTATCTGACAAATAATCATCATTAGTTTGTACTTCAAAGGCTTTACCTATAGTAACTTCTACCTTATCAAGTACGACATAGTCCTCACTTCCATCTATTGGCGGAACTAAGCTTTTACCACCTGTAGCAGTTTTATCTTCTGTACTTACCTTGAGTGTTCCATCTTGAATATTTATTACTTTACCATCACTATCTATAGCAACAGCCACATAGTATAGCTTATCACCTTCAGTAGTAGTGTTAGTATTTGTTACTATAAGTTTACCATTACCATCAGTTATTTTATCTAGTTTAACACTTCCATCACTATCTATATATTGATCTTTTTCATTTGTTGGTATAGTTATAAGTGCTATTTTTATATCTATATGTCCAGATACATCATTATCATTTATTGTTGTTATTACTTTTTCTAGATTTGTTGTAACATTTTCATATAGCGGTATAGCTGGATGTGTATAACTATTATTTACAATCTCAACACTATATTTTTCATCAGGATCTTTTATCCAGTCATTTAGAGTTTTAACTCCAAACACCTCGCCAACTGTAACAATTGTTTCCTTATTGATATAGTCTTGTGTACCATCTTTTATAGTTTGAGTATCTACACCCTTAGCCGTATCATCACTTGTTTTAATAGTAACACTTCCACCTTGTTTATCTATTTTGGTAGAATCATTAAATTCTGTACTCGTTGGTCTAAAAGCAAGAACTATATAGTAAGCATTTTCACCTTCTACCACTTCATTTACTACTTTATAGTTACCATCCACATCTTTTAGTGGATTTCCATCTTCATTAGCAGCTACTATCTTTAATATTACACTCTCTTGATTTACCTCAATAGCCCCATCATTAGGATCATTTGGATTTGGATAGGTGCCACCACTATTTACTTTACTATCATCATATATAACTGTAACTATATCTTTATTATTGCCTGATATATCACCTGATCTTATATTTTCAAACTCATTATTTACTACCTTATTTATAGAAAGCCCAAATTTCTTTCCACTATCAGCATAAAAGTTATCTATAGTCTGCACATCAAAGCTTATAGAATCTGTTCCTGCATTGATAGTTATATCAAAAGTATCTCCATCTTGGTATTCTGTATCATCATCTTGTGTTGAGATATTTTTATATTTAATAGTTATTATCGTATCATTTTGTGGTGTAACTGTATTGCCATCTTTATCTACTAGTTTTACACTATATGTACCTTTATCACCCTCATTTACACTTGCTGCTCCAGTAATAACAGCAAAAACGCTATCTTCAGCTCCATAAGTCCCACCTGCACTATCAGTTGAGCTACCCAAAGGCTTATTGTATGCTGGTGGATTATCCACTATAGTTGCTACTCCTTCACCTTTTGCTATCTCAGCTTTTCCTTGAAGATTGGATATAGTAAGCTTAAACTTCTCATTGCCTTCAGCATAATAATCATCTTTTATAGGTATAGCTATCTTTTGTTTGTCCCGATGGTATAGTAGCAGTTCCACTAGTAGCCATATAGTCTTCACCTGAAATTGCACCTATATCACTTGTCTTATAGCTAAATATGATATCTCCACTCATAGCTCTATCTATACTCACGGTAAAATACACCATCCCATCTTGTTCATATACCGTGATATCATCTATGCTTAGATTTGCTGGTGGAGTTGGCGGTGTTGGTGGTGTTGTTGGTGGTGTTGTAGGTATCTCTGGCTCAGGCTCTTTTGATGGACCATCTGACTCTGGTCTTGTAGGTTTGTTTGTATCTTCTTCTGGTTTATATGGATTGACTGGTGGTTTACCAGGGATAAAAGGATCAAATGGTTTATTTGAGCTAAAGGGATCTGGAGCTCTTTGCCCGAGCTCTTTGTTGTAGTGATCCATCAAATGCTTATTACCATCAGCCTCTAGGAAAAAATGGCTCCTAGGAAATGGTTTTTTTCTAAGATCACTTTCTATATCTACTATCTCTCCATCTCTTAGATCAAACTGCCCAGCAGACCCTTCGGTATCTTCTACTTCCTCTTCCCCTTCGGTTGTATCTTCTTCCAATACATCATCCTGATCTCCTTCCCACTCTTTGGCTCTTAGATCACTTTCTACATCAGCCATAGCATTATGTTCATCAAGTTTTGGCTCTATATCTTCTATTGTGAAATATAGCTCTTCTCTACCCATAGCACTTTGTATCAAAGATGGGTCTATAAGTTGTTTTTGTCCATCACTAAAAACTACTATATCATTGTTTTCTAAAAATACTTCAACCTTTGCACTATCTGAGTTAAATGCATCACCAAAAATAGTATCTTTATCATATATCTCATCACCTACTCTTAGCTCTTTAACATTACCTTGAATATCTTTAACATAAAACCTACCACCAACTAAAGACCCAACCACTCCAACTTTTACAGCCATAACAAACCTTATGTATTTTTATTTTCTATTATTATACTATAATTTTTTCATATTGTCTATCACCCCTAGGGGTGATATTAAGATTTTATTATTAATTATTTCAAAAAATACAAATACTTATAAGCTATTAGTCAATAGTGTTAAGAACTAAGCGTTTAGCATTAAGTCTTATTAGGAAGTGACAATTTCTCATAGAGAGTGCTAAAGCACAAGAATGTCACCAACTCTTAACGCTGAACGCTTAGCTCTTAACACTATATTGGAAGTGACATTTTAATGTCACCAACTCTTAACGCTGAACGCTTAGCTCTTAACACTTGGTGGGTGAGACGCAAACCTCACTTCCTAAAAACCCTTATCTAAAAATATCTTTATATCTATATCAAGTTTACTAAAAGCAAATACCTTTTTACCTAAGTCTTTTAGACTTGCTCCTAAGTGGTAGAGTGTTTTGTCATCTATGATAATAAACCTATCATGAAAGTTTTTGTTTATTTTTAACTCTATATTACTATATTGTTTTTGGTATGTTTTATAGTCTAGTTCTAGTTGT
>Ga0265295_1006694_pt1 | contig 13800 bp, 7 predicted proteins | sample Munlansysbiofilm_FD_192503 | JGI IMG/M metagenome (GOLD analysis project Ga0265295, IMG submission 192503) | Leachate microbial communities from a municipal landfill in Southern Ontario, Canada - Methane capture system biofilm | ecosystem: Engineered > Solid waste > Landfill > Unclassified ... | reverse complement strand
TTAGATGATCGCCTATTATGACGTACTTGGAATTTGGATATTTTCCGAACAGGTGGAAGATCATAGGCAGATTCTCAACGGAGACTATAGCCTTCGGTTTGTTGACGGTATGCCGTTTCAGACGAGTACCCCTGCCACCGGCCTGGATTACAATATATTCGGGGATGGTCATCCGATGAATATGTGGTATTTCTGTATTAAATAATGAGGGTGTACGGGACCAGATTAACAAAAGGTTTTTACACTAGTCTTTTATTTTTTTCCAACTTTGCTGGTTGTATTAGCTCTTAAGTATTATTGGCCCATCAGACATTATGAGAATAAGACGTACCCTAGCCCAAGAGATTCCAGGAGATTTGAAGCTCTGGTCGCTGACAAAGAAGGATAAAATAAAGGTGCATGCTAGAAACCCTTAGTGGCGGAAGATACATCGTCGATGTTCAGATGGGCTGGGATTGTGGACCACATTACTTAAGAAATATTATTAAACGCCAAGTGCTGTACCATCGAAATAAACATATTCAAGCGGTCCGCAACAATCCATGGATATTGGTGGCATGTTATGTCAAGCACTTTGAGCAAAGAAGCACAGGAGATTTTGAAAGTAGCCCTGGAAGAACGCCTGCGGTCATTCTTTTAAAATCCTGTTGCCGAAGATACGGATGTTGTGAATATCTGCAGAGAGAAGGCGGATGCCGGGGACGGTGATGCGATGGCATGGTTCGCCCGCATGTATCGCGAAGGCAAAGGTGTCCCTCAAAATATAGATAAAGCGGCAGAGTGGATGCGCAAAGCTGCGGATAAAAACGTGGGATGGGCTAAGAACGAACTGTTCGATATACTGTGGAGGATCGACACCCCCGAATCCCTCGAGGAGATGATTTCCGTCGCAACGGAGTTCACAAATGCAGGCGACGCAGGAGCTATGTTGCGTCTCGGCCGCGCATACCGTGATGGAAAAGGCGTGGAGAAGGATTTTGAAAAATCAATAGAATGGATGCGAAAAGCTTCCGAGAAGACGTGGTGGCTTGGACGGGAATTCGCCGACAATCTGATGAAAAGCGCAAAGGAAGAACACCACAAGGAAGCGTTCGAATTATGTTCCAGGATGGTTGAAGAACGGAATGACGGTGAAGATATCGGCCGTCTCGGCCGTATGCATCGCGACGGTCGCGGAGTGGAGAAGGACCTGGACAAAGCGGCAGAGTGGATGCGCAAAGCTGCGGACGAGGGAATCGGTTGGGCAACTCCTGAATTGTTCGATATACTTTGGCAGATGGACACTCCTGATTCACTAAAGGAGATGAGGGAACTGGTAGTTCCTCTTGCAAAGTCCGGTGATGCCAGAGCCATGGGTCATCTTGCCCGTATGTATCGCGACGGCAAGGGCGTGGAGAAGGATCTGAAGAAGGCAGCAGAGTGGGGGAAGGGAAATGGTATTTAAATTCAGAATAATAAAATTATAAAAGTTAACACACATATAATATACAACAGGATGTGACCACTTTTTATACAATAACAGAAATTGAAACGGGGATCGAGGCGATTTTTAAATGACTAACAAAAAAAGTGACAATCTAAAAATTTCACTAAATGAAGAAATGACTAATTTTTTCAAAAAATATCCTACAATAGATTCAAGTTCCGTAATTTTATGTAAAAAAGAAGCAGAGTCTGGCAATCCTGAAGCGATGAAATGGCTTGCACGTATGTATCGCGACGGCAAAGGCGTAGAGACGGACCTTGACAAAGCAGCAGAATGGATGCGTAAGGCTGCGAATGAAGGGGTCAGTTGGGCCAGAAGTGAACTTTATGATATATTCTGGAAGATGGATACTCCCGATTCACTAAAAGAGATGAGGGAACTGGTAGTTCCTCTTGCAAAGTCCGGTGATGCCAGAGCTATGAATCAGCTTGCACGTATGTATCGCGACGGCAAAGGCGTAGAGACGGACCTTGACAAAGCAGCAGAATGGATGCGTAAGGCTGCGAATGAAGGGGTCAGTTGGGCACCTCATGAATTGTTCGGTATACTTTGGCAGATAAACACTCCCGATTCACTAAAAGAGATGATTGAAGTCATAACTCCTCTTGCAAAGTCCGGTGATGCCAGAGCTAAATCTCAACTTGCGCGCGCTTATCACGAGGGCAAAGGCGTGGAGAAGGCAGCAGAATGGGAAAACCCCCACTCAGATACACACTTGATAAATATCGAATCAAACAAATCCAAGTTCTCAACCGAAAACGAAAAGAAAGAAACCACTAAAAATTCTACGTTTTCTTCAAATATAATTATAAAAAAAGAACCTATAAATGAAAATACAGACAAATTCGATCTAAACCAGAGTATTACAAAAGGAAAATTAAACCTAGATGGCATTGTCAAATTGACCAGTGAAGAAAACAGTTATAAATTATATTGTAATGGAGAATTTGTTAAAGATTTATTAATCAAAAAAAGTACTCACTCAGAAATATTACCGAAAAAAGGAAGATACAATATACAATTAAGAAGCAAAATTGACGGAAAAATCACAATAAAAAATTACGACTATATAGACCATATTGATTTAGATGTAGATGTTTGTGTAAGCAACCTAACACGCAATATGGTCGAGAATGTTGGGGTAAGTATCAGAAATGATCTAACTTATAAAGATATAGTTTCGGATAACATAATATTAAATGAAGAATGTATTTTAATAATTGATTTCGAGTCTTTAATTGAAAAATTTATTGACAAAAATAAGAATAACTTAAATGCCTATCAAGCAGAAATAAATTATGATACGATTAGCAAACTTAGGCGTAAAGATAAAAAACTAATGTACTTTTTAAACAAAACAGGGGATCTGCTCAACGAAGCAAGCAAAAAATATGGACATGGTAACGTCGTTGTGGTATTGCACGATCATAAAGATAATAATTTCATCTGGATGAATGAGGAAATTTATTCTTTAATACTAAGAATACCTGGGATAATTGGAGTAAAAAATAATGAGACCAATTGTGACGAATTCGTTAATGTTATAAAACACATAGGTATTCAAAAATACATTTCATACCCCGAAATAAAAAATATAGACATGCAATTGAAAAATGACACTTTGAGTGTTTTTTGTAATGTGAAATCAATAGGGGAAAATTGGTATAGAGTAGATTTATTCAAAAATGGAAAAAGGATAGATACGAAAAATAAATCAAAAGATGACAGATTTCTGTGGCGTATAAATGAACCTGGTATTTATTTTGTTACTGTTCATGTATCCTATGTAGGACTTAGAACGCGTGCCTCATCTCGTTCTATTGAATATTACAATGCAGAATTTGAAGAATCATACAGACAATTTCTTCTCGAACCAATAGAATGCGGTTCACCCATTCCTTTTAGAAGTAACAAATATCCATACTCAGACTTCTTACTAGTGTCCACTACTAAAAGCAAGCAAGAAGATCCAATAAATCTCTTAAAAAGTGGATTTAAATGTATCACATTAAAATCATTTTGTGACTATAATAATTTTTTATACACTAATGATATGGACAATGATGATGAGACAATATTTTTTTCAGGAATTATTACATCCGCTAAAGAATATGTTGTAGGTCAAAAAGAATTAAAAGGTAAAAAAATTGACATCGTGGATAACTTAGGTTCATATTCATATGTTTTGAACGAAAACTCGGGCATCATTGCCGGTCGCGATTTTTTTAATATGTGCAAATTATATTATTACCAAAAAGAAGGACTCTTCCTTATTTCAAATTCATATCACTTATTATTGATTGCTCTTGTGAATTTAAATGAAAATTTGAATTTCAATTTGAAAAAAGTATTTTCGACACTTTCCATTCCAGGAACACAAATTCTCGCACAGAATTTTTCTTCAGAAATGGAAATATTGGGTGTGAAAATGTTACAACCCTATTACAATATACAATTGAATAAAAACGGTTGGATTCTTAAAAAAAATAATATGTATAAAATACTCGAAAGTAAAGAACCATTCCATGCAAATGTATATGGTCACCTTTTAGACGAAGCCTGCATGGAGATTAAAAATAATGTTACCCACATATGCGATGCCTCTCCACATGTTATTGTGGATTTAACAGGAGGAATGGACAGCAGAATAATTTATGGTGCAATAACCAAAACAGATAACCTATCTATTAATTCTAATAAAGGCAACGGAAATGCAGAAGTAGAAATTGCTTCTATGGTAAATCGTGTCAAAAATATACCATTTGATACATCTTTAGATGCAATTCGCATGATTACACTAAACGAAGCAGATGCATGGATGCGTAGCCATTGCATGGAGCAGACCTATGAATTTGTATTAGATGCATCATATATTTATCCAGAAAACAGAACCTCAATAATTGGTGCATTCGGTGAAGTTTTAACCAGACCTGAATACAGTAAACATTGTTTTGAAATTCCATGTGAAGACATCACACTAAATTCCATTCTTGAGCTCTATTTATCAAAAATTAAGCACAACATGATTACAAAAGAAGATGCTTTCGACTCGTTAAAACAATTTATTCTCAAAGAGTTACAAGATTACCCAACAGGGTCACAGTATGAAAAACTAGAAACACACTACTTATCCTTCAGACATTCATTACATTTTGATGTCGTCAAAGAGAATAATAGAAACAATCTTGTTGTTATGCCAATGCAATCCACATCTTTGTTCAAAGCACACCACATATCTCTAGACCATTTTAAAGATATGAGATTAGCTTTCGATTTACTTGGAAAATTAGATCCAAAATTACTTTCGTTCCCATATGAACACGAAAATTATAATCAAGAATATGAAAGACTAAAAAATAATCTAAAAATATATGAAAATGCAAAAAGTTATTCTCAATTAGATATAGACCTCAAACCATGGATTGATGCACAAGAAATCAAAAATAAAAAACGCATCGCTTTCAAAAAAGACAATAATATTACAATTCAAAACGAAGATCTTGATTCATTTATTATCAAAAATATCAAATCCAACCTCCACGAACTGTTACTTTTGTTCCCCCAACTAGAAGTAGAAATCGGTCGTCCTTTATTCCTATATACACAATATATTCATGATGACAAAAATTTACGTAAATTGAAGGTTCTCTACAATAAAATAACATCTGTGCTAGATCAAGGGAGACTTATTAAACTGGCAACCCCTCAAAAATCTCTCTAGGCTTTATAAATTAAATCAAGCAAGGATCTGAAAAATATGCTATATAACTCAACCACACATTCTGAGAATACATCTAATTTCCCTCTGGATAGAACTTGGGCCGATATATCAATTGACGCCTTATGTAACAACTATTCTAGTTTAAGAATGTGTATTCCATCCAAATGTCGTCTATTATGTGTTGTAAAGGATGATGCATATGGACATGGAGCAGCAGTTATCTCAAAATATTTAGAAAACTGGTGTGCAGATTATTTTGGCGTGGCAACAATCGATGAAGGTATTTATCTACGTGAGTCTGGAATAAAAGCCCCGATTCTAATATTAGGAAACACACCAAAACACAAATACGAATTAATATCAAAATATAATCTGACCGCAACAATCTACGATTTAGAATCTGCAAAAATTTTATCATCTGTTGGAATTAAAAGCGGACAAAATACAAAGGTTCACATCAAAATAGATTCTGGAATGACGCGTCTTGGATTTCAATCGGATAAAAACGAGATGGAAACTTCCGTTAGAGAAATATGTGAAATATTTAACTTGTCAAATATCGAAACTGAAGGGATTTTTACTCATTTCGCATGCGCTGAATCAAATGAAATGTACACAAAAATGCAGTTAAATAGATTTCTATCAATAATTAATGCCATAGAATCAGAAGGACATAAATTCAAACTTAGACATTGTGCGAACAGCTCGGCTATTCTAAATTATCCAGAAACCCACTTAGATATGGTGCGTGCGGGTATTGCTTTATATAATCCTTGTTCCCCAATAAATAGTAAACAATCTTTCAATCTTCTCCCAATTATGAGTTTAAAAAGTTGCATAATTTCACTAAAAGAAATACCTGTTAATACACCCATTAGCTATGGTGGAACAATTTTAACACAGCGCAATAGTCGCATAGCCGTTGTTTCGATAGGATATGGAGATGGTTATCCTCGAAGTTTATCTAATAAACATTTTGTGATCATTCATGGAAAAAAGGCAAAAATAATGGGCAAAATCTGTATGGATTTGACCATGGTGGACGTAACCGACATTGAAAATGTGTGCATTGGAGATGTTGCAACAATAATCGGGAAAGATGGAGAAATATCTAGTACTGCAGACGACATTGCAACAATTACAGATACAATTTCATACGAGATATTCTGTAATATAAATAAAAGAATTCCAAGGATTTATTCATACCATTAAGCTAGGAACTACCTTTGTTCTCTTTGTTAGTTACTTTTTATTAAATTATTTAATATAATTCAACAAAACATAAATCTACAATCTATTACAACCCGAGTTTGACACTTACAGGACTGGTGTAAATATTCTCGGTCGATGTTTTTCAGAACCGACACGATCGCTGGCGAAAACTAGAAGCGGCCCCCCGATAGTTTTTTGTCGCCGAACGCAAACAGGCGGAAAGGCCGTCTTCTTCATCGGAATCGAATCCTTTGATCTTACGGTCCCGGCCTGTTCGGTTCGGCGGGAAAAGAATGGAAAATGCACATAAGGAGCAGACTTCACGCAAAGATACCGAGGCCGAACCATAACATCACGATGACCGCCGGTAACAAGATCCTGACGGATGCGGTGTTCAGAGAAACGGGGTTGGATGTGTTTTAAACGGATCGAAACGGTCTCAGGGCAACTCCGTCGCCGCCGAGACCGTGGCGCCGGTCGCCGATTACGTGGAGATGACCGGATCGTCGGTGAACCGTTCGGATCGGATGTCGGATAATGATATCGTCCGCGGGGAGTACGGATCGGATGCGAACGCCCCTAGGTCGATATACCGCGCCGTGGAACGTCTGGGGAGGAACAGCGGCCATCGTCTCATTCTTGGGCGATGTGCTGAAGAAAAGATACGGCGTCGGGACGGACACAGTGTTCATGGATCGGGCCTCGATGTATTTCGAAGCGTCCCAGAAAGGCATCGTCCGTGTCGGTTATTCCAGAGACCATCGTCCGGACAGACCTCAGGCGACTGTCGGATCGTCCATGGACGAAGGACCCGGGATGCCGATGGGATTGACGGCGGACCCGGGGAATATTCTGGATGTCACGCACTTCGACGATGCCTTCAGGCAGATCATGCCGCTGCTGCCGAAAGATGCGATGATCGTGTTCGACAACGGGGCGTACAGCAAAGATAATGCGAAGATGCTTGATTCCAACGGCTTCGGTCTCGTCACAAGATTGCAGCTGAATACCGCCGGCTGCAGATCTGTCAAGGCACATGTCGGCGATTCGATCTCCATCGATGATGACGTATCATATCTTAAGACCGAAGGCAACCTCGGAAGGACGGGACACATCTTCAGGAACAGCAGACCGAGGTCGGATGTACTGTATCGCTGCTATCGCAAAGCCGAACGCGACTGGGATGAGATGCGGACGATACGGAAGGACATAGATTCCGGGATGAGGCCGCGTAAGAAATACCGTAACTCGAATTGTTTCGTCGACACGAGATTATCGTACATGTTCCCGCTTATGGGACGTACCGGGGAAGAGGCCGTGGATATGGCCGTGAAAGGAATGATGACGGGAAGAGCAAGTGCTTCGGGGATATGTTCCGGAAGGCCCGAGTATTCACGACATTATTTTAACAGCATCGGAGAATACTCTAAAGATTGTTTGGATTTAGCTAAATCCGTATGGCAAAAACAAGTTGTATCCTCATCCATCATCAAATCAGATGAAATAAACGAAATTTTTATAAAAAGGATGGCTGAGGAATTGGACAAGATTACGGGTTCTTCTCCCTTAGAAAAATATGATCTTGTCTATTTCTATTACAGAAATGGATATCACTTTAATCCCGAACCTGAATATACCCACGGAACATTTGTATGGATGCCTTTACAAAGTAAACAATTGTTTGAACTTTATCACGCTACGCACGACACATTCCGTAATGCAAGATTAGAGTTGGATTTGATTAAAGCGATGAACCCCCTCTTAATGGAGATTCCTTTCAGTAGCGAAAAAGATGACGGCGACTATACAGACAACGAATATGACTTGATCGGTGACAGATCTCTTTATCTTAAAAATATTCTTCATGAGTCAAAGAGTACAATGGAAAAATGGATTGAGGCCACAGATAAAAGAGGATATGAGATAAAAAATAAAGTAGCTGATCATGAAAACAACGAAACGATAATTTTAAGCCTTATGAATAAAGTAAAGATATTGTTCCGCATCAATAATGGGTATTACTTCAAAAAAGCAGGTTACGGGTTAGTATATTATGTTTTATCTAACCTCAACTCACCAGGGAGAATTAGAGTACTTTATTACAATGTTTCATCCATAATTGATCAGGTGAGGTTAATGAAGGGGGATGACGGAATTGACCAATATATGCTTAGTATAAATTTATTGACAAACACTCCAGCTAAACGCGAACTGGAATCGCTCATTGAAACTTTTTCTCCGGAAATGGACGAAAACAAAACACTTTAAATCCAAACTTAACTCTCTTTAGTACATACAATCAATAAATCCTTACCATTCAGCCCGTATAGTTTAAGTTCATTTGGACTAAAGATATCAACACCCCATTTCATATGGACGCGCAGTCCGTATCTTTCTAAAACATCTCTATAATTGTAAATACTGATTTCCAGCTCTGGAACATAGTGTACTTCTTTACCGGTATTTTTTACAGGTAATGTAATAAAAATTAAACCGCCTTCTTTTAGTTTTAAAACTGTGTTCGCAATCACCGAATCGGGCTGATTATCCTTCTTAAGAGTATGGCAATGAACAATTGAATCATATTTACCATTAACTTCGGAGATATTTTTAATATTACACATCTTAAAATCAATTTCTTTCAGTGCTGATCGCATTTTGGTTTCTGGATTCACAAAGAGTACGTCGCCTGAAGTATCCTTTCTCTGTAATTTACGCAAAATTAGAACTGCTGCTCTATGTCGCTCTAAAGAACCACATACTGGACACAAAACACCATCTCTCAGACTTCTGCCGTATGGTAAAAACAAAGACAGTCTACCGCATACTGGACACAATTTTTTGTTCATAGCAACAGAGCTACAATCATAAACGGAGAGGATATCAAGTTCCGTGAGTTCATCTCCGTAGTATTTACCCTCGATAATAGATTCCCCTATCATCCTTGAATAATAATCTTTTCCCACCTTAACATCAGATTGGTTTTTCATTATTCCTCTCAACTTCAGTACAGAACGCGAATTATAGAGTTCTGTACACAAAGTAACATCTTCAACAGAAGTTGCATCCTCATTATTCATTCCTGCATATTTTTTAACTACGGATATGGAGAGTTGGTCTTGGAGATGATACATTTTACCCCTTTTCAACACATTTTTAGGAAAAACTTCAAATACCCTTTTCAATCGGGAATCCACATTTAATAAAACATTCCGAATATACTTACCGTTGGCACATTCAGCTAAAAAGAATAATGGAGTGTCAAATGGCGTATCGTTTGGTAAAATCATAACAGATAAATCATAAAAAAAATACTTTCGCAACTCACGAAATACGCGCAGGTCCCGTACGTCATAAAGAATCATCTCTTCATGGTTCCGCATTGTTCCCCGAAGCATCAAAAGAGTTTCAGAGTCCTCAACATCTGTGCAATCCAGAATGCAGGATGTGGATATTTCAGAAAATGGTACTTCGGAAGCGAGCAACTCTATCGGCGATATGTTATATTTCTTAATAAACTCACAATCGATGTCTGTAAGTTGACGATCATTTCTCCCTCCGGATTTATTGTCAAGCCATAACGAAGATTCCTGCGTTCCATCGATATACTTGAGTTTTCTGTTTGCGCCCGCGAGTACCGTTGGAATACCATTAATGACTTCGTTTACCTTGAGCCAAAGGTCGTCTCCAAAAAGACAGGTCTTCAATATTAAATCCTCATCAAATACTTCTTTAGAAAGTATGCCAGGTGGGTATAATACGCCGCCCGCACCCGTTGCTATCGCCAACATTGAGGGGTTATTATAGAGGGTTTCATCTAAGAAATTCCATGAATTATATGGATTTATCTTACCGTCTGAGAATGTTATCCTGTGTACTCTCATGCCTGATATCGCATGAGGGAACTTGGAATAAGAATCCAATAGAACCTCTATCAAGTCCGGATCATACACAACATCATCATCAATAGTGATGGTCGTGTAGTCCGGATATTCAAGCATCGTGTAATAATATTTCTTATGCGGTTTAAGATCTTTACAGAATCGAATATCCAACCCTTTTTTTTCTAATTTCCGTAAAGCCCTTGGCAAAGAGCCCTTACGATTCGGGAACTGCTCTTCTGCCAACCACAGAATAATCTTTTCCGGCAAGACGGTTTGATCCAGAATCGATTGAACCGTCTTGTGAACGGTGGAAACGCGATCAGGAAAAGAGGTTAAAGATATTATTAAACCCTTATGAATTGGTGACTTATCTCGCTCTTTCTCAAAATCTACGTTGATGCGCCCTATGATTTCCTTTGCAAACCTCTTGAAATAAAAAGGAATCAGCCCTGCCTTATGATCTCGGATATACCTATACCTATCAGACCACGAATATCCCATAACTCCTTCGTCGAAGCTGGACATATCCATAGTCTGGAAGAACTCATGCAACTGCAAGTATATCCGAAGCTTATAGATAGGATGTGCTCGATCAAAGAACCTGAACATATCTATTAGGCAAGCATCTATCACAAGCCTCTTTATTTCATCACTTTTACCTTTATATGCGGCGATTGTCGAATTATAAGCAAAGAAGTGTGCATCATAATACTTAGAACGAATTGACCCGATCAGAGATTTGCTGTTATTTATTCGATAATACAACAAAAGATCTTTACAAACCATTATTTCTCTAGCTTTCAGAATAAGTTTAAAATAAAATGACCTGTCGTTTGCGCATTTTATTTCATCAAACCAAATATTGTTATCGATGATTAGACTGCGTCTGCATATCTTATTCCAAGGGACCACAACATTATGGATGAAAAATGATGGATTGTTATCAAAATTTGTTATATACTCATCCTCATCAAACGATTTTACAGAGGGGGTGGAAATTCCAGTTATATTATCATATAAATATTTCTGAAATATACACACATCTACTCCTGTGACGGCCATCTTATTGCATGTAATCTCATAGGCTTCCGATTCCAACCAATCATCCGAATCTAAAAAATGTATGTATTTACCCCTTGCATGCCTTAATCCGTTGTTCCTTGCAGCACCAGCGCCCAAGTTATTCTGCTCGATAAAACAGAATCTAGAATCTTTTGTAGAATATTCTCTCAAAATGTCCAGAGAACTATCAACCGATCCATCATCGACACAGATAACCTCAAAATCAGACATCTTCTGAGCGATTAAACTGTTCAGACATTGACGTAGGTATTCGGAAGAATCATGGACAGGTATGATCACGGATAACAAAGGCGCATCCGCCATAAAATCACTCAATTTCTTCTTTTTCAGATGCCATTTTTCTTTCTTCCGACTACTATGACTTCTTTAGGCTCGATACCGTAAATATAAGAGATCGTAGTTCCGCACAAATCTTCTGCTGAAATGACCTCCACATCAAAACCGCATTTTTCAACACGCTCGATATAATCCTTTCCGTAACGGCGTGGCATTACACCCAAATCAGACTCGATATCGCGCTTCATATAAACACTCAACAATGCAATTCCGTCTTTAGATAAGACCCGATTAAACTCTTTTAAGACTGTAAGATCGTCTCTGACTCTATCCAGAACGTGATTGGCAATAATTACATCCACGCTGTTATTCTCATACTCTGTTTTCTCTATCTCTTCAAGACCGTGTGAGTGGTATTCTATGTTCGATACGCGATTTATTTTGTATCTTATGCACTGCTCGGGTACGGCATGAAGAACACGACACGATTCCTCACTAAAATAATTTGTAGACAACAAGTACAGATAGTACAATCTTGCTCTCTCAATTGACCCACATCCAGGACATCTGACATTCTGTCTGGGACGTTCCACACCAAATGGTTCGAATTTACCCAAATAATTACATACCGGACACAACCTGACGCTTTCGGTGTCCTTTTTTCTGATGTTTTCTGTTGTTATAGAGTCAACTTTAGTATTCATAAAGCTGGCATTATTATACCTCTTAATAACAATTCCGCAATTCAAAGATATATCAAAAAGAATACTCTAAATATGGTGCATCCGTTTAATAGAAACAATACTAAAATATAACAATATAAACCACGAAGATATCGATAATTTATCATATAAAAAGGAAATTTATGAATGGACAGTGCTTAATATCTGCGGTATTAGTAACGTACAACAGACCTTTTTCTGTTCTTATGAGGTCGCTTAATAGTATTCTCAACCAAACTTATAAAAACATACAAATAACAATCGTCGACACAAGTACAGATCGAAACGTCTCTCATCAAATGACTGAATATATCAGTTCTTTGAACAAAACCGATTTGCAACTTATCTTATTGCCTGGAGTGCAAAACAATCGAGCTCGAAACATCGGTTTTAAAGCATCTAAAGGAGATTGTGTAGCATTCTTGGACGATGATGATGAATGGGCTCCCGATAAATTGGAAAACCAACTGAAACTTTTTGAAGAAGGCGTGTCTATTGTCTATTCAAACTATTATACAATAGATACCAATAGCAACAAAAATACATTCTTCCAAGATATGCCCGACAACAGTAATCTTAAATCGAAGATACTTGGAGAGAATGTGATAGGGTGTACATCGATGCCTTTGATTTCCTCTAGAGCATTCATCGAAGCAGGAGGCTTCGATGAAACTCTTAGGGCTAACCAAGATTGGGATCTTTGGATTCGGATCCTGCAAGATAATGATGCAATATACTCTCCTGTGATTGCAGGCATCAAACATAATTCTAAAAACAGCATCAGCAACAACAAATACAGAAGAGCTGCAGGTTGGATTAGCCTGTTAATTAAGCACTCCGGAAAATATCAAAGGAACAGAGAACAACTGACCAAGGCGACGGGTTTCTTCGCAGGAGAGATGCTCAGCAAAAAGATGTACCTTACAGGAACTGCGGTCCTTGTCTTTCATTTCCTGTTAAGAGGAACGGGCCTCAAAAAATAGAGGATGACTTAATCTCTGTTGTAGACATCCCTTGAATAAACCTTCTGCGAAACATCCGCCAATTCTTTTGAGATGCGGTTCGCAACGATGACGTCTGAAATTTTCTTAAATCCGTGAAGATCTCTTATTACTTGGTAACCGCAATAACAATCATCCTTGAGGGATGGCTCGTACACGACGATCTTAAAACCTCTGTCCTTAAGCATCTTTATCACATCAATAATACTTGCCTTACGGTCATTATCGGAGCCCGTTTTCATATTCAGCCTGAAGGCACCTATTGTTGCAGCATCTGTCAACGCCATCTTCGCAATCCTGTCGGCAATGAACTTCTTGCGGTCGTCGTTTGACTGAACGATGGCCGAGATAAGCGTATGGGGCGTGTTTCCAAAGCTCGAACGCAGCTGCATGGTATCCTTGGGAAGACAATAAC
>Ga0265295_1006693_pt1 | contig 13800 bp, 13 predicted proteins | sample Munlansysbiofilm_FD_192503 | JGI IMG/M metagenome (GOLD analysis project Ga0265295, IMG submission 192503) | Leachate microbial communities from a municipal landfill in Southern Ontario, Canada - Methane capture system biofilm | ecosystem: Engineered > Solid waste > Landfill > Unclassified ... | reverse complement strand
CGTTCATCAAGAGAACTACTGCAGCCATCATTGAGGGCAAGGGGCAGGATCTGCCTATTTCCGCCATGCCGAGCGATGGAACCTTCCCTGTCGGCACCGCCAAGTACGAGAAGCGCAACATCGCGGTCAATATCCCCGTGTGGGAGCCTGAGCTCTGCATTCAATGCGGTATCTGCTCCTTTGTGTGCCCGCACGCCTCCATCCGTATGAAGGTCTGCACTGCAGATGATTTAAATGGCGCGCCGGAAACATTCAAGTCTATTGCTGCCAATGGCAAAGATTTTGCGGGTAAGAAGTTTGTCCTGCAGGTAGCGCCAGAAGACTGTACCGGTTGTGGTGCCTGTGTGCACAACTGCCCAGGAAAGAGCAAGGTAGAGGAGGGCAAGAAAGCCATCAACATGACCTTCCAAGCGCCGCTGCGTGAGAGCGAAGCCATAAACTGGGAGTTCTTCCTCGGATTGCCCGATGTAGATGAAAGCCTGGTTAAGCGCCAGACCCTGAAGGGGAGCCAATTTCTGCCGTCCATGTTTGAGTTCTCCGGCGCGTGCGCTGGTTGCGGAGAGACCCCGTTTGTGAAGTTGCTCTCTCAGCTGTTCGGTGATCGTGCTTTGATCGCCAACGCCACTGGGTGTTCCTCCATCTATGGTGGCAACCTGCCCACCACCCCGTGGACAACCCGCAAGGATGGTCTCGGTCCGGCTTGGAGTAACTCCTTGTTTGAAGATAACGCCGAATTTGGCTACGGCATGCGCCTGACGGTGGATAAGTTCAACGAGTACGCCCTTGAGCTCCTCGCTGGTGCATCAGAGCAACTGTGCAAGGCCGGTGGTGAGTACGCAGACCTGATCAAAGAGATTCAAGAAGCTGACCAGAGTACGCAGCAGGGGATCGATGAGCAGCGTGCGCGGGTTGCCAAACTAAAGCAGGGACTGGAGCGCTGCCCAGATGCGAACTCCAAACAGCTTCTGTCCGTGGCGGACTACCTGGTCAAGAAATCTGTGTGGGCAGTTGGTGGTGACGGCTGGGCCTATGACATCGGGTATGGCGGACTGGACCACGTCCTTGCCTCCGGTGAAAACATCAACGTTCTAGTTCTCGACACCGAGGTGTACTCCAATACCGGTGGGCAGGCCTCCAAGGCCACTCCACTCGGAGCGGTGGCACAGTTTGCCGCTGGCGGCAAGCGCATGGGCAAGAAGGACTTGGGCATGATCAGCATGACCTACGGCAATATCTATGTTGCCAAGGTCTCCATGGCTAATCCAGCCCAGTGTGTTAAGGCGTTCATAGAAGCTGAGTCCTACGATGGCCCCTCTATCATCATTGCATACAGCCACTGCATCGCGCATGGTATAGACATGACTGCCGCAGTAGATGGATGCAAAGATGCAGTGAATTCAGGCCACTGGCCTCTGTTCCGCTACGATCCACGTCTGACTGCGCAGGGGAAAAATCCGCTGCAACTCGACAGCAAGGATCCGAGCATGAGTTTTGAGGACTTTGCTTACGGCGAAAACCGCTTCCGCGTGCTGAAGAAAAGTCAGCCTGAAGTTGCAGCAAAACTGATGCAGCAGGCCAACGAAGAGACCGCAGCGCGCTACGATCTGTACAAAAAATTGGCCGCCATGGATCCTGATTGTGGCGTAGATAAATAGATAGGTAAATAAAACCGCTACTGTAAGTAGTAGCTAAATTTAAAGCTCCCATCCATGCTCAAGTGTGGTGGGAGCTTTATTGTTTTTGCGTGGGAATAACTTAACATCGGGCTAAGACCTTGCACGGCGGTGACGCCGATGATATAAGAAGAGCGAAGAACAATGGGTGAATTGGCGGTCTGAGACATGTTCATGTCCCTGTATCTTGGCCCCTATGTTTTATGCCTGTTTAAAATCACTTCTTCCTGCGGGAGAATCCATGTACAGCGCCCAGTCGAATTTTGAACTCTACGATACAGAGCTAGCCCAGATAGATGTCATCATTACCCAGTTGCTCAAGGCTGCACAAGCCAAGGCAATATTTCTGGTTGATAAAAACGGGCTTATGATCTCTTCCACTGGAGAGGTGGCCGGACTTGATATCACCAGTTTAGCGTCTCTGACTGCAGGGAATATTGCCACCACCGGTGGACTGGCCAAATTGATTGGAGAGAAAGAATTTTCCATTCAGTTCCATGAAGGGGAAAATGACAGTATTCACCTCTCCATTGTTGCGGGGCGGGTTATTCTTGTGGTTATTTTTGATGCCCATAGCTCCCTCGGGCTGGTACGCCTGCGGGTTAAGCGTGCCAGCGCAGCATTGACCCAGGTGTTCGAAGATATTGCCCAACGTCAGGAACAGCAGAACGCGAGCGGCTACAGTGCCAATCCTTTTGCTGAAATCACCGATGACGACATAGATAATTTGTTTAACTGAGGATAGCCGCAATGTCGTTTATAAATCATGCGTCGCGCGAAATTAATTGCAAGATCGTCTATTACGGCCCCGGTCTGTGCGGTAAAACTACAAATTTGCAGTTCGTGTACCAAAAAACCGCACCCGAATCGAAAGGCAAGATGATATCTCTGGCAACGGAGTCGGAGCGCACACTGTTTTTTGATTTCCTACCTCTAGCATTGGGTGAAGTGCGAGGGTTTAAGACCCGGTTTCATCTGTATACCGTCCCAGGACAGGTGTTTTACGATGCTTCGCGCAAACTCATTTTAAAAGGGGTGGATGGGGTGGTGTTTGTAGCCGACTCTCAGGAAGAACGCATGGATGCCAACATTGAAAGCTTGGAAAATCTACGCGATAACCTGGATGAGCACGGTTATGATCTGGATAATATGCCGTTTGTTGTGCAGTACAACAAACAGGACCTTCCCAATATTAGCCCTATGGAAGAGTTGCAAAAATATCTTAACCCAAATAAAGTGCCGGAATATCGTGCCTGTGCTATGACTGGCGTGGGAGTTTTTGACACCTTAAAAGCGATAGCCAGACTGGTACTGCTCGACCTTAAAAAGGGTGGACGTTGAAAATCAGTGCGCTTCTATCGTGGGAAAATATCGTAAATAAGCCTTGACACTCCGGTCTTGGTTACGTATATTCCGGATCTGTCGCAAAGACACGATCCCTGGTAGCTCAGTTGGTAGAGCAGGTGACTGTTAATCACCCTGTCGCTGGTTCGAGTCCGGCCCGGGGAGCCAAAAATTTAAAAGCACTTACAGGTTTTTCCTGTAGGTGCTTTTTTGGTATTAATGGTGGTGGATCCCTAGAGTGTAAATTAGGTACCGAGTGTTCATCTAAGCAGTTTACACGAGCACCAAGGATCTGAGTAAAACTTTAAATGACCAATGTATAATACATATATGCCGCGTAAGCCTTATATATGAGTCATTTGTTGACAGGATGGATTAATACTGTAGTATAATATTTGGCAGAAAGCGCATGTGCGCCATCTATTTTGCGAGGAGACCGATGGCACGGACAAGACCTTATTCTAAATACACCCTGGAAGCAGTGAAGTTGCTTGGCAAGCAGATTCAGCTTGGACGCAAACAACGTCGATGGTCTGAAAACGAACTTGCGCAGCGTATCGGTATCGCCAGGGCAACCCTGCAGAGAATCGAAAAAGGGGATATGGCCTGCGCTATCGGGCTGGTTTTTGAAGCCGCTACTCTTGTTGGAATCAAGCTCTTTAATGCTGATGGTGAAGTTCTAAGAAGGCAGGTTGTGGAGGCAGAGGAACGGATCGCGTTGCTCCCGCGGCATATTCATCCCGTCGGAGAGGTCGTTGACGATGAGTTCTGACGCCAAGCGGTATAAAGAGGCCTTTGTCTGGATCTGGCTGCCGGGTCAGGTTGAGCCGGTTGTCGCGGGAAAACTGACCTCTGCGGAGAATAAACTTCTCTTCAACTATGGGAAAAGCTATCTGGAGAGAAACAATGCGATCTCGATTTATGCCGACGAACTCCCGCTGCAATCTGGCCTGCTTCCTCTACCAAAGGGCTTAAATCTTCCAGGCTGTATTCGCGATGGTGCACCGGATGCTTGGGGTAGGCGCGTCCTGCTTAACAGACTCCTGGGTCGCCAAAGGCAAAACACAGATGTAACTCAGCTTGATGAATTAACCTATCTGCTGGAATCAGGATCGGATCGCATTGGTGCTTTGGATTTTCAACTCTCGGCCACGGAGTATGTGCCGCGCGCACCGGTCAATGCCTCAATGGAGGAGCTGCTCCGTTCAGCTGAGCGGGTAGAAAAGGGTGTCCCGCTCAGCGCCGAGCTCGACGAAGCTCTTTATCAAGGTGGTTCGATAGGTGGTGCGCGGCCCAAGGCGCTGATTGAAGACCACAGCAAAAGAGAGCAGGACAGGAAGTACATCGCCAAGTTCTCGTCAACAACCGACCTCTACAGTGTGGTCAAGGCTGAATTTGTGGCAATGCGCCTGGCACAGCACTGTGGCCTCAACGCGGCTGAGGTCAAGCTGGCCTCAGCCCTGGGCAAGGATATTTTGCTGATTGAACGTTTTGATCGTATCTGTAGCCCAGAAGGTTGGCAACGCCGGGGAATGCTTTCGGCACTGACGCTTCTGGGCTTGGACGAGATGATGGCCCGCTATGCAAGTTACGCGGATTTTGCCGAAATCATCCGGCATAAGTTCACCGATGTTCAAGCCACATTGAAGGAGTTGTTCTCCCGCATCGTATTTAATATCCTGACAGGCAACACGGACGATCACGCGCGCAACCACGCGGCCTTCTGGGATGGTCGGACGCTTTCTCTCACTCCAGCCTATGATATCTGCCCGCAAATACGCAGTGGCAACGAAGCGACTCAGGCGATGTTGATTGCGGGGGGCAATCGTATGAGCCGCGTCTCATCATGTGTCAACGCAGCGCACCATTATCTATTAACCCAAGACGAGGCTTGTGCCATTATCAGACACCAGCTTACAATCATTGGGGACTCATGGGATGGTGTTTGTGAAGAAGCGGCCCTCAATGAAACCGACCGCAGGCTGCTATGGGGGCGCCAGTTTCTCAATCCGTTTGCCACCGATGATCTGCACGGAGAGGGTGTTCTCATAAAGGATTTCGCCGATCAGATCCGCAGAAAAACCTCTCGCTGATATACTCCTTCTCTCAATGTCTGACGTCTGTCTGGTCTGATTGAGAACGACCCGGGGAGCTTTATTTTGCGATTTTCAGGAATTTTGCGTTGATGGCGACAATCACGGTGCTCAGAGACATGAGCACCGCCCCTATGGCCGGAGACAACAGCACGCCGTACGTATACAGTGCCCCTGCCGCAAGTGGGATGGCGAACGCATTGTATCCGGTGGCCCACGCCAAGTTCTGCATCATCTTGCGATAGGTTGCGCGTGAAAGACCCAAGATGGCGACAGCGTCTTCAGGATTACTGTGCACTAGAATAATATCGGCGGTCTGAACCGCTACATCCGTCCCGGCACCGATGGCAATGCCAACGTCCGCCTGTGCAAGTGCAGGGGCGTCGTTGACGCCGTCACCTGTCATGGCGACGACCAGACCGCGTGCCTGGATCTCCTTGACCTTTTTGGCTTTATCTCCGGGCAACACTTCGGCGAAATACTCGTCCAAACCGATCTGCTGTGCGACCCACTTAGCCACCAGATCGTTATCTCCGGTGAGCATCATGCACTGAATCCCCATCTTTTTAAGTTTAGAGATCGCCTCTCTGGATTCATCTCGGATAATATCTGCCAAGGCGATGGCGCCCTTGAGCTCGGCGTCAATCAAAACAAACACCACCGTTTTACCTTGGGAATTGAAGGTGTCGATGCGCTCGTCCTCCATCGCCATGTTGTGTTCCTTCAGAAAGCCAGGGCTTACGACCTTGACTTCTTTGCCGTCAACCAGTCCCTGTGCGCCCTTGCCGGGGATGGCTTTGAACTCTTCCACTGGTGGTGTTTTTTCGACCATAGCGGTGATCCCTCTGGCGATGGGATGTTCTGAATGGGCTTCAATTGCGGCAGCGTATTGGAGCAACTCCTTTTCATCCATATCCTCGTCAAAGACAATGGTATCGGTGATGCCGAATTCACCCTTGGTCAGGGTGCCGGTTTTGTCAAAAATAAGGGCCTGAATGTTGCGCGCGCGCTCGAAAGCGCCACGATCCCGGATAAGAAGACCGTTTTTGGCGGCAAGCGCGGTTGATACTGCGACCACCAGCGGTACTGCAAGCCCCAATGCATGGGGACAAGTAATCACCATGACCGTTACCGCCCGCTCTAGGGCAAAGGCAAAATCCTTCCCAGCTGGGATCAGCCATACCCCCAGTGTGAGCGCGCCTGCGCTCAGGGCAATAATGGTGAGCCACAAAGCCGCCCGATTGGCCAGGTCCTGACTTCTGGATTTGCTTTGTTGAGCCTGCTCGACCAACTCGACCATCTGGGAGAGATAGGAATCCTTGCCTGTCTTCTGCACTTTGGTGGTGATAGATCCCTCGCCATTGATGGAGCCGCCGATTACCTGTGAGCCGGCCTGTTTTTCTACCGGCTTGGATTCCCCGGTCAGCATGGCTTCGTTGACCGCGCTGGTTCCTGTGACCACCTCACCGTCAACAGGCACCTTCTCCCCAGGTTTAATCAGCACCTTGTCGCCCGGTTGCAGTGTCTCAATGGGGACGTCCTCTGTGCTACCGTCTCCCATGATCTTATGGGCCTGCGCCGGCATCAGTTTTGCCAGTTCCTCCAGAGCGCGGGAAGCTCCCATGACAGACTTCATCTCAATCCAGTGCCCCAAAAGCATGATGTCGATCAGGGTGGCCAGCTCCCAGAAAAACATCTTGCCACTCAAGCCAAAGACCACCACACTGCTGTAAGCATAGGCTGTGGTGATGGCGACGGCGATCAGTGTCATCATCCCAGGTTGTTTTTTCTCTAATTCATCGACCAGCCCTTTGAGAAACGGCCAGCCACCGTAGACGAAAACGACGCTGGATAGCCCCCATAGAATGTAACTGTCACCTAGGAAGCTGAGTATCTGTCTGAAGCCCAAAAAGGTTTGAAGCATAGGCGAAAGGAGCAGAATGGGAACCGTTATCCCCATTGAGATCCAGAAGCGTTTCCTGAAATCAGCCACCATGTGAGCGTGATGGCCACCCCCCGTATGCCCTGCATGGGCTTTACTTTTTTTATGTTCCGCGTGCGTGTGAAGATCCGCTTCGGCCATGCTTGATTCTCCCCGTATCTGTTCAGTTTTCGGTAGTTTTTAACATTTCTGCAATAAATCGCAGTTTATGGCGCTTTAGCCGCATTCCTATTTATATGGCTTCGCAATATAAATAGGAGTGCACGTTGAAATGGCGTAAGAGCAGTATGGGTGCTTTAAGTCCTACTTGATTTAAGGCGGCGTCTGGAATCGAAAAATATCATCCCGCCTACAATAGTCTGGGCGAGAAGTCCAACACCCAACAGGACGCGGTAAATACCCATCGGCGTACTCCTGTTGTGGTGTATCCATCCGAGCGCGGCGCCCCAGGTCGAAGCATCTTCCTGGCTTTCCGCGTATTCATGTCCTGCGCTGCTGTAAGCAGGCGGCTCCCGGAATTCTGCAAGAGTAATCAATAAGCCACTGCCTACTTGAAGGACGATAAATACGGCAATGATTATGCCGACACTACGGTGTAATTTTCTCAGGTTGGATTGTTTCATTTTGGTTTGGCTCCATATGTTCGCAGGTAACCCATAGAAGGTGCAGGCGGTTCAGGGGTAAAAACAACCCATGCCTTAAAGCTACACCCTCACCCCAGCCATAAAAATGCGATATGTTTGTATATGTTTTGGCGGCATTTCCCTTCCTTTTTGTATAATTTCAAGCTAGGGATAAAGGTTCGCGGGAGCCCTTGAAATTAACTTATCATGGACCTCCAGGATTCTTCTTCCATAATAGGATTGAAAAACGCAACATAAGGACCTTTGGCCAAGTGGGCGACTACCCCTTCATCATGAATTTTACGTATTTTACTGTTGACCAAGGTTCGGCCAAAACCCATCCGGCCCATTTCCACAGCTTCCCATTCGCTATGGATCACATATTCTGTAGGAGTTGGCCGCATATCAGGGGTACTGAATTGAGGCTTAGGATTCTTGGGAGGATGGGCGCCCAGGGTCTGTCTCGCCAAGGCCATGGATGCGGGGTCAAACATGAAACTGCCGAGCGCGCAGACTCCAATTTGCTTCAAAATCATGTACCCAAGAAACCCCGGAGAATCTGCTAGGGCTTCCATGGTGTTAATGGCCCCTTTTTCGAAGGCTTTCTCATGCCCCGGCAAAACCGTATGTTCACCAAAGGCTATGGTTCTTTGCGGAGTTACAAAACGTACAAGCTCTTTTTTCTGTTGAAGGTCTGAGGCCAATTCCGCTATCTGTCCCATTCCTCTCACTGGCGGCATGCAGCCTTTCACTACCTCATACACAGGCTCCCATGGGCCCTCAACCACCATGGAGAGACAGTGTCCGCATAATTCAAAGACCCGATCGAATTGCGTTTCGTGAAACTTTTCATGGGCCTGCCACGACTCCCACATGGTGTACTGAATCTCCCGGATCGGATTTAATTCCTCTTCCATGTGCAGTTTCCCTCCACCCCAGCGACCGGCCATAGGTAGAATTCCGGTCTGCACACTGGATTGAAACCCCAAAAAGCCTGGAGCGCTGGCGGTTGCAATACACACCTTGGGGCCAATGCTTTGCATGGTCTCGAAACTTTCAGGGCTGTTAACTATCCTCGCCATGCTGCAGGCAATTGTCGGGCTTTCGTGGGTTCTCATATTGAAATCTCCTGTCCATATTTAGAGTTAACAATGAAGTCAGGTCGGGACTTAGATGGCTTTTCTCTTGACGGGTACGCCGTTTTAATAAAACGGCATGAATGCATAGCCCTGAAGTTGGTAGGTCGGCACCACGATATATGCCGAGAAGGCGATGCTGATATCTGGATTTACATCCTTGGCCGCAATGCCGTGCGCGGCAAGGGCCTGTCCGCACACATAGAGCGTTACGCCCAACTTCTTCAGGTCACTTATGAGTTTTAGATTGGGGTTGGTGAAGCCGTGTTTGTCCTGGAAGGCCTGGGCTTGTAGCACGCTCTCGGTGGCTTCACCGTGCAGCACTAAGACCAGGTTCAGTTTGTCTGGCTGGGTGCCGGCGATAGCGAAGGTATTGATAACCTGGGCCACGCTGAACAACCCAGGGACCTGTGTGTCCTGCATCTCGGGCCAACCCGTGATGTCAAAGAGGATTTTGTAGTCAATGCTCGTAACCGGTTGCACCGCTGCCTTGGGCAGGTTGACCACCGGACCAGCATCCTTGATAACCGGATACTTCCAGTCAGCGGCCCCTGCTATTGTCACCAGTGTTGCCAACAGAATACTCCCTAAACCCGTTACTAAAAATTTATACATGGCCTATTTCCTTATAATGCCAAGACATATCGGTAGGTTATAGCGAATGAAAGAATCTCGCATTCTAGAGTAGAGGTTGTGGTTGTGTTCTTCCCCTTTCTCAAAACCACATTCTCACCCCGGCCACAAAGGAGACGACGCTGGTATCTTCACCGTCAGCCTCTGCCAGATCCGCGGTATCGCCTATCTTTCGGTTCCAGCAGACACCGATGTACGGGGCAAACTTCCGACGGATTTCGTAGCGCAACCGGAGGCCCAGTTCAATATCGTTGATGCCCCGGCCGACGCCGTATTTTTTGACCTCCTGCACGGCGATGCTGGTAGCGAATCGCGGCTGCAGGATCAGCCTCTGGCTGAGAAGAAGGTCGTACTCAGCTTCCAATGACGCCGAAATATCCCCGTCCTCACTTACATAAGCGGTTGCGTCTACCTCGAACCAAAGGGGCGCCAGCCCCTGCACGCCAAAAGCGGCAAATGTCCGGTCGGGATCGGGTCTGAAGTCGTGTCGAACCCCTATCTGCAGATCCCAGAACGAGGCTATATTGCGGCTGTAGAGCAGCTCGGTTTCTATCTCATCCGCCTTGTCCTCATCGAGCAGGTAGGTACCTTCGCTCTTAAAGTAGAGTTTGTTGTAGTCGCTGCCCACCCAAGCCTGGACGTCCCAGAGCAGAACTTCGTTACCCTCCCTGGACTGGTACTCCAGACGATCGCCGCGGAAGACGGCAAAGAGCTCGTTGTCGTGAATGGGCTGGAGGCCGAAGTTCTCCTGCGCACCCTCCTGCCCATCTTGGGCATGTTTCTGGATACCCTTGCCAGCTTCGGGGGTGGTCTTGACCTCGTGGTAGTCGGCGGGAAAGCCCCGGTCCTGCGGGCCGGCTATGGGTTTTTCCAGGGCTGATACGCAGACGGGGACGAGCAGTACGGCACATAGCAGCAGCAATTTTTTCATGATCTCTCCTTCTTTCAGGCAACCCGAACGACCTGGAACATCCCCGCTTCCATGTGGTAGAGCAGATGACAGTGGAACGCCCAGTCTCCTTTTTCAACTGGAGTGATCAGGACAGAGAGCACCTCTCCGGGTTTGACCAGAAGGGTATGCTTGAAAGGTAGCTTGTCCGCGCCATTCTCAAGCTGCATCCACATGCCGTGCAGATGAATGGGGTGTTCCATCATGGTGTGGTTGACCAAAAAAAGACGGAGGCGCTCGTGGTAGCGGAAGAGGTAGGGGCCGGGGTGCTCGCTGAACTTCTTGCCGTCGAAGGAGAACATGTAGCGCTCCATGTTGGAGGTGATGTTGATGGTCATCTCCCGGTCGACGGTTTCAGAGTAGGGCTGGGGTTCGGTGGAGACGAGATCGGCGTAGGTCAGGACCCGTCGTCCGTCTTCACCAAGACCGATGCCCGGTTCGTCCAGGCGGTATTCGGGATGCATAATTACCATGGCCACATTCGTATTGCCCTTGTCCGGCTTGAAGGGTTTTGGTCCGTTGGGGCCTGGGATGCGTGGGTCCTGCAGCTGGGCACCGGACTTCATCTGGTCATGCTCCATCTTGCCACCCATCTTCATCTCTTTGTGGTCCATGCCACCCATGCCGCTCATGCCACCCATGCCGATATCCTCCAAACGCCGCACCGGGCGGGGGCGCAGGGGGGGTACCTCGGCTGTCATCCCCATCTCGGGGGCGAGGGTGCCCCGGGTGTAACCGCTGCGATCCAGAGATTCGGCAAAGAGGGTGAAAGCCTGGTCTTGCCTGGGGCGGACCAGCACATCATAGGTCTCGGCTACGCCGATGCGAAACTCGTGCACCGGGACCGGACGCACCGCTTTACCGTCGGCCATCACCACCTCCATCTCCAGCCCCGGGATACGCACGTCGTAATTGGTGGAGGAGGAGGCATTGATGAAGCGCAGGCGTATGGTTTCGCCCGGGTTGAAGAGGGCCGTCCAGTTCATATCCGGCGAGTGACCGTTCATGAGGTGGGTGTAGGTGTAGCTAGTCACATCGGCCAGATCGACTGGACTCATGCGCATTTTACCCCAGGCGATTCGTTCTCGTACCGTGCTTGACAAGCCGTGTTCATCAACATCTCTGAAAAAATCGTGCACGGTCCGGCGCTGAAAATTATAATAATCCCCTACGAGGTTGATGTTACGGAAGATGGCTTCCGGATCTTCGAAAGACCAGTCGGAAAGCACTATCGGGTAGTCCCGGTCGAAGGCGAATGGTTCACCATCTTTTGGATCGATGATCAAAGGACCGTAGGTGCCGGTCTGCTCCTGGAAGCGAGAGTGGCTGTGATACCAGTAGGTCCCTGCCTGCTTGACTCGAAATCGGTATGTATAGGTTTCGCCCGGCGGGATGCCGTTGAAGTTCACCCCTGGGACCCCATCCATCCGAAACGGCACCAGCAGCCCGTGCCAGTGGATCGAGGCCTGTTCGGTGTCCATGAGTTGATTGGTCACATTGAGGAGCACATCATCGCCTTCACGCAGATGCACCAGAGGCCCCGGAACCGTGCCGTTGATGCCGGTGGAGATACCCTCCCGGCCGTCGATGTGAATCGGCGAATAACCGATGCTGAGGTCATAACGGCTCTGGCTGGCCGCTCTCGTAATCCCGGAGTTTGCGGTGAGGGCCCATGTCGGGAGCGGCAGGGCGCAGTGCAGCCCCGCCAGAAAGAGCCCGGTGCTCGTTGCCTTGATAAAGTCACGTCGAGAGATGTTTTTGTTGCGCCTCATCCCGCTCTCCTTATGTCTGTCCGGATGGTTATGTGGCGGTAGCGCAGCTTTTAAAAAAGATTGCGGAACCGACATGGCCTATGTAGTTTTTCATATAATTAGGCTTTAGTAGCCGTGTTGGCCCCCACCGGGGCAAACCCAACCACGGTCGCCGAACTCCAGGCGGCACTGAATCAGGTGTGCGTCGTGTTTCTGATCCAATATTGAGCGCAGTTCCGTTATCCGGTCAGATAGGGCTCTTGTTTTATCAGGGTCAGGATGTTCTTGATCCCAAAGCACCTCCATCTCCAATTGCTTGGCACTCAACTCTTGACGCAGAGGCAAGGTGTCCTGCATAAACTGGGAACGCATCTGGCGCCAGTGCTCACGTTGCTCAGGGAGCATGTTCTGCCAGCCCTGCGGATTGGGATTCACTCCACGCCCATACCCGTCAACTCCGCGGCCCATGTAGCGCGCGTGATCCATCATTATATAATCACCAGTATTGGAGGCGGAATCCGGCATCATGTCAGAACGGGGCACTTTGTTTGAAGTAGAGGAGTTCTGTGTAGTGTCAGCCTGTGGATTTTTTTCCGCAGCCACACTGGTTGGTACTCCGTTTAAACTGACTGCAAAAAATAGAGCAGTTGCAATCAATACGTTGTTCAGTAAGATCTTTTGCATGTCACACTCCTTTTTTTGAGTTGAGCTGTTGTGTTCAGGTGTTTTGAATTACGCTTTTCAGTTTCTCTCCGATGGTTTTGGCGATTTTCTGGAGCTCGGGATTGTTTATCGCCTGCATGGAAGCGATGGGATCGACGGCGGCAATCTCAATCTCCCCCTTTGTTATCTCCTGCACGATGACATTGCAGGGCAACATGGTGCCGACCTTGTCTTCTGCCTGCAATGCCTGGTAGGCAAAAGGCGGATTACACGCACCCAGGATGCGGTAGTTTCGGAACTCAACATCAAGTTTTTTCTTTAAGGTGTCCTTGACATCGATTTGGGTTAAAATTCCGAAGCCTTCCTTCCGCAGGGACTCGGTTACCCTGGAGACAGCCTCCTCAAAGTCTGCATGAATTTTTTTACTGTAGTAATAGGGCATAGCTAGCTCCTTTCGTTTCGGTCAAACATTGAATAGGCTTAGTCCTCGATATCTTTTTTGAGTCTGTCAAATTCTTCCTTGGTTATCTCGCCCTTGACGTAGCGCTTTTTCAGAATTTCTGTTGGACTTCCTTCCGTCGAACTGACCGATGTTCCAGCTGTTTTGCTGCGATAAAAACCAAAGTAGGCGATGGCACCCACAAGAATTATCATAAAAAGCCACATAAAAATTCCTCCAAAGCCGCAGGATCTCATATGCTCCCATCCCCGCATAGAGCCGTTCATGGGTTGATGTGCACACCCAGAAAGAACGGCTACAGGGATAGTTGTTTTGCAGAAAATTACTAGGTTTGTTCTCATGCTTCACCCTCCTGTTTTTGCTAACAGTCCTGCTGTCGCTTAAAAATTGTTTTGCTTTATGGATATAATCCTAGCGCGTGAATCGAGTATGAGCAACTACCTTGATAATTAAGTAATCGCCAGATTTCAAATTAAGTTCAAGATGACGTGGGGGTATGTTTTCTGGTAGGGTGCTGACGGCAAAAATATTGA
>Ga0265295_1006692_pt1 | contig 13801 bp, 14 predicted proteins | sample Munlansysbiofilm_FD_192503 | JGI IMG/M metagenome (GOLD analysis project Ga0265295, IMG submission 192503) | Leachate microbial communities from a municipal landfill in Southern Ontario, Canada - Methane capture system biofilm | ecosystem: Engineered > Solid waste > Landfill > Unclassified ... | reverse complement strand
AGGGCTTGATAATTTTTTATTATTTTATAATTAAATAAAATAATGCTTAAAATATAAGCTAGCAAAAAAGTTATTGCTAAAAATCTATAACCACTATAGGTGTAGGTGCCTAAACTGAAAAAAATAGCAGCAACAAGTGTCGAAAGTATTGTATTTTTAACACCAATGAGTAATAAGCCAGTTAAAAAAAAGGCTAAAGCGATATTGCTCTCCAGAGCCATTCTACTCAGGTGAATTGTCCAGGGGCTAGTGGCCACTAACAAGCCAGCCAATAAAGCTAGTTTTTTAGAGTGGGTTAATTGTCTAATCCATAAAATACTTAAAATCACTATCAAAACTCCAGCGATCGCTGAAGTAATTCTTGGTAAAACCTGATGCCAAGTAATTATTTTATATAGGGCAGCAGTTAAATAAATAAATGCTGGTGATTTATAGTCTCCAAAAGATTTAAATAATAAAGGAAAAGCCTCTCCCCACTCATCTCGCCCAGTTTCGGCAATGCTAATAGCAGAATAAGCCAAACCCACTTCGTCTTGAACCATGGCTGGCGGAAAAACATTTAGAAAGGGAAATCTTAAAATAATAGCAAGAATTATAATGGCCAAAAACACAAATACATACTTGTGTTTTTTCCAGATAATCGAGATTTTTTTAATCATAAGTTAAAAATTTTAGTTATATTTTTTTTGCGGAGGTGAAGGGATTCGAACCCTTGGAGCCGTGAGGCTCACGCTTTCCAAGCGTGTGCAATTGACCGCTATGCGACACCTCCTTGAACTGTCTTATTATAACGTTTTTTATCGAAGCTAACAGCTTAAATACTTAAACCTAGCACTTTTCTACCATTGATAGTTGCTATCTTCACCAATTCCTCAACATCATAAAAGCAACAAGTTTCTAACAAAAAGCGTAGCTCTGTCCACATGTCTCCATCGCTAAAAGGTTTATAAATATCGGCAATATTGTCGGTACCTAGAGCCACTGGAATCTTTTCTGTAAATAATTCTTCAACTGGAGCGATTGCATTATGAATCACTGCTAGTTCTTCACTACGTCGGCTTGTTGATTAAAAAATTGGCCATAGAAAAACGCCTTTGCAGGCGTCTTTTATCATGTTCAGCTCGACGTAAAGTTACACAAGCCCTAAACACTATCGGCCATTGTAGTGATTTTTTAAGGAAGGCAAGAAGGAAATTTTGTTTTGTAATTAGTATCAATGTGGTATTTTTGATATAAATTGATATAATAATTAATTATGAATATTGAAAACGTAGAAATAAAAAAAGAAACAATCAAAATTAAAGCTGGCACGATAATTAACTTCGGCCTTCATGAAGATGATGACTATTGGGTTACAAAAGTAGATTTAGAAGCTATTATTCTAAAACGTCACCCAGGAGCCATTAAAATCACCATTCCAGCACTTAATAGAGAATTTAGAAAAAGATATGCTGTAAAAGACTTTCAATTACCAGAGAAAGTTTTTTACATCCATCAGCCCTATTAATTTTTCTGTAAATAAAACTGTCTTTTTTTCTCGGGTAGTTTTTCGATGGCATAGCGCAACATGGTACGAGGCATCTGCAAAGTGTATTGATCTAAGAAATTAATTAAGATTTTTTCATCGCGCTTGCCTACTTCTCTAAGCAACCAGCCGACTGCTTTATGAATTAAATCTTCTCGATCATTAAGCAAAATCTTGGCTAATTCTATAGTAGGGAAAAATTCCCCCACTCTTATAAAAGAAAAAGTCGACAAAATTGCAATGCGCCTTTCCCAGAGAATTTCAGATTTAGCCAAGTTAATTAATAAACTGGGAACTTGCCGCACGGGTTTATTTTGATTTGTCTCTAATAAATATTGACCAAGAATTTTGTAAGCAGATAAATCAACCAAATCCCAACTATTAACACAAGCACTATGCGCTAAATAAAAATCAACAATTTGTTTTTTAGCTGCTTGAGTCTCTACGCATTTAAATAGTTCTACCAATAATAATAAAGCGCTTAAGCGAACTTCGTGGTAAGGATTCAGCACTAGGTCTACCAAATCTTCAATTTTAACTTGATTCTGATACTGTTTAACAATACTTCGTACTTGCGGAACTGTTACACCTAAAAATAAATCGCCTTCACCATATTCACCCTTCGCAGTTTTAAAAAATCTTTGAGAGTGTTGGGCTTTTTGCGGATTAGCTGCTTCTTTAAAAGTTAAAATAATTTTATCAGCAATTTTTGCCATTTTTTTGCTTTTAAAATTAATATAATAATTCTTTAATTTTTTCGATATTTTCTTTGACAACCGCTTGACCATTACTTAAGACATCACCTCGTGTCACAAACCCTGAAAAAGGATTACTGTACTCACCGCTTTCTTTGATATCGGGGAATAAAACTAGGTCGGCATCTTTTTGTGTATGTTTGGCCAAATGATGCAACATCACCTGAGAAGTTTTTAGAACCGTTCGCAAGGCAGAAATCTTGTCATTGCTCATTGGAAATTGATTTTTTTGTAAGTTGACTGCTATCACCACTTCTGCACCCATTTGTTTCACCGTTTTAACCGGCACCGGCACAGCTGAAGCACCATCAATTAGGCGCATTTTACCCCGCTTGACTGGTTCTAATACAAAAGGCACCGTTATGCTGGCATGAATTGCCTTACTCAGACTACCTTTTTTCAATTCAACAACTTGACCGGTAATCAGATCGCAAGCCATCGCACAAAAAGGAATTTTTAAATCTTCAATGCGACGCCCAGCTAGATAATGAGCAAAAATCTCTTCCATTTTATCGCCCCTAAAAATTCCTCTAGCTGGTCGGGGATCAGAAAAAGCGTAAAGTAAGCTTCGGTAATTCATGTTTTGGCGAAAAATTTCTTCGACCTGATTAATGTCAAGTAAAGCACTATACATACCGCCAACTAATGCTCCAGCACTACTACCAGCGATATAGCTAATTTCAATATCATTATTCAGCAACTCCTTAATCACCCCCAAATGAGCTAAAGCACGCCAGCCGCCACTACCCAGCGCTAAACCTAATTTTTTTTGTTTTTGCTTCATGAAGGAAATTATAACTGAAAAATAAAATTTATCAGCACTGAGGAATTTAATTGGCTTTGGTGAAATTAGTAATGGAGTAGCTTTAGCCCTCAATCCTCAGTCTAGAGTAATTTTACCAAAAATAGAATAAATGGATGCGGAAGGGGCGGGACTCGAACCCACGATGCCCAAAAGGGCGTCAGTTTTCGAAACTGATGCAATAGCCACTATGCGACCCTTCCTATTGTAATTCTAACGCGAAAAGTCCAGAAAAACAAAAAACTGCTCGCAAGCAGTTTTTTTATTTATCTTCAATCTAGCTTAAAGACAAATATTTCTAATCAGTTATTTATTTTTTACCTCGAAGAGCTTGTTTAATCCGCTGATCAAGGTCTTTTAGTACAGCAGAATAATTTTTTCCTGTCTCGGCTTGTAATCGCAAAATCCTGCCTTTTTCATCAATTAAAGGCTGAACTTGATCTAGTGCTTTTTCTCTGTCTTTTTTTCTTTCTAGCATAATGCGTGTATTCTAAACCAATAAACGAAAAAAAACAAAGCAATCGTCTTCACTCTTGGAAATTGTAGAAAATGGTGCGCCCAAGGGGATTCGAACCTCTGACCTTTTGTTCCGCAAACAAACGCTCTATCCAACTGAGCTATGGGCGCTTTTTCTCAAGTCCCTATTATCTCAAAAACAAGCCCCTAGTTCAATAGGGGTGATTTCAAGTGAAATTATTTTTTTTGTTCTTTTACTTTGGTGTGACAAAACCACCAATCAAAACAATCTTTTTTACCACGTCTTTTCTCAGCCTCTGCCTCACTTTTCGCAGGTGGGATGATGACATGATCACCTAGAAAATCATTATTAGGCCAATTAGCTGGCATAGCTACTTTATTAGCAGTCGAAAATTGTAGGGCTTTAACTACTCGTAAAATTTCTTCCATGTTGCGACCTACTTCCTGAGGGTAATATAGAATCAAACGAATAATTGCCTGGTCATCAATCACAAAAACTGCCCGCACGGTGTCACTACCTTTTTTTTCATGAATCATGCCCAATGATTTACCAACCCTACCCATACTATCTGCAATAATTGGGAAAGGAATTTTCACGCCCAATTTATCATTAATCCATTCTGTCCACTTAATGTGAGAAAAAACCTGATCAATGGACAAACCAATTAATTGTGTATTAATTTTTTTGAAATCTGGAGCCATTTTAGCAAAAGCGACAAATTCGGTGGTACAAACTGGAGTGAAATCTCCTGGATGACTAAATAAGACCGTCCACTTGCCCATTAAGTCTTTTGGGAAAGAAAGAGGGCCATGCGTGCTTAGCACTTTTATTTCAGGAAACTGATCACCAATTAAGGGAAAAGATGAAGTGCTTTGAGCACAATGCTTGTTGCACTGCTCGGGACATTGACAATCTCGGCAAGGACAATCCGGACAACAATTTTTTAATTTTTTTTCTGACATGTAAACCTTTCTGTTTAAATAGTTAGTGTTCTGAGTTTAACAAAAAAAATAAAATAATCAATAAACAAAAAACATTTATTTATCAATCTTTAATAAGTTTTAAGAGTAAAAATTTGTTTCTTAATTTAAGTAGCCCCAGTTGAGTATATTGCTGAACTTATTGCCGAATGTCTTGCTGAATTTACCCCAACTTCTTTATAAAATTTTGATCAATAATACTTTTTGCCTTGCAGTTTTTCTGGTAAATAACTTTCTAATTTTTTATCTTTTCCCGGCTTATACATTTGATAGTCTTTACCATAATTCAAGTCTCTCATTAATTGAGTTGGCGCATTACGCAGTTTAAGAGGAATTGCTAAGCTGCCGTGTTTTTCGACATCGTTCAAAGCTCGAAAATAAGCGTCATAGGCTCGCCGATCTTTTTTGGCTAAAGCAAGATAAACCACACCATGTGCCAAACTAATTTGCGCTTCTGGATAACCAATTTTCATCACGGCATCAAAAACTTCATTGGCTACTACTAAGGCGGTTGGTTGAGCCATACCTACATCTTCACTAGCAAAAATTACCATTCTCCTGGCAATAAATTTTGGATCTTCGCCAGCTTTGACCATTCTAGCCAGATAATAAAGCGCAGCGTCAACATCACTGGCTCTTAAACTTTTAATAAAAGCACTAATGATGTTGTAATGCTCTTCTCCTTTTTTGTCGTAGAGTATTTGTTTTGATTGGAGAGCATTTTTGAGTGAGGACAATTTTAAATTACCGTAAAGTGCATAAGCATTATCAATTATGGTTAACAGTCGACGTGCATCGCCATCAGCATAATTTAGCAAAAATTCTTGACTAGCTTGCGCAATTTTTTTAATTTTTAATACTTTTAAAGCTCTGTTGGTGATGGCGATCAAATCTTCAGTTGTCAAAGGCTGTAAAACAAAAACTCGCATTCTTGATAACAAGGGAGCGATCACTTCAAAAGAAGGATTTTCCGTACTTGCCCCAATTAAAATTATTTGGCCACTTTCAACACTGGGTAATAAAAAATCTTGCTGGGCTTTATTAAAGCGATGAATTTCATCTAAAAAGAGTACTGGCGCCTGATAAGATTCTAATAAGCTTTTTTGTTCTTTACTTTGATCAAGGACTTTTTTCACATCAGCTTTACTCGCTGATACTGCCGACAATTCAATAAATGAACGACCAGTTTCTCGGGCAATAATTTTGGCTAAAGTCGTTTTTCCCACTCCTGGAGGTCCCCAAAAAATTAAGGAAAAGGGCGAGCCCATGGCAATCATCGTGCTCAAGGGTTTACCTTCACCAACTAGTTGGCTTTGACCAACAAATTCTGCTAAATTTTTGGGACGCAGTAGGGAGGCTAAAGGTTCATTAAAATCAGACACAAGCCTATTCTAACACTCATTTTCAACAATCGCCTGAATTAAGCGTCTTGACTCATACTTAACTACTTATTGGGCTTTGAGCTTGATTTTTTTAGCGCGCTCTAATTTACTCAAATAGCGCTTGCGGAGACGAAGATTTTGCGGGGTGACTTCAAGCAATTCATCATTTTCAATAAAATCTAGACATTGCTCTAAACTCAAATCAACTTTAGCATTCAGCACGGTCAACACATCAGCATTGGAACGAAAATTAGTCAATTTTTTACTTTTGCAAACATTGACTTCTAAATCGCCTTTTTGTTTACATAAACCCACAATTTGTCCCTCATAAACTTGTTCGCCAGGAATCACAAAAGTTTTACCACGCTGTTGGACGCTTTCTAGCGCATAGGCCGTGACCATCCCTCCCTCAGTAGCAATCAAAGCACCATTTCTTAATTTTAATTTATTAGCTTGTAGGGGCGCGTAATGTAAAAAAGAGCTAGTAAATAAACCATTCCCCTTAGTTTTAGTTAAAATTTCACTACGAAAACCTAATAAATTACGACTGCTAATATAATAAACCATACGACTAACACCGCGACTATTAGTCGAACTGCTTTGTAGTTGAGCATGACGCTTGCCCAATTCTTCAGTAATAACTCCCACATAAGTTTGTTCAATTTCAACAATTAATTCTTCGATTGGCTCTTGCTGTATGCCGTCAATTTCTTTAAAAATAACCTGAGGTCTGCCAACTTCCATTTCATAGCCTTCACGGCGCATAGTTTCAATTAAAACAGCTAAGTGCAACTCTCCTCGACCAGCCACTATAAAAATTCCGCCCTCTTTTTGTTCAATCTGTAAACCTAAATTAGTTTTTTGCTCACGTTTTAGACGATCTGCTAATTGCCGAACAGTGCAAAATTCGCCTTCTTTACCAACAAATGGTGAGGTACTAGCAGTAATCGCAATTTTTAGAGTCGGCTCAGTAATGTTAATCATGGGGAAACCCTCTGTTTCTCCCAGCGCAGCGAGAGTTTGACCAATCGCAATTTTTTCTACTCCAGTAATAGCTACAATATCTCCCGCTTGTGACTCTTGAATTTCTTTTTTTTCTAAACCCACACTTTCGAATAATTGAGCTACAGATATTTCTCCGACCTTCTCTTGTTCTTGTAAAACAAGCAAGCGTTGACCTTTTTTAACCACCCCCTGAGTGACTTTACCGATGGCATAAATACCTTTATATGAGTCAAAGTCTAAAGTCGATACCTGCATTTTAAAAGCTGCTTGAGTATCACAGTGAGGAGCGGGAACAGTGTGAACAATTTCTTCAAATAAAAATTGTAAATTGCCCGTCGTTTGAGGTAAATCTTCTAATTGATTTGGCACTGGCAAAACTGTCCAAATCTTTCCCAATCGACCCACCGCATATAACACTGGAAAGTCTAATTGACTACTATCGCTGGCTAAGTTTAAAAATAATTCTTCAACTTGCTGTAAGACTCTTTCTGGCTCAGCATCATGGCGATCAATTTTATTAATTAAAACAATAATCGGTAGTTGTTGCTGAATGGCTTGTTGCAAAACAAACCTAGTTTGGGGCAAAGGGCCTTCAGCGGCATCAACTAATAAAATAGCACCATCTGCCATGCTGATTACTCGCTCAACTTCTCCAGCAAAATCGGCGTGTCCTGGAGTATCAATAATATTTATTTTATATTCTTCTCCAGCTAAACTTTGATAAAATACTGAGGTATTTTTTGCTAAAATCGTGATGCCTTTTTCTCGTTCTAAATCATTGCTATCTAAAATGGTGTCTTGTCCCATTTCAGCTTGATTAACCCGAAAAGCATTGGTTTGCTTTAACATCCCATCAATCAAGGTGGTTTTACCATGATCAACATGAGCGATAATAGCTATATTACGAATTTGCATAATTTCTTAAAAACAAAAGCTAGATTATACTCTTTTCAACAAAAAAATAATAGACAGCTAAGACAATAGGTCTAAAATTTCACTAGGATGGTTGAGAAGGAAATTAGCTTGGGCGCTGGCTAATAATTCTTCATTAGCAAAACCCCAAGTAACCGTTGCCACTGCCACGCCAGCTCTCTGACAAGCTTCAATGTCTCTGACTTGATCACCAAAATATAAAACTTCTTGGCGTGGAATTTTATGTTTTTTCATCAAGGCTGTCAGCGCTCGATCTTTAGCAAATATTTCTTTTTCACAGCGCCAAAAAGTAAAAACACTGTCCATGGGTAAATTTTGCTGATTAAAAAAACTTTCAATAGTGCTTAATTGATTCGAGCTTAAAATTCCTAAAATATGATCTTTTTTCAATTGCAGTAAAATCTTTTTAATCCCGGGATAAAATTTTGCCTGACTAATTAGAGAAGCCGTTTCTTGATTTAGGGCTTGAATTATTTTTAATAATTTGACAGGACCGATTTTATATTCTTTGACCAGGTCTTTGATCTTGCTTGATTTAATTTTTACCAATTCTACTTTGGTGAATTTTGGCAAATCAAAGCGGCGATAAATCCGCTTGTAAGCCTCAAGATGAATAAGCTCTGTATCAGCTAAAGTACCATCAAAATCAAAAATTAAATATTTAAAATTATTAGACATAGTTAGTTGCTTAATTGGACGGTCTTTTTTAAGGCCGAAATTTCTTCATCACTTAATTTTCTTACCGTACCTGCTTGTAGGTTGCCTAGTTCTAAATTAGCCAGGCGCGTTCTGGTTAAACGCGTCACTTCCCAGCCCACTTTGGCAGACAAACGACGTACCTCATGCTTGCGACCCTCATGAAGAATAAATTTTAATACTAAGTCGCGACCTTTTTTATCCACTAATTCAACCTGCTCTGCCCGAGCCCGCTTGCCAGCTAACAGCACGCCTCTTTCTAAACGACTAATTTTATCTTGACTAAAAATTCCCTGAGCCTCCACCAGATATTCTTTTTCTACCTGATATTTGGGGTGCGTAAGACGATAAGCCAAGTCACCATCATTAGTCATTAACAATAAACCCTCTGAATCATAATCAAGACGACCAACTGGATATAAACGAGCTTGACTTTTATTTTTTAAAAAGAACATCACCGTTTTACGATTAAGCTCATCACTAACTGTTGACACTACTGCTGGCGGTTTATTTAATAGCCAATATTCAAATTTTTCACCACTTGTCAAAGTTTGGATTAAAACAGCATCGATTATTTTACCTTTAACTTTTACTTGATCATGATTGATATCAACTTGCTCACCTAATTTGGCTCGCCGACCATTAATTTGGACCTGACCAGCCTCAATTAACAGATCTGCTCCTCGCCGAGAAGCCAAACCCAAATCAGCTAGTAATTTATTGATACGAACTTGCATAAGAATCTACTCATTATATACGCTAATCTTGAAAGATTGAAATTAATTGTGTGAGAGAGCGAATTAATTACCAATAATAATTAATTCCTCTTCAGCGCGGGTCACGGCCGTATATAGCCACCGGCGCCAATCTTCATCGCTCATTTGTTTAAATCGTTCTTCAAAAACAATGACCCGCGCCGCCTGACTTCCTTGAGCTTTATGGACGGTGAGGGCGTAAGCAAAATCAAATAAATCTGCTTTTTTCAACAGTAGTCGATCTGGACTATTAAAACTAATAGTGCTGGCACTATTAAATTGTTTAGCCAATACTAAGCCCTCATAAACTCGATCTTGTTCATCAAAATCTACCACAATATTATAAAAGTGCTGATCAATGCGCTTAATTCTCTTAATTGTGCCCAACATGCCATTATAAATTTGTTTTTGATGATTATTGCGTAAACAAATGACGCGGTCAGCAATTTGTGGTTCTGCAGTTTCAAAGCCTTTTAGATTACGCAGATATTGATTGAGTCGTAAACGAGTATTGTTATATCCACAAACTATGAGGGTGTCTTCGTCAGCCATTTGCAAATAATTTTCAATTTGCTCAGCGGTATCTGGATCACTTTTTAAGAGTTTTTTAACTTTTTTGCCATAACTAGCCACGGGGATCTGGCCCTGCGTCCGTGCCAAAATTGATATATCAATAATAGGATTACTTATTTCTTGACGATGAATACTTTCTAAGCGTAACATTGGTTTTTTCATTAAATTGAAGTAGCCGTGAATTGGGGGTAATTGTCCATGATCGCCAACTGCCAAAATTGGGATATGGTAGGAAAGTAAGTCAAGCCAAATGTCTTGATCGAGCATGGAAGCCTCATCAATAATGATCAAATCAGTTTTTAAACGCTCTTTCTTGCGCCAAGCAACAATTTGTTGTTGTTCGTTCTCTACTACACTATAAATTAGTGAGTGAATGGTGCTCACTGAATCTTGTGCATAAAGCATGTTAAATTCAGCCAAATAATTTTGTAAAACTTGAGTGGCTTTTCCAGTAAAAGCTGCAAAGGCCACTTTTAATTTAGGGTTCTTTTTGTACAATAATTGGCGTAAAACTGCCAATAAAGTGGTTTTTCCAGTTCCAGCATAACCACCAATGGTTAAATATTGCTGTTTTTGGCTTTGAAATTCTAACCAGTGCAAAATTTGTTTTAAAACAATCTTTTTATCAGCTGATAAAAGTAGTGTTCTTTCTTCTTTTTTTGTCATTATATTTAGCTCAGCCTAGCAAGAAATAATTAAAGAATCAACATCGCGTCACCAAAACTAAAAAAGCGGTAGTCATTATCAATGGCGTGTTGATAGGCTTGGCCGATGGGCGATCTTAAAAAATTTTCAAAAACAAAGGGGGAATTAGGCTGAGTGCTAAAAGCCGTCACCAGCATGAGTAAGCTGGATGCTGGTAAATGAAAGTTGCTAATTAAAGCGTCAACTGCTTGAAATTGATAAGGAGGCTTAATAAAAATGTTCGTGCTTTGCTGGCCAAATTTAAACAGTAAATTATTTTTTTTATTTTTTTGCGAATTTTTTTGTAGTTCTGATTTATTTTTTTTAATTATTTTTGGATTAATAACAGCACTTTCCAAAGCTCGCAAGCTAGTGGTGCCAACCGCAATTAAGCGTTTGCCGGCTGCTTTGGCTTGGCTTAATCTGTCAGCAACATCTTCTTGAATTTGGTAGTGCTCTTCATGAAGCCTTTGGCTTTGCCAATTTTCTTGATTTAATTTGGCGAAAGTGCCTAAGCCAACTGCCAAATCAATTTTTTCTATCTGCACTCCTTGATTGGCTAGTTTATTTAATAATTCGTTTGTAAAATGTAAACCAGCAGTGGGAGCTGCTGCTGAACCAATATTTTTAGCATAGGTGGTTTGATATTCACTGCGCCGTACAGTTTCACTTTGTTGATTTTTAATGTATGGAGGAAGGGGGGTGTAGCCAGTTTTTTCAATTGCTTGCCATAATTTATCAGCTGAATAATTGAATTCAACTTCGACTAATGCACTAGCCTCTTGATTTTTTAAGACTCGGGCTTGTAAAAAATCAGCTAAATCATAGTCTTCATCTAAAAGTAAATTTCTAGGCGGAAAATATAAGTGTTGATTAATTTTTAATGCAGGTTTGCTAATGGCTTGCCAAGCATTAGCAACTGTTTTTTTTAAAAGTAATAGCTCCACTTTGCCGCCAGTATCTTTTTTACCTAAAAGTCGAGCGGGGAAAACTTTAGTTTCATTTAAAACTAAAACGTCATTTTCATTTAATAGTTCACTTAATTCAAAAAAATGCCGATCACTAAATTTTCCCGTTTGGCGATTAAAAACTAATAGTCGTGATTGCTCACGTTTGGCCAGTGGCTGATGAGCAATTTTTTCTTTAGCCAGGGGATAGTGAAAATCACTTAACACTTGATTAAAATCAGCAGTCATAAGGGTAGTTTAACAGATTTAAGCAGTGTCTGACTGGCCTATTTTTTTGCGTTTTTTGCGTATTGAGGATAATTTTCTCTTAAAAATTCTTCTCTCTCCTCCCCTTTTAAATTGGGTAAAAATGGACGCAAATCATTTAAAGCTGAGGAATCTTTGTGTAAAGCATTGATAAGCTTATTTAAATATTGCTGTAAATCTTCAGCATATTGAATATTTTCTAAATAAAAATATTTTTTATTAACTCGCGTAACATCATCTGTTGCCACTCCAGAACTGCTGGCACTAGATCGGGCAGTAATGCTGCCAATATTTAAATATGAACTAAGAAAACCCTTGTTGTGATAACTAGTGTCAACGATCATTTCTAGGGGTAAGCTCATGTTGTAACGATTGACTGGGGTTGTGTAAATAAATTTAATTAGACGCTTGTTAGTGACAATGGCCACTGATTTTTTCCACAAGGTAAACACCCACCACACGCCCAATAAAATAAATACAAAAAAGACTAATAATCCAATCGCCAAGATGCTGGATAAAAGCTGATTATGAAAAACTTGACCAAAACTTCTATTTAACATCACACTAGCAACAATAATCGTTACAGCAATTAATAAGATGAAGAGGATTTTATAGACTAAAAATATGACATGCTCTCGCGTCACATATAGGATTTTTTCATCACTACCTTGACCAGGAAATCTTAATTTATTATAAGGAAATTGATTATTTTGCAAAGTAAAAAAAGAATTTTTTGACATGTGTTTATTATATCATTTAAGATATACTAAAATCACGCAAATGCTACAGAAACTAAAACAAAAATTATTAAATTCATATCGAGGATTAAGTAAAAAACAGAAGAGATTATTTTTTACTTTTTTATTTTTATTGCTCATGAGTGTTGGGGTTTCAACAGCTGTTACTTTTCGTCAATTACAAAAAGAGCAAAAAGCTGATGTCGCTCAGGAAAATCAGCAAATACCTCAGTTAAATGATGATCTGAGTCAAATTGCCAGTGACGATCAAAAAGAGCTGAATGTTTTATTAATTGGCTATGGAGGTGCTGGTCATCAAGGTGGCATGTTAGCCGACCTCATTCAAATTGCTCATATAGATTTTGAAAATAAAATTATTGCCTTTATCTCCATACCCAGAGATTTAGAATTAAAACTAAACGATGGCAGTTATCGTAAAATTAATACGGTATTTAGCTCACACATGAGTGGTTCAGAACCGATAATAAATGCCGGCCAAGTCACTAAAAATTTATTGTCTTCGGTCAGCAATTTAAACATCAAATATTTTATTGCCATAGATTTTGTGGGTTTTCAGCGCTTGGTTGGTCGGGAGCTTGGTAGTATAGAGGTTGAGGTCAAAAAAGACTTTGCTGACCAATGGTATCCGATTGAAGGCAGGCAACTCGATCCTTGTGGGCATAGTAATGAAGAAATAGCCCATTTAACAGAAACTCTAAGTGGTTTTGAATTAGAAAAGCAATTTGCTTGTAGATATGAAAAAATTTATTTCTCGGCTGGAACACAAAAAATGGAAGGAGGAGATGCCTTAAAATATGTTCGCTCTCGACATAGTTCAAGTGATTTTGATCGCAGTCGTCGTCAAGTTGAGGTACTAACGGGTATTAGAAAAAAATTATTTGATTTAGATGCCTTAAGCAACATTCCTCGTTTTTTTAAACAAGTGGGTCAACATGTGGCTAGCGATTTTGATTTAACTATTCTTCAATATTTTGCTCCATTATTAATCAACGCCAATGATTTTGCTATCAAAAATATTAATATTAGCACTGAAAACGTTTTAACGAGTTCTAAGAGTAATAATGGTTCTGTGCTCATACCTAAAGTTGGTCATAACAACTGGAGCGAGCTGCAAAGTTTTATTCAACAAAACCTTGCCAGCGAAACCCCTGCCGGTGAATAGTCCCCACAAGTGAAATCCCTGCGGGTGAATAGCTGTAGATTAAGCCCCCGCTGCTGATAAGCACTGCAAATGAATAGCCCCTGCAAGTAAATAGCAAAC
>Ga0265295_1006691_pt1 | contig 13801 bp, 10 predicted proteins | sample Munlansysbiofilm_FD_192503 | JGI IMG/M metagenome (GOLD analysis project Ga0265295, IMG submission 192503) | Leachate microbial communities from a municipal landfill in Southern Ontario, Canada - Methane capture system biofilm | ecosystem: Engineered > Solid waste > Landfill > Unclassified ... | reverse complement strand
AGACAGGCTCAGCAAGGCTGCCAAGGAAGAACGCATCCCCTTCATAGGGCAAGAGGCAATCGAGTTCCATCACCTGGTGGGGAATCACAACGTAGGTGGCATCCCCTCCGATGTAGCGGAACGAATAGCCCGGGGCATCAAGGGTACCCTGGTAGTTGAGAGCCGGCTGGATTGAGAAGCGAGAACCCACCTTGAATTTGGATTTCCACTTCTCACCCACCTCCATAATCTCGCCACAAAACTCGTGGCCGAGCATGATGGGGTTCTTGTCGATGTCGTTGGGCACCCGCTTGTGGCTTGCTCCCTGTTCGGCAGCCTTGTGATCGCTCATGCAGATGCTGTTGGTAACCACCTTGGCAAGGATCTCATCCTGTGCAATGGGGGGAAGCTCAAACTCCTCAAGTCTCAGGTCATTTACTCCATACAGTCGGATAGCACGTGTCTTCATGGGATACTCCTAATTCAGCATGACCTGCCCGCCGGTCACGGGGACCGCCTGGCCAGTCTCATAGGTCTGTTCGACTATGTACAGGATCGCTTTCATCACGTCCTCAGTCCTGCACCCGCGGTTCATGGGCACCTTTGCCTCATAGAACCGTCTCACATCAGCAACCGTCTTGGCCCCAGGGACCTTTCCGGCTTGAAGGTACTGCACAAACAAGCCTTTCTCGGGGTCCGACCAGAGCGGACCATCCAGGAAATTGCCCGGGCAGACGGCATTCACCTTGATATTGTCTTCGACCAGTTCCAGGGCAAAGCTCTGGGTCAGGCCGATCGTTCCGAATTTTGCCCCAGCGTATGCACCATTCTTGTTCGAACCTTCCAACCCCGATTTGCTGGAAATTGCAATGATATCGGTAAAGTAGGCCCCGGAGGCAACGTTCTGCAAGGCAAGCTGCTGGGACGCAAACTTGGTGCAGATAAAGAAGCCCGTGTAGTCGACATTGGTGACAAACTGAAAATCCTTCAGGGCCATGCTCTTTACCGAGCCCGCCCTGAGTACCCCGGCGTTGGAGATGAACAGGTCAAGAGAGCCGGTCTGTGAAGCAACCTCATCCATCATCTGCTCCACCGAATACTCATCGGTCACATTGACTGTGATACTCTTGGCAACCGTGATGCACGCCTCATAGTTCAACTCATCGGCAAGCTTTTGCGCTCCACCTGCATTCATATCGGCGATGAAGACAAATGCCCCGTGTTCGACAAGGGAACGAACCATCCCTTCCCCGAACCCCTGTGCACCACCGGTGACCAGGGCAATCTTGTCACGAACCACATCAGAGCGGCTTGTGGAAGGAGGAAGAACAGGGAGTGCACTCACTCCCTCGGCTCTGACAGCCTCGTCGTAGTTGGTCCCCAGTCCGAACTGCAGTTCAAGCCCCTCGAAACCGATGACTGCAGGATAGAGCCTCCTTGCCTCGGTATAAGCATCCAGCAGAGCTTTCCATTGCCCTGCCTTTTCCTCAACAGAGTCCCCGACCCGTGCTGCAGGAAGGGTGAGATCGACCTTCTTGCCTTCGGTACGGTGGATAAACAAGCCTTTCTGTCCATCAAAGGTCAGACCCCGCAATACGGGTGGCAACTCCTGCTCAAGGCGTAGGGTAAACTTCATGACAACTCCTTATCAAACTGCTCAATCAGAGCGTAGGGCTTGGTTGGATCCATGACCCTTCCCAATGAGGCATAATAGGCAACTCTCTTCTCCAGGCTTGCCTTGGCATGGGGGTTTCCCTGATGAAACAACCCCAACGACGGGTCTACGGAAGAGAGCTTCTCGTGTGCCACCAGAGCCCAGGCACTGTCCACCAGATGCCGGGCAGAAGGCAGGAGCAACTGGGGACAGTTCATGCTCTGCCTGCTCGAATTGATGTCCACCCCGCTTATCTCCATCAGGCCACGAGCCTTGGCAAGTGCTTGCAGTCTGGCCATCTGGGCCTCCGTATTGCGGGGAGGCATATAGGTGATGGCAGGAAAGCCGATGTCCACCAACAAATCAAGCAACTCCTCAAGAAACTCATCCTCGAACTTCTCCGCCTTCTTGTCTCCGGTGACACTATCTGCAATGTCCCCAAGGTAGGCATAGGAAGCAATGGAGCCGATGCGATTGGAGAATGCTACCACCTCCCGCACATCAAGACACTCATCTCTTCCCGGTTGGATGAAGAAGCGTGGCAAGAAAGAACTCTTGAAGAGCCCCAGAAGGTCGTAGGCGTAATGGGGGTTCTGTTCATCCAACAACAGGGAAGCAAGCTTCGCTGGCACAGACAAACCAAGATCCTTGCTCAGGAAATCGACAAGCTTTTGTCCCTTTCCCATCATTTGGATGCATTGGTTTGCCATTGCGTAGAGAATGTGCCGCTCGGTAACCGAACCTCCCTCCTCATAGCGGGAGAGAGGCAGGACATCACGTTCAAAATCCAAGTCAAAGCCATACTGGCCGACAATGGCCTGCAAGGCCTCCACCTGCGCCTTGTTGCGCTTGTTGCGCACCGCTTGCAGGGGTCTTAGGAAGTCAGCCACCTCAGCGATTCTCTGACGGGGGACACCGTGGATGCAGATGTAGACAATACCCTTGCTGTCAGGATTGTTGATCTTCCTGTCCGCAAGCGGGGTATCGAGAAAACTGACGCGCAGCTCAAAACCGACCGTGCTTGCCATACCCAGAGACTGGCAGGAGAGCAACATCTCCTCAGCCGCCCCGATGCTGTCATGATCGATGCTGCCGACGATACCAAGGCCCGCCTTCCAGGCCGCATACGCGGCCGCAGAAGGCTCATAGGGACTGAAGGAGTACGTGGTATGCACGTGGTTGTTCACCTCCTCCAGTACCGTCCTTGTCAGGCATCCATCGGCGATGGCCTTGCCCAGTTGAGAGGCAGCATTCAGTCTTGTCTGCACGTTTCGGTCAGAGAGCTGTTCTTCCCACGATCGGATATCCATGCTTTGGTCACACTCCCTTTTTACTGGTACGGGCGAACTCCCCATCGGTATAGTTGTGCTTTGCCTGATAGCCATCCAGCGGCAGAATCTGCTCATGGATTGCATCCAGGATCGAGCTGGCTTGGGCGAAGTAGTACTCTTCCATCTCAGCCGGTGGGGTGATCCAGTTCTTCGAACCGACCACAATCGGAGGAGCATCAAGATACTCAAAGGCGAGGCGTCCAAGATTCGAAGCAACCGTATGCAGGTAACTGCCACGCTCGCTGCTGTCGGTAACCAGTACACATCGGCCTGTCTTCTTCACCGATTCCACCAGCATGTCGTACTTGAGGGGGTTGATCCACCTCAAGTCGATCACCTCAGCCTCAAGCCCGCGCTTGGCAAGCTCATCAGCCGCCTTGATTGCAGTATAGAGAGCGGGTCCGAGGGCGATGAGGGTGATGTCCTTGCCCACCCGCTTGATCGCAGGCTCCCCTTCGGGAATCTCGTAGTACCCTTCGGGCACTCCTTCCTTGACGAACATCTCCCCGATGCCATAGAGCTTCTGGCTCTCGAAGAAGACCACCGGGTCGGTACCACGCAAGGCGTAGTTGAGCATGCCCTTCACATCGTAGGGGGTTGCAGGATACATCGACTTCAAGCCGGGTACGCTGGCAACCATGCTCGTCCACTCCTGGGAGTGCTGAGCTCCATACTTGTTTCCCACCGAAACGCGAAGCACCAACGGCATTTTCAGAACACCGGCACTCATCGCCTGCCACTTGGGCATCTGGTTGAATACCTCGTCCCCTGCACAGCCGAGGAAGTCGCAGTACATCAGCTCGACCACCGCTCTTCCCCCTGCCATGGCATAGCCTACGCCACTACCAACAATGGCACTTTCGGAAATCGGGGAGTTGAAGAATCGTGAGGGAGGAAGCAGTTCGGTCAGGCCACGATAGCATGCAAATGCGCCACCCCAGTCACGATGATCCTCTCCATACGCAACCATCGTAGGATCGATGGCAAAGCGATGGGCCATTGCCTCAAAGACTGCATCTCGGTACTGGTACTGACGGGCAGAAGGCAACTCCTTGCCACTCTCGTCATACGCATAGCGGCTGCGCTTGGCAATCTGCTGCACCCTGGGGTTCTCCTCAAGCTTTTGCAGCAAGGCGGGTTCAGCGCTGTCAAGCTTCTCCACACTTCCGTTGGAGAACATGACAGACTCGATGAAGGCCTCATCGACCATCGGGCTGAGCACAGGGTCGACGGTGATCTCAAGGGTCTTGCGCATCTTCTCCTCAAGCTTGGCATCGAACACATCCAAGTCAGCCTGGCTGACCAGCTTGTTCTCAATGAGATAGTTGCCGTAGGAGACGATGGGATCTTGGTTGCGGAATGCTTCCAACTCTTCCTTGGTACGGTAGGTCATCGCATCACTGGGGCTGTGGCCGCTGTAGCGGTAGGTCAGCGTATCGAGGAAGGCAGGGCCCTCGCCCTTGAGCAGAAGAGCCTTCTTGCGTGCAGTGGCGTCAGCAACCGCCAAGGGATTGAATCCATCGACGCGCTCAGTATGCATCGAGTGCTCGTTGATGCCGGCACCGACCCTTGCCGCCACCTGATAGCCCATCGTCTCCCCGATCGGCTGTCCGCCCATGGCGTACAGGTTGTCAAAGCAGTTGAGCAGGAAGGGAGGATACCCAGGATTGTCTTCCCACAGCGTCTTGTACTGGTCCATGGAAGAGAGTACCAACCCTTCATATACAGGACCGCGGGCAAGAGAGCCATCACCGATGTTGGCGATGACAATTCCCTTCTTGCGGTTGATCTTCTTATACAGCGCAGCCCCAACGGCAATGGTACATGAGCCACCAACGATAGCGTTGTTCGGCATGGAGCCGAAGGGCTTGAAGAAGGTGTGCATCGAGCCACCAAGGCCGGCATTGAACCCCGTCTTCTTGGCATAAATCTCTGCCAAGGCCCCGTACAGCACAAAGTGCTCGGCCAGTTCACGCACGCTCTCTGCAGGGAAGTGTTTCTCCACCACCTTGAATGTCTGGCCGCCCATGAAGGACTGCATGATGGAAAGCAACTCAGCATCCTCCATCTTGTGGATGGCAGAAAGGCTCTTTGCCAGGATCTCACCATGGCTTCGGTGGCTTCCGAAGATCTGGTCCTCGGGTTCAAGAACCATGGCCTGTCCTACCGCAGCGCTCTCCTGGCCCGCACTGAGGTGGGCAGGACCCTTGTGGTTGTAGGAGATGCCCTGATAGACACCTTCTTTCTTGATGGTATCGAGCATCGTCTCAAACTTGCGGATCAACAGCATATCGTAATACGCACGAATCAGGCGATCCTTGCCGTACAGCTTGAGTTCCTTCTTGAAATCACTCTGGTACTGGTTCACCGGGATCGGAGCGATGCTGAGCATCTGTTTCTCCCTGATTTTTGCAGGGTCGAATGAAAGGGTCTTGGACATGAAAAATCTCCTTATCTGTAACCCGTTAAAGGGTATGGTCGAGTGCGAAACAAGCGTCCTTGATCAGTTCAGAAACGCTTGGATGGGGGAATACGATCTCTTTGACATCCTGCACACGCAGTTCAGCCTCAATGAGGGCCGAAGCACCCCAAATCATCTCACTGCTGTACGGACCGAGCAGATGCACACCGAGGATGACCTGGGTATCACGATGGCAGATGACCTTCACCAACCCGGAAGCCTTCTTGCCATGTTCGGCGAGAAAGCGCCCGTTTGCACGCATCTGCACCGTCTGGGACCGCACCGGAATACCAAGCTTCTCAGCTTCGCTTTCGGTTATGCCGGCCCCCGCCGACTCAGGATTGCCGTAGACTGCCCAGGGGATGGCATGATAGCGCATGCGCATCTGCTTGTTGCCAAAGATATTCGCTACCGCAACCTCTGCCATGCGCGAGGCGCTGTGGGCAAGCAAGGAACGGCCGTTCACATCCCCGATGGCGTAGACGGAGGACAAGTTGGTCTGCATTCGGTCGTTGACCACCACGCCCCTTCGGTCAATATCCAAGCCCAGCGTTTCCAAACCTTGGGTATTGGGTCTGCGACCCACACTCATCAGAACCAATGAAGCAGGAACTGCCTGCTTGACGCCCTTGGCATCGGTATAGCGGACTTCCTCAGCGGTGATTTCCTCAACCTTACAGCCAAGGTGGAAATCCACATCCTTGAGTTCGCGACGCATGAGCTTGGCAAACTCACCATCCATCATGGGAAGGATTTCGCTCATCATCTCGATGACGGTGACCTTGGTCCCGATCATGGAGAAGAAGGAAGCAAACTCAACCCCGATGACCCCGCCGCCGATGACTACCAGGGAGGAGGGAATCTCGGTAAGGGAGAGTATCTGGTCGCTGGTCAGCACATGCGCAAGCTTTGCACCGGGAATCGGGGGAACGAAGGGGGATGAACCGGTAGCCAAGATCAGGTAGGCACCTTCATAGGTGGTCTCTCCCACCTGGATATGGTGTGCATCCACCACCTTTGCCTCACCGAAAACCACAGTCACCTTGTTTGCTTTCATCAGGTATTCAATACCGCTTCTCAGCGTCTTGATCGTCTCTTCCTTCCAAGCCATGGCATCGGTGAGACTGAAGGATACCCCCTCGGCTTTCACCCCGAAGCGCTCACCCTCCTGAGCGTGCCGATACTGTTTGGCACTGTTGAGCAAGCTTTTGGTCGGAATGCATCCACGATTGGTGCACACCCCACCAAACTGGTCTTTTTCGACCAGCAAAACCCGCTTGCCCAACGCACCGGCTCGCTCTGCAGCCACATAGCCGCCGGGACCGCTTCCAATCACCATCAGATCATACTGTTCCATACATGCGCTCCTACAATGCCAACAAGAGGTCAATCTTAGCAATATTGTCCATCAGGCTGCGCAAGAAGCGTGCTGCATCAGCACCATCGACAGCTTGGTGATCCATCGTCAGGGACAGGCCGATATGTTCGATGAAAGCCACATCCCCATCCTCATCCTCTACCGGCTTGAGGGCAATGGTACCCACCCCAAGGATGGCCACCTCAGGAACGTTGAGTACCGGCGTGAACGCTTCGATGCCGAATGATCCCACATTGCTGACGGTAAAGGTCGAACCGGTCAAATCGTCAGGAGCAATGCTTCCGTCCTTGCACTTGGCAACCAAGGCTTTGGTCTGGAGAGAAAGCTGCTTGAGGCTGAGCAGGTCACTGTTTCTGAGCACGGGAACCAACAGACCTTTTGTGGTATCAGTTGCAACACCCAGATGGACATGGCCAAAGCGAAGGATCTTATCGCCCAAGAAGTGTGCATTGAATGCGGGGAACTGCAGCAAGGTCTTGGAGACGGCAAACAGGACAAGGTCATTGATCGTGATGCCGGCAAGTCCAAGCTCTGCACTGCTCGCCTTGAATCCGGCTCTGAGGCGCTTGAGCGCACGGGCATCGGCCCAGGCATGCAGCGAAAGCTGGCAGGTGGAGTGCATCGACTCCATCATCCTGCGTGCAGTCACCTTGCGTACACCCTTGACCGGGATTTCGGTCACTTCATCAGTACTGGCAACAGTGGCTGTATCTGGTGCTTTTGCCAAGTCGGCTGCGAGCACCCTGCCACCAATGCCGCTTCCCTGCTTGGGAGCGAAGAGCCCTTGCTCTAGCGCCGTCTGGCGTGCAAGCGCAGAGAGCGGTTGGCCTTTGGCAGCCACCACATCGCGTTCGATGATTCTTCCCTTTGGACCTGAAGCCTGGATGGAATCGAGGAGCAAGCCCTCTTTCTCGGCAAGCGCCTTCGCGCGGGGACTGGCACCCTGAGCCGGAACCGAGGGGATGGAGGAAACAACAGGGGCTGTCTTGGTCTCAGGCAGCACAACCGTTTCTTGTGCTTTGACCTCTTCCTGGGCCGCTGGAGCAGAGAGCTCAATCTTCTCACCTGCTTCCCCAATGACTGCTATGCTTTGCATCACCGGCACCTCATCGCCCTCAGCATACAGCTGTGCAAGCAGCACACCCTCTGCAGTTGACTCAACATCGATGGTGGATTTATCCGTTTCCGCCGAACACAGGATATCCCCGACAGAGACCTTGTCCCCAACGGCGACTTTCCATTCGACGATGATGCAGGACTCAACCGAGTTCCCCTGCTTGGGCATCACAACTTGCTGTGCCATCTGAATACTCCTCTATTGTGCAATGATGACCTCAACACCTTGCTCCTCAAGAGCGGTGATGAGGTCACTGGGGAAACCACTGTCTGTAACAATGGTATCTATTTCCGTAACAGGCATGATCCTGACAAATCCACGGTTTCCGACTTTTGATGAGTCGACGCAGAGCACTCTTCTCGTACCTTGGCTGCACATGCGTTGCACCACCTGGGCATTCTCCACCAAGCTGGTGGTGAGTCCATGCTCAAGGGTGAAGCCATCGGTACCAAAGAATGTGGTGCTGACGTGGTAATTCTCAATTTGGCTGATGGCGGCTGGCCCAACCAAGGCTTCAGCCTGAGGCCGGTACTCTCCTCCCACCAAGGTGACGTTCAAGTGTGAGTTCGCCCTTGCATAGGGAAGGATGAGGGTGGAATTGGTCACCACCTTCACATTTCGTTTGCCAAAAAGATATCGGGGGATCAAGGAGCAGGTAGAGCCGTTGGTGATCATGATGCAATCATTGTCTTTCACCAAGGAAGCCGCACATTTTGCAATAGCCTCCTTCTGGGAGGTATTCGACCCGTCCCTGAACGAGGCTTGCGGTGAGGAAGCAACCACCACCCTACCGTGGGAACGGACCACCAGACCTTTTGCATCAAGGTCTCTCAAATCGCCTCTGATGGTTACTGCAGACACCCCAAGCTCCAAACTGAGCCGAGTGACCGGATACTCTTCTCCGCTGCGAAGCAACCGGAGAATCTTTTCCTCACGAGGGGAGAGCCCTAACATAATATTTGCTCCTGCTTTCTATTTGCTTTCGTAACGCTTTCGATTCTATTATGTTTCTCTAAATAAATCAAGAGAAAGTGTTACTCCAAATGAAACACCTCTTCAAGGGGGAGCGAGATGGGGGAATTGTCTGGATTCGTCTCCATAATATCAGCCATATACGCCCACCACTTCTGTACAATCGGGTTTACGCCAAGATCCTGGGACCCGCTGGTGCCCCGGACTTTCTGGAAGGCAAACAGCCTTCCGCTCTCCCGATCCAGAAAAATCGAGTAGTCGTACACCCCGCTCTCACTGAGCAGGGCCTTCAAATCCGGCCAGATCGCATCATGCCGTCTCTGGTATTCCTCTTCACATCCTTTCTTCAATTGCATGACAAATGCCTGTCGCATCACTCACTCCTCTTTATCGCTGGGCCTGCAGCCGAAGCTTTCGGTTTGCCTTGTAGAGATCGAGCAACCTGGGAAGCAACACCGCGCTGATCAGAAGGCTGCCGATGACGATGGTCATCAGCGTTCCGCTGAACTTGAGCAAGCCCATGCCGAATTTCAGATAGCCAACCAGAAGCGAACCAAGGAATACACCGAAGACAGTACCTCGTCCACCGGTGATGGCCACACCACCCAAGACGACCAACGTGATGATCTCCAAATCCCATCCGGTGGCGATATTTGACCGAACAGAGAGAATGCGGCTTGCCAACAGAACGGCGGTCAGTCCGCAGAAAAATCCGGTTATGGTGAAATTGATGACCCTGGTCAGCTTTACATTCACGCCACTGAATCGTGCTGCCTCTGCACTGTTTCCGATCGCATACAACCTGCGACCATAGGTCGTCTTGTGCAGGATGAAGGCAAACAGCAGCATCAGCACCAGGTAGAGGACGAATTCGAAGGGAATGATGGTTCCCTTGATGAACTCCTGGCCGAAGAACCCAAACCCCTCGGGGAACGAGGTACGGGCTTGGTCACCCAAAAGCCCGATGGAGATGCCACGATAGATGGATTGGGTTGCCAAGGTCACGGCAATTGCCGGCATATTCAAGCTGGTGATCATCAGTCCATTGAACAAGCCCGCCAGGGTTCCCACCAGAAGGGAAAGGGCGATCAGGGAAGGAATCGAAGCCCCACCCTGGGCAGCTGTTCCCACCACATATGCACAGAGGGCGATGATGGATGCTATGGAGATGTCGATATCCCCGCACATGATGATGAAAATCATCGGCAGTGCCATGATCGCCTTCTCAGAGAACTGGAAGGAGGCATTCATCAGGTTGAACCAATCCAGGAAATAGGGGGTCTTGAGCGTAAAGAATATGAATACCCCAGTGAAAATGATGACGAGCAACACTTCCCACTTGGTGAAGAACTCGATCAGCCGGTTCTTCAGCGACATTTCATTGATAAGGCGGCCTTTGGCCACCAAGTCTCGCTGTCCTTCCATCTGCTAACCTCTCCTCTGTGCAAGTAGCTTCTTGTTCTTGTGCTGGTCAGATAGGGTATTCAGGGCCAAGGCCAGCAGAATGATCAGACCCTGTACGCATGTCTGCCAGAATACCGAAAGATAGATGACCGGGAGGGCGTTGGTGACCACCCCCAGAAAGAGGGTCCCCAATACCACACCAATGATACCGCCGGCCCCGCCGGAGAAGTTCACACCCCCCAGGACACAGGCTGCGACAGCCTGCATCTCAAAGCCGGTTGCCATCTCATTGACCGCTGACGCATATCGAGCGGTCCACAGCGCTCCTGCAAGACCACACAAGGCCCCACTGACCAGGAACACCACCACCCGTACACGGTTCTCATTGACACCAACAAACTTTGCTGCCGTCGGATTGCCTCCGATGGCATAGATCTCGCGTCCGGTTCGGGTGAATCGGCTGAAATAATAACAAAGCGCAATGACGAAAAACGCAATCCAAAGCAGGATGGAAACACCAAGGAAGGTAGTGCGCGGCAGGGCTATGTAGGCAAGGCTCATCTCATGAGCGGTGACCCAGGTACCCTTGCTGAGCAAGAAGGTCATACCACGGTAGATGTTCACTGTGCCCAACGTAGTGATGATCGGAGGAATCTTGCCATAGGCTACCAGAACTCCGTTCACCAACCCCATAGCAACACCGATGGTGATGCCGATGAGAAGCAACAATGCCGGACTTACCTCAGGGTGGGACTCATTGACCATTCCGCAGGCCATGCCGGTGAAGGCGATGATGGAACCTACGGAGAGGTCGATGCCCCCCGAGAGAATGACGTAGAACTCTCCGATGGCAACAATGGACAGGATGGCCATGTCGTTGAGAATCGTAGAGATGTTCTTCATGGACAGGAACTGTGGGCTTCTCACCGAGATGGGAACCAACAGGACAAAGAGCAGAAGAATCAGGGTCGATTCCCTTCGCGCAAACGCTTTCTTCACAAAGGAGGCAATTGAATGGTCAGGCATGGGTGTCCTCCATCACAGTTGTGGCAATAGCGGCCTTCATGACCGACTCGGCGGTGGCTTTCTGTGCATCAAGGATTGCCGTCTGGCATCCTTCGTGCATGACCAGAATGCGGTCAGCCATTCCCAGGATCTCAGGAAGCTCACTGCTGATGAGTATCACCGCAACCCCTTTCTGAGCCATATCACAAACAAATTGGTGCACGGCAGCCTTGGTGGCTACATCGATGCCCTTGGTCGGTTCATCCAGGATGAGAATCTTGGGACTGGTACCGATCCATTTGGCAAGAACCACTTTCTGCTGGTTTCCCCCGGAAAGCGTCTCAGCATCAACATGATACCCCGCTGCCTTGATCTCCATCTGGCTGCCATGAGCTTGCACATAGGTCCGTTCTTTCCCCGAACTGGTTACCAAGCCCTTGAAGGAGAGCTGTTTCAATACGGGAAGCGAGATGTTTTTCGTCAGACTCATCTTGAGCACCAAGCCTTGTTTCTGGCGATCCTCAGGGACAAGGGCAATACCCCGTCTCATGCTCTCTTTCGCTCCCTTGGGACTGAATGGCTCGCCGAGCAAGCGCATGGTTCCGCCGCTTGCCTTGTCGATGCCGAAAATGGTCCGCACCACCTCGCTGCGACCGGCTCCCACCAGGCCAAACAGGCCAAGCACCTCACCCTCATGCAGGGAGAAGCTGATGTCCTTGAACGCACCCAGCTGGCAAAGCTTCTCAACGCGAAGTACTTCCTTGCCTTTCTGCATCTGGTGTTCAGGGTACAGCTGGTCGATCGACCGGCCGATCATCATGTTGATGATGGCATCCTCGTTGCTCTTGGCAACCTCGCCTTCCCCAATATACTGTCCATCACGGAATACCGTGTAATAGTCACAAATCGTAAATATCTCATCAAACTTATGGCTGATGAAGAGAATTGCCTTGCCTTGCTCCTTGAGCGAGCGGACAATCCTGAAAAGATCCTCAACCTCTCGCCCGGTGAGGGCGCTGGTGGGCTCATCCATGATGACCAATTTGGCATCGAGACTGAGCGCCTTGGTGATCTCCACCATGTGACGCTTTGCTACACTCAGGTTCTTGACCAGGGTATCGGGATCGATATCAAGCTGCATGCGGCCCAACAACTGCCTGGTCTGTTCAGTCATTGCCTTCCAATCGAGTCTCTTGGTACGCGGGTTGCGCAAGTGGTGACCCATGAAGATGTTCTCAGTCACGGTAAGCTCGGGGAACATCGAAGCTTCCTGATGGATCGCTACAATCCCTGCCGCTTGGGCATCGATGGCATTTCGGAAAGAGACTTGCTTCCCATCAAAGGTCAATGTGCCGCTGGTGGGGATGTATACACCGGTAAGCACCTTCACCAAGGTCGACTTCCCTGCCCCGTTCTCACCTATCAGTGCATGCACTTCCCCGCTTCTGAGCGTGAGATGCACATCGTCAAGAGCTCTGATACCGGGGAAAATTTTCGTGAGGTTGTGAACCTCCAACAATGCGTCTGGCATTGCTCCTCCTTGGTTTGCACCAAAAATCGAAGGCTCCCGCCTGACGGCAGGAGCCCAGATACACAGATTCCTAGAAAATGGCTGCGAACTGCTCGATGTTGTCCTTGTTGAATACATAGGGGGTGCTCATGTAGATGAGTCCGTCCTTCTCAACCTTGACAGAATTCATGCGTCCTGCGGGGATGACATCGCCGACAGCACCATTATTGGTTCCATCGATGAGTGCATTGAGGATGTAGGTAGAGGTGTAGCCGAGATCGATCGGGTTCCACAGAGCCATCTGGCGGCAGGTGCCGTCAAGGATGTAGCCTTTCATCTCGGAGGGAAGACCGAGACCAGTAACTTCCACAACACCAGTCTTGCCGGCATCCTTCACAGCCTGAGCGGTAGCCAAGAGTCCGACTGTGGTCGGGCAGATGATTGCCTTCAGGTTGGGGTATTTCTGCATCAAGGATACAGCTTCACGATAGCTCTTGTCCGGGGCATCGTCACCATAGACGACTTCCACAAGCTTCATCTTGGAGTACTTGGCATCCTTGATCTCTTCCTTCATCCAGTCAATCCAGAGGTTCTGGTTGGTGGCCTGGGCGGAAGCGGACAGGACAGCAATATCACCGGTGTGGTTGGTCAGCTCGGCAGCAAGCTGAATCTGCTGGCGGCCAATGAGCTCTGCATTGCTGGGCAGCAGGTCGACGATGCGTCCGCCTACGTTGATGCCGCTGTCAAAGCTGATGACCTTGATGCCTGCAGCCATGGCCTTCTTGGTCACGGGAATCAGCGCATCACTATCGTTGGCGCTGATGGCAATGCCATCGACACGCTGGGCGATGAGGGTCTCAATGATCTCGATCTGGCCTTCTGCAGTTGCCTGCGGGGGACCCATGTAGGTGGTCTTGATCCCACCGATTTCTCCGGCGGCTTCCTGACTTCCCTTGAAGACTGCATCAAAGAATCCGTTTCCCATGCTCT
>Ga0265295_1006690_pt1 | contig 13802 bp, 12 predicted proteins | sample Munlansysbiofilm_FD_192503 | JGI IMG/M metagenome (GOLD analysis project Ga0265295, IMG submission 192503) | Leachate microbial communities from a municipal landfill in Southern Ontario, Canada - Methane capture system biofilm | ecosystem: Engineered > Solid waste > Landfill > Unclassified ... | reverse complement strand
TATGGAAGCGTTGCTTGATGATGTTGGATTTTTGGCAACTCTTAGTATAGATATAATGGATAGAAATCTTTACGAAAGAGCCAATGACTGTAGATGGTGGGCTCTTACTCCAATACTCAAAAAAGCACTCACTCACAATGAAAACATAGAAGATTTAAGAGATATTTTGGAATACATCAACTCACTTTATACTGTATATTCAAATATATTGATTTATGATAAAAACAAAACTATACTAGCAGTATCCAACAAAGACAATTCACTCATAGGCACAAAACTATCTCAAGAGTGGACTAATAAAACATTATCAATCAAAGAAACATCCAAATACTGTGTGAGTGAGTTTGAAAATACTTATCTTTACAACAATAACTACTCATACATCTATAATGCTCCGATATTACATGACACAAAAGATGAAGCAGTAGGTGGCATTGCAATAGTATTTGATTCTACAAGTCAATTTGATGCTATGCTTAGAGACTCTTTACCAAAAAATATCCAAGATTCACATATGTTTGCAATGTTTGTAGAGAAGAAAAACCAAAAAATAATCTCATCTACAAATAGTGATTTTGCTATTGGTTCAAAACTCAATATTGATAGTGATTTTTTTGAACTAAAAAACAACCAAACACTTTCTAAAATTGTCAAAATTGGTGATATTTACTATATAGTAGGATGTAGTTGCTCTAAAGGTTATCGTGAGTATAAAAGCAAAGATGATGGCTATCAAAATGATATTTTGTCATTTGTATTTATCTATGGTGGGGATGCAAACCAAAACTTCAATCAAGCAAACAATAAACTTCAACACCTATATAACTATGGGGAAAATGAAGTAGAAAATACAGATATTGCCACATTTTATATAGGGCATAAATGGATAGGTGTAGAGGCAAAAGATGTAGTTGAATCACTTGATATTGACTCTTTACAATCACCTATTTCAATAGATTCCAATCATCACTTCAAAGGGACTGTTTTGTACAAAGAAAATATAGTAAGTGTCCTTGATATTACATATTTTCTCAAAAACACTGCATTTACACAAAACACAAAAGATATCATAATAATCAGATACAATAACTCTACAAAAGACCATACAATAGGAATATTAGCTGATAAATTAGGTGAAATTGTATCTATTCCAAAAAACAAAATATCCAAACTAGATGACCACCTCATAGGAGCTGGAATGCTATCTCAAAGTATAGTCATACCACCAAAAGATATAAAAGAAGAGCAGTTATTGACAGTTTTGAATATAGAAAAGATTTCTAAACTATAGTCAAAGAATACAAGATGTTGTTGTTTGTGAAATTCATAACAACAACATCATTCACTTTTTTTCTCTCAAATAACCTATAAACCAAGCCAAAAAAGCCCCTATAGTAGCAAATAGCATATCACTGTGTGCATCCCAGATATCTCCTTGAAGTCCAAGATAGTGCATCCCAAGCTCTCCACCAAAAACAATTGCCACACCCCACTCTACAAGCTCATATAAAAGGGATAATGCCATGATGCTTTGCACGGCAAAAAACCAACACCATTGTTTGCCAAGAGATAAAACTCTTGTAAAGATTTCTTGTATTGGATAAGTACAAAGTAAACCAAATAAAAAATGCACAAGCCTATCAAAATGGTTTCGCTCCCATCCCATAGCTTCATTGAGACTCCAGCTACAACAAGCATCAAGCCACGCTTCATAAGGCACTAAAGCATAAGTATAGTGAGAGCCTATAGAATGAATAATAAGAAATACAACTATCATGATATAAGATATTGTAGAAAATCTAAATTTCTTGATAATCCCAAGCATAAGAATAACAACAATAAAAACTAAAATATTTTCAAGTATCCAATCTCCCCTATCATATGGTGCGATGCCTGACCAAATCCAAACAGCAACAAACACTACAATAAGGACATATAGAAGTATGTTATGCGATTTTATATTATCAAACATCAAGTAAGTAACCCACCTCTCTTATGAAATATGTTGTCATATATTGGCAGAAAAACAAATACCTGCCTCTAGTACTCATAATAAGCCATACTATCACATAAAACCTTAAAAATTTAAACTGTGCATTTATCACTTTTTTGGCAAGTGGCTAAAGAGATATGCTCACATATTTCTATATCAAGAAGTGCATTGATTTTTGGAATATCAAACCCACATATATAATGTTTGCCAATTTGCAGCAAAGGGCGTTTGATAAGTATCGGATTACTGCACATCATATCAATAAGCTCATCTTTTGAATAGCTACTTATATCTATCTCTTTGTTTTTGATTTGAGGGGCGAATTGATTGATAATCTCACTTTTATCAAGTCCATCAAAAAATATCTCAAGAGTCTCTTTTGTCCATGGTGTATCAAGGATATTTTTGGTATGAAAGGCAAGACCATTTAGACTAAGTATTTCTTTTTGCTTTTTGTTACCAGCACATCCTAGCTTTTCATAAAAAATTATATTGTAGTTAGTAAATTGCATTCTACTCCTTTGATGTACAATATGCAAGAAGTGTACCTATTTGGTATAGATTTTGCATATCTTAACCAAAGGATAAAATATGGGAAGAATAGAAGAAACAATCAAAAAAGACCTAATGAGTACAATATTTACAGATACTTTCAAGATATACGAATTTATCGACTCAAGATTTAGTCTTGATGAAAAAACAAGAACAGAAGTCATCTCAAAAATCAATGGCTTAAACAATGAATTGACGGTGAGTTTAAGAGAGGTTAAGCTTTCGTAAAATTATCCATATCAAGAAAAATTTTATAAAATGGGATGATTTGTATTACGATACCACCTACCTCTATCTCATCTTCGGTATCATATGATATAATCAACCCATTTTTGAGATTAAATTTATTACAAGCATCCACTAATCCATCTATTTCTCTTTGTTTTGTATCATCTTCGCTCATATCATAGCTTACTTGTACGGCTTTGGTTATTTTATTGTTTGTTGCCACCAAAAAATCACATTCATGTTTTGCATCTCTATGATAATAAATCTCTAAGCATCTGCGTTTTAACTCCAAAAATACAGCATTTTCCAAAGACTTACCTATATTTTCTGAAAATCTAAACTCAACCGCATTATTGAGTCCTATATCTATGGTATAAACTTTTTTTTCTCCCAATTCTTGAGAAACCAAAGAGTTATCATATCTATGAAGAACCAATGCTAGATATATATTTTGTATATATTGCAAAAACTCATACAATGTATTTTTACCTATCTTAATACCGCTTGATTTCAACTCATTATAGATTTTATTGATTGATATTTGCTTAGTAGTAGATGATAGTACTCTTTTCAAGAAGAATTTCAAGGCTACAGTATTGGTGATATTGTATCTCTCACTCAAATCTTTATACAAAAGTACATTAAAATATTCTTGCAATGTTTTATTTGCATACTCTTCATCTAAAAATAAAGTTTCAGGAAAACCTCCATTTTTAAGATATGTAGCAAATGAATTTTTAATTAGTGCCAAACTTTTTGTAGAATATAAATCTATCTCAATATTTTTAAATCTCAAATATTCATAAAACGAAAGTGGAAATACCTCAAAAGAAAGTGTTCTACCCCTCAAACTAGTAGCAATTTCAGAACTCAAAAGCTTTGAATTAGAGCCAGTAATATATATATTTTTAGAAATACTGTCATATATTCGTCTGACAAATTTCTCCCATCCTGTGATATTTTGGATTTCATCAAAGAAAAAGTAACATTCACTTAAATTTTGTTCTGGATACAATTCCATAAAAGCTTGTAAAACCAAATCCAACTCATCAGCACTGAGTTCCAATCTCTCATCTTCAAAATTGATAAAAAGTACCTTAGTTTTTGTAATAGTTTTTGTAATACGATTTATCATTTCATACAATATCGATGTCTTACCACATCTTCTTACACCAATAAGCGTAATAATCTTTTTTGTATCAAGCGGTGGCTTCACATCTCTTGGCAAAACATCAAAACTAGCCCTAAGATGAAAATCTCTAATAATTTGTTTTAATTGTTCTTTCTTTTTCATAAGGAAGATTATATCATATTTTTTCTTTATTGTAAAGATATATTAGACAAATTAACCTCTACATATCCATCTCAACCATCTTACCATTGACAATCTGTGCAAACTCATCCATAATTTTATATTTTTTACATTTGTTTTTCAAACTTAAACATCTCATCATCTTCCTCATCAAAATTAGAATCTGATTTTTGATTTGGATCAGGATGATATTTACTAAAATATTCAACAATTTTAAATCCACACTTATTTACATAAAAATGAATATTTCTTTTCTCAAAATATGGAGTAGTTGTTTTCCATACCTTTGTTTTTGGATGCTTTTTTTCTATTGCTTTCCAAGCTTCATATCCAACACCTTTACTATGACAATTGGTTGCTATAAAAAATAGTAGTAGTTTATTGTGTTGAGTTACTTTATCTATAGCTACAATAGCTCCACCAACGATATCATTATCTAAAAGTACTTGGTACACAATAGCTCCAGCGTATTTAACAGAATCTTCAAAATCCAAATCAGAAGGAATTGGCTCATCCAAGGTATGACCAAATTCCTTTTCTGCTGATATTCTAAATGCTTCTTGTAAATCTGTTTTAAATTTATCAAGTTCACTTTTTTGGGCAACTCTAAGAATAACATTTGATTTATTTATACTATTTTTCATAATTTATTTCCTATTCACATAATTTTATCTGGGCTAAATCTTTTATATAAAACAATCGCAATTATAAAAGTAATAAATTCAGCCATAGGTATAGCTAAAAATATCCCTTGAGTTTCAAATAAAAATGGTAGTATAAATATAGAAATTACAGGAAAAATAAAACTTCTTGATATTGCAATAATCATTGAATATAAAGGTTTATGAATAGCAGTTAAATAAGCTGAAATTACCAAATTAACACCATTAAAAAGAAAAGCTATCCAAATAAACATCGCAAAATTTAAAACAATTTCTTTTGTTTTATAATTAGTATCTTCTAAAAAAACATTTGCAAGACTATTAGGCGTAAATATAATTAAAAATATCATTATAAAACCCACCAAACCAACAGTTATAAAAGCAATTTTCAAAAACTCCTCTATTCTTTTATTCTCTTTTGCTCCAAAATTTTTACTAATAATTGGTTGTAAAGAATCACTTATTCCAAAACTTATCATTATTCCAATCAATAAAAGATAATTTATAACTGCAAATGCAGCAATTCCCTCTACACCTAAATTTTTTATCATCACATAGTTAAAAATCAAAGTTGTTATTCCTACTGAAATTTCATTTACAAACTCTGAAGCTCCATTGTAAGAAGCTTTTATTATTTGTATATAATTTCCAATAGGTTTTACAAATTTAAGTGTTGCTTTTTTTGAAAAAAAATGAGGTAATAAAATAAATATTAAAGCTAGTTGAGAAATACCTGTGGCTAATGCTGCTCCAAAAATACCTTTTTGTAAATACACAATCAAAAACCAATCCAATATCACATTAATAACAGCACTTAAAAGTAAAGCTATAAAGGCAAGATTTGGTCTATTATCAACTCTTACAAAATAATCTAAAACAATTCCTATCATCAAAAAAGGAATAAAAATCAACATAATAGATAAATACTCTATTGCAATTTTTGTTAAGTTCTCATCTGCTCCAAAAAGATGTAAAATAGTTTCAATATTTAAAAATAAAATAGTAGAAGTTATAAAACTAAATAAAGTAATACAAACTATAGTTTTACTAAAAATCATAGAAGCACTTTTAATATCTCCTTCTCCTATTAGCTTTCCAGAAGTAACACTACTACCAATAGCTAACATTAAAGCAAATCCAAAAAGTAAAGAGAAAATAGGAAAAGTTATATGAATTGCTGCAAGTCCAAAATCGCCTACATAATTTCCTATAAAAAATCCATCAACAATACTTGCTGATGAAATAGCCAACATACCTAAAACTGAAGGAATTGAGTATTGAAAAAAAACTGTTGATACTTTATCTTTTGTTACATCCATAATATCATTCTACTTTTTTTTCAATAATTTTTCAATTTCTAAAAAGTAATTTGATAACTCTAATTTTAAATCATAATTATTAACCATCAAAGATTGTAGAAACATTCCATCTGCTGTTGCATAAATAGATTTTGCTAAACTAATGGAATCTTTTTGAAAATTACCCTTTTCTATTTCCTCTTCAAAAAGTTGCTCTAAAATATTATAAATACTCTTATAGTCATTATTATTAGCTTCTTTAATTTCATCATTATCTGAAATAATGTACATATGTAATGTATCTATATATAATTTTCTCAAATCTCTATAATACTCTTCATCATTGAGATACAATGCAAAGATTAAATTTAATTTATCAGTAAAAAGTTTTCTATTTTTATATTCTTCTTTAATATTATGTATTAATTCAAATGTTTTTTCTGATATTACCTGATAAATTAATTGTTCCTTTGTAGTAAAATAGTGATAAAACTGTCCTTTGGACATCTTAATATCTATGATAAATTTATTTAATGAAAAATTATCAATTCCCACTTTAACAAAAGCTTTGTAAGCTTCATCACAAATCAATTTTATTCTTTCTTCCCTATTTATTAATTTCATAACAATCCCCTTATAGACTAGTAGTCTAATTGTAGCACTAGAAGACTTAATTTTAAATAAACTACCAGTTTATTTAAAATTACTATTAGAGTATATTTTTGTTTTAATAAATTTGGATTAAATTATTGTCATACAAATGGATAGCTTAATACAGAGAATGTAATATACACAAGTTGGCTATTTATTATTTCATATCTCCATCTCAACCATCTTACCATTGATAATCTGTGCAAACTCTTTGCCAAAAAGATATGCCTTATCAAGCTCATCTTTGGTAGGGATTAGTTTGATTTTCAAAGGCTCTAGTGGTACTCTGAATTTCAAGGCTTTCATTCTGTCGTTTATCATATTTGGTGCTTCGCCACTCCATCCGTAGCTTCCAAATGCACCTCCTGTTTTGCCTGTTTTTTCAAGCAACATCATACAACTCAAGGCATCCCATGCTGGTTTTGGGGCATCGCCGTTGATTGTGGGTGTTCCTATGAGTATCCCATCGCTTTCTTCAAGAAGATTTAGTACATTGTTTTCTTCTAGTGAAGCCAAATCATATACATTTACTACCACTTTTGGCTCACTTTCGCAACCTAATTCTATAGACTCAGCCATATCTTTTGTGTTTTTGTAGCTTGTGAGATAAAAAATAGATATGGTTTTTTTATCACCTTTACCTCCAAAAATCCCTTTTTGTTCACTCCAAGATTTATAAAGATTAATATATTTGATAGGATTTTGTCTGATGATTGGTCCGTGAAGTGGGGCTATTAGCTCTATATTCTCGCCCTCATACAATCTCAAAGCATTTAAAACATGTCTTTTGAAAGGTCTCATAATATGGTCGTAATAATACTTAAAAGCATAGTCAAAATCACCCACCAAATCATCAAAAAGCTTTTTGTCAAAATAATGACTCCCAAAAACATCACCGCTAAAAAGCACTTTATCTTCTACCAAAACACTACTTATGGTTTCAGGCCAGTGAAGATATGGAGTGCTTAAAAACTTGATAGTTTTACCACCTATTTGGATAGATTTTCCACTCCAAACTGTCTCAAATTGTATCTCACCAGAGTGAACGACCGCTTTTATCATAAGATTTGCTTGTGGCGACATCATCACTTTGGCGTTTTTTGCTTTGCTTATAAGAATAGGCAATGTACCGCTGTGATCTGGTTCTAGATGATGCACTATGATATATTTGATTTCATCATAGTCACAAAGGGATTCTATTTTGGAAAAATATTCCTCACCAAACTCCTCCTTGACTCCATCAAAAACCACCACACCATCATCAGTTTTGAGCAAATAGGCATTATAGCTACTTCCGTTTGCAGTCTTCATAATAATATCAAATGTTCTAATATCAGGGTCAAATACACCTACAAAATACAAATCTTTTTTAACTAATATCGGTTTCATATATTTACCTTAAGTTTTATTTGATATTATGCAATTATGATACCGCATAGGAGTACCACATGAACCATCTTGAATTTGAAGACTCACCATATCTTCAACAGCACAAAAACAACCCTTTTGATTGGTATCCTTGGGGTGATGAGGCATTTGAAAAGGCGAAAAAAGAGGATAAACCTATATTTTTATCTATCGGTTACAGTTCTTGTCATTGGTGTCATGTGATGGAAGAGGAAGTTTTTGAAGATGAGATGATAGCAAAACTTATGAATAAATCGTTTGTTTGTATCAAGCTAGACAAAGAAGAACGCCCAGATATAGACAAATATTACCAAAACCTTTTTACAATGCTAAATGGCAGAGGTGGCGGATGGCCACTTTCAATATTTATGACAAGTGAACTAAAACCCTTTTATAGTGCTACATATATCCCAGCTTCCAATTTCGTACAAATAATTGACTATTTTGCAAAAGAATACAAAGAAAACCTTGATGAGCTTGTATCAAAAGCAAACCAAATCAACTCACTAGCAAAAATGCTACACAAACCAAACGGCATAGTGGCTTTTGATGATAGTTTCATAGATACTTGTATCTCAAATCTAAACAAAAACCATGATAAGTTTTATGGTGGTTTCTTTCATGCCCCAAAATTTCCACACACATCATCTATAAACCTAGCTATCAAACTATACACTATCACCAAAGATGAAAAATTAAAGCAAATTGCACTTAGTACTCTCAAAAATATGAGCAAAGGTGGACTTTATGATATAGTAGATAGTGGATTTTGTAGGTATAGCGTAGATGAGATATGGCTAGTACCCCATTTTGAAAAGATGACTTATGATAATGGACTTTTGATAGAGAGTTTTTTAAATGGGTATTTTATATCAGGAGATGATTACTTTTTGGATATTGCCACAAGATGTAGTGATTTTATGCTCTCTCGGATGTCACAAAATGGGCTTTTTTATAGTGCAAGTGACGCTGATAGTATGGATAAAAACGCTCATAAAGAAGAAGGGGCTTATTTTGTTTATGATTATGAAGAGTTGGAAAGTTGCTTTGATATATCTACTATCCAGCTTATTGGTGCTTCAAAAGAGGGCAATTTTGAAGGGAAAATCATCATCAGGAATGAAGATTTGGCACAAATTGATGACAAAATCATACAAAAACTTCAAGATTTAAGAGTTGATAAACCTTATCCTTTCATCGACAAAAAAGTAATAACAGCGTGGAATGCAATGATGATAAAATCTCTTTTTATCCTATCAAGAACAAAATCGGCATATCTTCATCATGCAATCAAATCAATAGATTCACTCATAGATATGATGTGGATAGAAAACAAACTCTACCACTCAAAACTAATAGACTCTACAACTCCTCCGAGTATTGAGGCATTTTTGGAAGATTATGCTTATTTGGCTGATTGTTTGCTTGAAGCTTATAAAACTACCTTTGATAAGCGATATTTTTCTTTGGCACTTAGTTTGATTGATATTGCTATAGAGAAATTTTATGCAAACGGAAGATGGTTTTTTAGTGTTGATGAGTTTATGACTGAATGTGATTTTTTTGATGGCTCATACCCAAGTCCCATAGGGATAATGCTCCAAACTTTAATCACTCTTGGAAGCCTTACAAATCCAAAATATCTCCAAACAGCACACAAAACCATAGAGTTTTACTCATCTTTTATAGCAAAAGAGCCTACAAGCTTTGCTAGTATTTCACTTGCAGTCATAAGAGTGCTAAAGGATGATTATATTATCAAATCCAACAAACAAAACCTAGAAAATATCATACCTAAGATTGATATATTGGATAAGCCTTTTGTTTATCTATATGAAAATGAGTCTGATAAATACGATATATGTGGTCAAAATGGGTGTTTTGGGCAGTTAGATAAGCTGTTTTAGCTTATTGAACAACAATCCCATATACTCCCACATTGCACTTTCACTTTTTTGCATATCATAGCCACTTGGTCTTTTCAAATAATCCACATTTGAGGATTTATGACCAGTTGGAGCAGGTATTGGAGAAAGACCTACAAGATGAAAAGTGTCTATTGCCCTACTCATATGGAAAGCACTAGTGACCAAAATAAAAGGCTCATTTCCAAGTAGTTCTTTGATAGCAACTGCTTCTTCATAGGTATCTTTTGGATTTGGGAAAGTGATAATATCTTCTTCCTTTACACCAAGAGCAAGAGAGAGTTTTTTTTGCATCAAAGCGTGTGGTACGGTGTCATTGCCACTGTATCCTGAAAATATAAGTTTTGCATTGCCTATTTTATGATAAAGCAACACACCCTCACTGACCCTAGCAAGTGATGATTCATCCATTTGTGATATTATGCTTATGTTGTCATTGCTTGTATGTCCGCTTCCTAAGACTGCTATATATTTTATATCTTTTGGGATTTGAATCAAAGCTTTATTTGAATATTCGAGATTTGATATAAGTGCGTTAGAAATTGGATTGTAACTAAAAATAAAAAGAGTCAAAAACGAAAGCACCAAAAAGAGTTTTGCTCTATTGTAAGATTTGAAAAACAAAAACAATAGTCCTATGATACCAAGTACAAAAACAATACTCATAGGCATAAACAAACCGCCAATAAATTTTTTGAGAATAAAACCTATATCCATACACTACCTTATTTTTGATGTATTATACAAAATATTATATAAATTAAAGTTATCATAATTCATTACAGGATAATTACAATTATATATTTAATATGTAACTGTATATTTTTTAAACATATATTTATTATTAGTAGAGCTTATTAAATGATACAATTCCTCAATTTGACAAAAGGAGTGACTATGAGTTCAATATTAAGAAACAGGTCTATCACAACAGAATTACAACTTTGTATGAAATATATGGAAAATGTAAATGAATACGCAGATGAGCTAACAAGTCTTAGTAAAACATGGGAAAACTTGGAATTTTTATCTCAATTTGGTAATACGAAAACCAATCTAACATATACAAAAGGTCAGTTTTCTACACTTACAGCGAAGCTTCTAGGACACCTAGCACAAGAAACGCTAAATAAAACTTCAAGACAAATGCAAATGAAATCTCAAGTTGCTATTGATGTACTTATAAGAAATCTATATGAGAGAACAGCAGATATTGGATTTTTGGCTACGGATGATACGATAAGAGATTTTGTAACACACACCAAATCAAAATATGATGAAAACTATGAACTATACGCACAAAGTATCAAAAACCATATAAGAGAATATGTAGCAAAATATAGTGTTTATTTTGATGTGGTGTTGATGAATACAAAAGGGACAGTTTTGATAAATCTTGATGACTCACAAAATCTTGCACAATCAAAAGATTCTATTGTAGATTTGGTCATCAACACACAAGAAGACTATATAGAAAGCTACAAATATCATGATTTTGCACCATCATACAACAAAACTTTGGTCTATGCGTATAAAGTCACTCAAACAAATGACAAAAACTCACCAGTGATTGCCGTACTTGCACTTTGTTTTAGATTTAGTGATGAGATGAGAGGGATATATAAAAACCTTATTTCAAAAGAAAACAAAGAGTGTTTGACACTACTTGATAGAAGTGGAGCTGTAATATCTTCAAGCGATATATATCATATTCCACTTGGGGCTACTCTTGAAATGGTACTTGATGTCCCTTATAAAATAGTATCTTTTGGAGGTCGAGATTATCTTGCAAAAACTTCTATCACCAACGGTTATCAAGGCTTCAAAGGTATGGGATGGTATGGTCATATTATGATTCCACTAGAACATGCTTTCAAACTAGAAGAGGCAAAAGATATAGGGATAGACGAAGAGATGATTTTGGCTATTTTGCAAAACGGCAAAGACTTCACAAACGATTTGAAACTAATACCAAAAGAAGCAAATTCTATACAAGAAGACCTAAACAGAGCACTTTGGAATGGAAATATAGCACAATCTAAAACAGACAATGCAAACAAAGATTTTACAAGGCTATTGTTTAGTGAAATAGGTAGAATTGGAGCTTTGACCAAAGATGTATTTAGCAAATCTATATCAAATCTTACTCAAATGATGATTTTGAACAACACTACTTCTATTTCATCACTAATGATAGATATTATGGATAGAAACCTTTATGAAAGAGCGAATGATTGTAGATGGTGGGCGTTGACGAAAGAGTTTAGACAGATACTCGCTTCCAATGAAATATCCAATGAACAAAAAAAGAGAATGGGAGATATTCTATCTTATATCAACAACCTTTATACTGTTTATACTAATTTATTTGTTTATGATAAAAATGGGATAATACAAGCCGTATCAGACCAAAACCAAAAAAACCTAGTAGGGAAAAAAATATCCAATGAATGGGTAGATGAAACACTAAGACTCAAAAACACAAGCGATTATCGTGTAAGCACATTTGAGCCAACACCTTTTTATGGTGGAGAATCAACATATATTTACAATGCAGTTATCAAAGAGTACGAAGGAGAAAAAGCAGTTGGAGGTATAGGGATAGTATTTAACTCCACAAAAGAATTTTTTGATATACTAAACGACTCTTTACCAAAAAATTCAACCAATGAGTCTTTTGCGGTGTTTACTTCAAGAGATAAAAAAGTAATATCTTCTACAAATGAAGCTATAAATATAGGAGAATACCTAAAACTAGAAGATAAATTCTTTGCACTCAAAAACGCTGAATCATACAGCCAAATCATCACTTATGATAATAAATACTATGCTATAGGTGTCACTTGCTCAAAAGGATACAGAGAGTACAAAAGCTCAAATGACAAATACAAAAATGATGTTTTTGCTTTTTATTTTTCTTATATCTCACAAGCAAATTTACCTATTGCAAAAACTGTTAATGGATTCAAAATAGAATCCCTTGCCACTACTACTGATACGGCTGAAATCGGCTCGTTTTATGTTGGTGAAAAATGGCTAGGAGTACACACAAGCGATATAGTAGAAACAGTAAGTGTAAAACAGCTCGAACACTCCATAGATTTGGATCAAAACTCTATTTTCAAAGGTACAGTAATATACAAAGACAACGCTGTAAGCGTCCTTGATATAAAATCTTTGATACAAGAATACAACGATGAGCCATACAGCGATATAGTAATCATCAAATACAAAAACGCAGTCCAAAAACACTATGTAGGTATCTTGGTAAATCGCCTTGGCAACATAAATGAAGTGGACTCAACCAAAATCAAACCAATAGAAAACCACTTCATAAGTGGCGGTACTTTGATACAAAGTATCGTGATACTAGATAATCAAGAAGAAAACAAAAAACTTCTCACTATCTTGAATCTTGAAAAACTAAGCGATACTTTTATAAGCTAATGAAAATATAAAGGGGGTCAGAGTATGACCTCTTTATGTCATCTTTGCAATTAGTTCGTTTAGTTCAAAATTCATTTTTGAAAATGCGAACCATTTCTTACCAAGGTCTTTAAGACTAGCTCCTAGATGATAAACTTCTTTTTTATCTAAAATTATAAATCTATCATGGGAGTTTTTGAAAATTCTTATTTCTACATTTTGGTATTGTTTTTGATACTTTTCAAAGTCAAGCTTGAGTTGTTTTGGGATAGCATTTGTATATATTGTCACTCGTATATTTGGTATTTTAGAAAAAATTGTTAAAACCGTATCATCGATATAATTATC
>Ga0265295_1006689_pt1 | contig 13802 bp, 11 predicted proteins | sample Munlansysbiofilm_FD_192503 | JGI IMG/M metagenome (GOLD analysis project Ga0265295, IMG submission 192503) | Leachate microbial communities from a municipal landfill in Southern Ontario, Canada - Methane capture system biofilm | ecosystem: Engineered > Solid waste > Landfill > Unclassified ... | reverse complement strand
CAAGCGCAGCCAGTGCCCAGAAAGTCGCCGCCCGGCGGCAGCGTTTCACGAGCAGAACAAGCAGAACCGTGCAGAACAGGGCGATATTGACGAACGAATCACCTAACTCGGTTACCCCGACAAAGGCATTATCCACCCAGGGGGTACGAAGAGATTGAAGAAAGTGGTATACCGCTTGGTCCGCGACAACCAGCGGGTCTTTTGCCATAACATCCTGCAACACACCAAAAAAGCCCCACCCTGCTGCAAAAAGGAGCAGCGTTAAAAATGCGAACAGCAGTTCTTCTCCTTGTTTGCTGAAAATCAGGATCGAAGTAGTTCGTTTAAAAAGCCGTGGCACAGTCCCTTGATGTGGAAGTTCCGTCGTTGTCCATTGCTTCAAAACGGCAAAAACGGCTGGTCCTTTGCGGTCTAATAAAGACAGGGTTCTCGTGGATATCCAAATGAGGCTCCATATCCCGGCCACGAGTATCAACACGAGCACGGCCAATCTGGTGCTGACGGTCCCCGCCAACGCCAGAGATGCTCCGAAAAAGACCCCCGGCAGGATATAAACCAAGGCCCAACCAATGGCCGAAAGAACATTGACAACGCTGAAACGCACAGGGTGCATGCCCAGCATTCCCGCCACGACCGGTATCATCGGGCGCACCGGCCCAACGAAACGACCGAAAAGAACGCTCTTGACCCCGTGGCGATGAAAAAAGGCTTCTCCCTTGTTCAGCATTCCGGGGTGGCGTGAAAACGGCCAGATATTGACCAGCTTTTCTTTGTAATGATGCCCCAACCAATAACTGACACCGTCTCCGGCAATCGCTCCGATCATGGCCATCAGAAGAACGGGAAACAGGTTCAAGCTGCCTGTGGCCACAACCGCTCCGACACCAAACATGATCACCGTACCCGGCACCAGAAGCCCCACCAATGCCAGGGATTCCGATAGTGAAATCAGGAATATCAGGCCATATGCCAACTCGGGATGATGGCTGATAAAGGTCAGCAACGTATTCAGATACGTTGTCATCGGGGCACCTCGCAAAATGGTCGCTGCCGCCACGCCTTGAGGACAATACCCATCAACGCCAGTGCGGCGAAGATCGCCCCCGCATAGAAGGTAAAGGATGCGCCGAAGCGATCCCACAACAGCCCCGCTGCGGCGCTGGCCATCAACATGGCGATGCCGCTGACCAGATTGAAAAAGCCATAGGCGGTTCCGCGCAGATCCACAGGCGCTGCGTCGGCAACCATGGTCGCCAGCAATCCCTGGGTCATCCCCATGTGAAGCCCCCACAAAGACACCCCGACGGCGACGGTAAGCCAATGGTCGTTTGCGGCCAATACCAGGTCGGCCGCGATCAGAACGATCAGGCCCAGCGACAGCAACGTGCCGTGGTTCGTTCGATCCGAGAGCCTGCCGAAAGGATAGGCTGATCCTGAATAGACGAGGTTCATGCCGACCATTACCAGGGGGACGTAGGCGACCGGAATACCTCCTTGCTGGGCGCGGAGCACAAGGAATGCTTCACTGAACCGCGCCAAGGCGAAGACCGCGCCAATACCGACGACCCACCAGTAAGCCCCGCTCAGTCGCCTGAGATTGTCGCGGCGAATCGGATTGGTGCGTTCTTCACCAACGTGCCGTTCCGGCTCGCGCACGCCGAACAGGAGCAGAGCGACAGCGATCATACCCGGGATGACAGCGACCCAAAACACGGCTCGGAAGTTGTTGGCCCAAAGCAGCATCAAGCCAACCGCCAGCAGCGGGCCGAAGAGCGCCCCGACCGTATCGAGGGATTGACGCAGGCCGAATGCCGCGCCGCGCATCTCGGGTGGAGCCAGGTCAGCCACCAGCGCATCGCGGGGAGCGCCCCGCACCCCTTTCCCCACACGATCCAGCAGGCGGGCGGTGAAAACGATGGCGGCGGATGGCGCGATGGCAAACAACGGCTTGGTCAGCGCTCCCAAGGAGTAGCCGAAAACAACCAGTACCTTGCGTTTACCCAGATAGTCGCTGAGGGTCCCGGAAAATACTTTGACGATGAGAGCTGTGGACTCGGCCACTCCTTCGATCAGGCCGACGGCGAACGTGCTTGCTCCCAAGGTGCCGACCAGAAAAAGGGGAAGCAGGCTGTGGATCATCTCGGACGAGATGTCCATGAACAGGCTCACCAGGCCGAGGGCCCAGATGCCGGACGGCATACGCCTGAGCGGGGTCTTGGCGCCCATCGCCTACTCGGATGCCTCCTGAATTCGTCTGGAGCGGCGCTGCCATCTCTGCCAGTAGAAAAAAATAATGATGCCGCCGCCGGCCGCCAAAATCAATGTGGCCCCCAGCAGGCTTCCGAGGGTGCCGCAAAAGACGACCATCCCGAGATCCATTTTCCCGCTGGCCGCAAGGTAGGCGGCCGGCGGGATCACCACCTCGCTGGGAAAGGGGAAAAAAGAGGACTCCAGGGCCATGAGCATCACAATGCCCGGATAACCCCATTGGCCAATGGTATCGGCCAGCCAGACGACGAACTGGTGAAACATCACGCTTCCCCTCTATGGCTCGGGCCTTGGAATTCCTCTTCTTTTCCGATACTCGACCCGATGTCGATCATTAGTGGGCGCCCCGAAGGGCCCGTGGCCAAGACGTTCGGGGCGCGTCGGCCGGATCAGCCTTCGCCGTCCCGGTCCCCATGTTCGCCGGATTCGTGCTCCTCGTCATCCATCGTGTCCCGCTCCATGGCCAGCACCTTGCCCGAGCCGGCGTCCACCTTCACCTCCATGATGGCCTTGCCGGCCGAAACCACCTCGACGTCGTAGACCAGAAAGCCGTTTTCGTCATCGAGCTCGGCTTTCAAGATTTGACCCTGGACCGAGGCCAAGGCGTGCTCAATGGCTTGGTCCATCGAAATCTTGGCCATCGAAGGGAATTCGGCTTCGGTCTGTTTTTCGATCCGGATGGTGCCATTCTTGACTTCGGTATCGTCCGTAGCGGCGAAACTTGCTCCGACGACGGCCATGCCGATGACCAAAGCCCCGCTCCCAATGACCGCGATCCACTTGCCTTTCATGATGATATCTCCTTTTCTTCGGGTTGTTCCGGCAGTAACGTCGTCCAAGACGATCCAATGTCTTGTCCCTGCCGGGTTGACGCCACTGTAAACCCTCATCATGAAGGGAACGTGAACGGACGATCCGGGATCCGAAATATCAGATTCGAGATTTGAGATTCGAAATGCGAAAGCCCAGGGCGGCGGCCATGAGCAGACCGCCGGCCAGCGCGATGCCGGCGCTGACGAGAAACAGGGGACGGGTGCCCATGATCTCGAACAGGTAGCCGTTGAGGAAAAAGCCGACCATGTTCCCCAGGCCGTAGGTCACCGCGTTGTTCAGCGCCTGGCCCGAGGTCTTGGCCGCCGCGGGCATCAACCGGTCGACGAACAGGATGCTGGCCATGTGAAAGGTGCCGTAGGTGACGGCGTGCAGCACCTGGGTGGCGAGGATGGCCGCCGGGGAGGCCGCGGTCCAGACGAGAAGCCAGCGCAGCACTGCCACGGCCATGGAGAAAACCAGCACCCGTGGCAGGGAAAAGCGGCCAAAGAGCTTCTCCGAGCGGATCATGACCCCGATTTCGGCCGTCGACGCCAACGCCCAGGCCATGCCGATGAACGACTTGCTGAAGCCGGCCACCTCCAGGTGAATCGAGAAAAACCCGTAGTAGGCCCCATGGCTCACGAGCATGAGAAAGGCGCCGCCCAGAAAGAGCCACAGGCGCAGTTGCCCCATGGCCTCGGCCCCCTGCCAGCGGTGCCGGGCCGGTTCGACGGCCGGCTTCGGCAGGGCCAGGGCGAAAACGGCCTGGACCGCCGATCCGACCAGAATCAGGGGTACGATGATATCCACCGGGCGATTTTCCAGCAGGCGGCCGATGGCCAGCACTACGAGGATGAAGCCGATGGAGCCCCAGACGCGCAGGCTGCCGTAGCGCTGCTTGCGCGCGCCGAGGACGTCCATGCTGAAGGATTCCAGGAAGGAAATCAGGGGCGCGAAGAAGAGGGCGTGGGCCACGGTGATGGCCAGCATGGGGCCGAAGCGCCCGGTGGCGAGGTATCCGCTCCAGACCGCGGTGGCCGCCAGGCTGCAGAGGATGAAAATGCCGCGGCGGCACTGGAAACGATCCGCCAGCGCGCCCCACAGGAGGGCAAAGGCCACCAGCGCCACCGATCGCAGGGCCGAGAGGACGCCGATCTGCATCCCGGAAAAACCGAGATGATAGCAGTAGAGGTTGAAGTAGGGGAGGTAGACCGCGAAAACGCCGAAATACAGGAAGTACTGCAGCGCCACCAGGGATGGGTGGTGCCGGTGGGGCGATGGGCTGGCAGCACTCCCCGAGGCTGGCCGGGGGGGTGCCGCCGCGCGGGTCCAAAGGTATCTCATTCGATGGGGATATGGACTTGCCAGGGCTTTTCGGATGTGGACCGGGCAATGAGAATGACCAGTACACCGTCGCGGAAACGCGCCGTGACATCGGATGCCGCCACTGAAAACGGCAGGTTGAAGGCCCGGTGGAAGATGCCGAGGCAGCGCTCCCTGCGGTAATAGCGGGCTTCCGGGATCTGCTGTTGGGCGGCGCGTTCACCGCGGACGGTGAGCACGTTGTCGCTGACCTCGATGTAGATCTGATCCTTGGTCACCCCGGGCAGGTCCATTTCGATGATGGTTCCCGGCTCGCTGTCGTAGACGTCCACCTTGGGTTTCCAGGCGCACAGGGACGCATCCTGGTCCGGGTCGCCACCGAGGCGGAAGGCCTCGTCGAACATCCGGTTGATGCGCTCCTGAAGTACGGTGAAGCTGCCGTAGGGGTTCCAGCGGGTGATGGCCATCGAGGCCCTCCTTTTTCTTCGGGAATCGGTGGGATCATACGCCCAAGGGCATTCATAATCAAGTCACCGCAAGGGCAAAAACGGCAAAAAGCCTGGATGATCAAGGCCTTTCACCCGCCACGGGTTCTTTACAAGACGGGGTTTCGATGTTAGCTTGCAACCGGGTTGGCCGCGTGCCGTTCGTGGCGGGAGGTATCGACGCCCGTTGCCATCATCGAGCAGGAGATTGAACCATGGACTACATCAAGATCCGCTTCGGCAAAGATTTCGATCCATTGGGAGCCAGCTTCGAGCGAACCATCGAAGACATCTTCCGGCAGCATGCCGTCAGCCCGGTTTTCAGCAAGGCCGGAAGCTGGACGCCTCCCATGGATATCTGCGAAACCCCGGAAGAGATCATTTTGCGTGCCGAGATTGCCGGCGTCTCCAAAGAGGATCTGGAAGTGGAGATCAACAGCCGGGCGGTGCGCATCTACGGCCAACGGATCGAGCCGCCGCGCAGTCAAAGCGCCACTTACCGGTTGGCCGAGATTCAGTACGGCCCCTTCGAGCGGGTCCTGTACCTGCCGGTGCCCATCGACCCGGAAGTGGTCTCCTCCTCCTATGTCAACGGCTTTTTGCTGATTCGTCTGGCCAAGCGGCATTCGCCCAAGCCGCACCGGATCACCATCACGGACGGCTGATGTCGCCGGACCCGTTCAACCAAGCCCTGATGTGTCGCACCGACGTCTCTCATGGAGGTCCGCATGACTGAATCCCAATCAGCGCCGTCCCAGAGCCAGGAGCAACTGCCGGACGTGATCCCGATTCTGCCGCTGTTTGATGCGGCCTTGTTTCCCAAGATGGTCTTGCCCCTGGTGGTGATGGAGCCGTCCTCGGTACACCTGGTGGACGAAGCCATGGCCGCCAAGCGCATCGTCGGGCTGGTGGTCTCCCGCAAACACCTGGAGGCGGAAAAAGCTGAAAAGCCGGTGGCGGAGAAGTCGGAATCCGAAAAGCCCAAGGCCGAGGAAATGGTGGAAATCGGCACCGCCGCGATGATCCTCAAGATGGCCAAGACCGAGGACAACAAGGCTCAGATGCTCGTCCAGGGGTTGACCCGTTTCCGGATCGCCGGTTTCGTGGAGGGCAAACCTTATCTGCAAGCGCGTATCGTACCGCTGACGGATACCGTTCACCCGGACACGGAAACCGAAGCCCTCAAGGCCAACCTCCAGAACCTCTTCGAAAAGATCGTGGAGCTGTCCCCCGGGTTGCCCCAGGAGATCGGCGCCATGGCCAAATCGCTCCAGGATCCGGGATTGCTGGCCGACATGGTGGCCTCCACCATCAATTCCACCACCGCCGAGAAACAGGAGGTGCTGGAGATCCTGGACGTCAAGAAGCGGCTCAAGACCGTTACCCGTATTGCCACCCGGCAACTGGAGATTCTCGAGCTGGGGAAGAAGATCCAGAGCCAGGTCAAGGGGGACATGGACCGCAGCCAGCGCGAGTACTACCTGCGTCAGCAGCTCAAGGCCATCCGGGAGGAGCTGGGGGAAAAGGACGACAGCCAGGTGGAGGTGGAGGACTACCGGGCGCGCATCGAGGCGGCCAATCTACCCGAAGAGGCCAAGAAGGAGGCCGAGCGGGAGCTGAACCGGCTCTCGCGGATGCATCCTTCCTCGGCCGAGTACACCGTGGCGGCTACCTATCTGGATTGGATCACCTCGCTGCCCTGGCATGCCACCACCGAGGACAATCTGGACATCGACAAGGCGATGCAGGTCCTGGACGACGACCACTACGGCCTGGAAAAGCCGAAGAAACGGATCATCGAGTACCTGGCGGTGCGCAAGCTCAAACCCGGCTCCAAGGGCCCGATCCTCTGCTTTGTGGGACCGCCGGGGACCGGCAAGACCTCCCTGGGCCGCAGCATCGCCCGCGCCCTGGGGCGCAAGTTCTATCGCATCGCCCTGGGCGGGGTGCGCGATGAAGCGGAGATCCGGGGGCACCGGCGAACCTATGTCGGGGCCATGCCGGGGCGGGTCATCCAGGCGCTGCGGCGGGCCGAATCGAAGAATCCCGTTTTCATGCTCGACGAGATCGACAAGGTGGGCAGCGATTTTCGCGGCGACCCCTCCTCGGCCCTGCTCGAGGTACTCGATCCGGAGCAGAACTATTCCTTCTCCGATCACTACCTTGACGTGCCCTTCGATTTGTCGAAGGTGATGTTCATCACCACGGCCAACGTGCTGGACACGATTCCCCCCGCCCTGCGCGACCGCATGGAAGTGCTGGAGCTGGTGGGCTACACCGAAGACGAGAAGATCCAGATCGCCCGGCGTTTTCTCGTCCCACGCCAGCGGGAGGCCCACGGGTTGACCGCGTCCCAGATCCAGTTCACCACCGGCGCCCTGCGTCACATCATCAGCGGCTATACCCGGGAGGCCGGATTGCGAAATCTCGAACGGGAGATCGCCAGCGTCTGCCGGGGGGTGGCGACCCGGGTGGCCCGGGGGGAAACCGAGGGGGTGAAGATCCGCATCGACGATCTGCACGGCTACCTGGGGCCGGTGAAATTGGTCCCGGAGGCCGCCGAGCGCACCCTGACCCCCGGGGTGGCCATGGGGCTGGCCTGGACGCCGGTGGGCGGCAGCCTGCTGTTCATCGAGGCCACCGCCATGAAGGGCAACAAACATCTGACCCTCACCGGTCAGTTGGGAGACGTGATGAAGGAGTCGGCCACCACCGCGCTGAGCTTCATCCGCGCCAACGCCAAGGCCCTGGGGATCAAGGAGGACTTTTTTGACGATCGCGACCTGCACATCCATGTGCCGGCCGGGGCCATCCCCAAGGATGGCCCGTCGGCGGGGGTGACCATGCTCACCGCCCTGGTATCCCTGCTCACCGGCCGCAAGGTGAAGAAGAACCTTGCCATGACCGGCGAAATCACCCTGCGCGGCCAGGTGCTGCCGGTGGGCGGGATCAAGGAGAAGGTGCTGGCCGCCCATCGGGCCGGCATCCGCGAGATGATTCTTCCCAAACCCAACGAGAAGGATCTCGAGGACGTTCCGGAAACGGTGAAAAACCAGATCGACTTTCACTTCGTGGAAAAGATGCGGGAGGTGACCCGTCTCGCCCTGGATGTTTGACGCCCCCATGATGAGTCCCACCACCAGGATGCGGCGCTTGCGCCGCCGCTGGATCCGCGGGGCGGCGCTGGTGCTGCTGGCGCTGCTCGTGGGCTGCGCCGGTGCCCCCGAACCCCGGCCTTCTCCACCGGCGCCCCCCGGTGAGCCCAAGCCCTACGCCATCAACGGCAAGTGGTACCAACCCCTGGCCCGGGCCGAGGGGTACACCGAGACGGGGCTGGCCTCCTGGTACGGCCGGAAGTTTCACGGCCGGCCCACCGCCAGCGGGGAGCGCTACGATATGCACGGGCTGAGTGCCGCTCACAAGACCCTGCCGCTTCAGACCTGGGTACGGGTCCATAACCTGGACAACGGTCGGCAGATGGATCTGCGCATCAACGACCGGGGGCCCTTCGTGGACGGCCGCATCATCGACCTCTCCTACGGTGCGGCGCAACGGTTGGGGGTGGTGGCGCCCGGCACGGCCCGGGTCAGGCTCACCGCCCTGGGACGCCGCGTTGACGCCGGCCGGGGGGACCAAGTTCCCGCCTACGCGCCGATGGATTACACCCACGGCAATTTCACCTTCCAGGTGGGGGCCTTCAAGGACCCGGCCAACGCCCATCGCCTGCGTGACCGTTTGGCCGCCACCTATCCCAATGTCCACGTCAAACCCTATTTTCACGCCGACCACGGCCAGTTGTACGCGGTGCGCCTCGGGCGGGCCACCAGCCTGGAAGCGGCGGCGGCGGAGAAGGCCAAGCTGCGGGCCGGGCCGTTTCCCGGCGCCTTCACCGTGGCCGAGTAGATGTCCATGTCGCCGTCCCCCGCAAACGGTAACTGCGCGCCGGTGGTGTTTCTCGACCGGGACGGGGTGATCAACCGGGATTCGGATCGGTACATCAAACGATGGGCCGAGTTCGTTTTTCTGCCCGGCAGCCTGGAGGCCCTGGCGCGCCTGACGGCCGCCGGTCTGGGCCTGGTGGTGATCACCAACCAGAGCGCCGTGGGCAGGGGGATGATCAGCCTGGCGGGACTCCAGGAGATCCATCGACGCATGACGGGCGCCATCGAGGCGGCGGGGGGACGACTGCTGGACATCCTGTTCTGTCCCCACCGGCCTGACGAGGCCTGCGACTGCCGCAAGCCGGCCACCGGCCTGATCGCCGAGGCCTGCCGCCGCCATGGTCTCGACCCGGCCCGGGCCGTCATGGTGGGCGACCGCGCCACGGACATCCGTTGTGGCCGGGGCGCCGGGTGTCGGGCCACGGTGCTGGTGGGTGTCGATGACCGGGCCAGGGCTTTGGCCGAACTGTTCCAGTGGGGGATTGTCCCCGATCGGGTGGCGCCGGATCTGGCCGGGGCCTGCGACTGGATCATCCGTTGCCTCACGGACCCGGACCTTCCATGAAGGATCGCTTCTTCGAGCTCCGCCAAGGATCCGGGACATCCCTGCCGATCCGCGGGCGGGTGGCCCATATCACCTACCAGAACGCGGAGAATCATTTTACCGTTGCCCGCCTGAAGACCGAGGACGGCGCCCGGATCACCATCGCCGGCCATCTGCCCGGCCTGCGCGCCGGTGAAACCATCGGTTTGCGGGGGCGGTGGACCCGTCATCCGCGCTACGGGGATCAACTGGATGTCGACGCCTTCGAGGTGCTCCTGCCCGCCGACGCCGAGGGAATCCGGGCCTATCTCAATGCCGGGGCCCTGGACGGCCTGGGACCCAAGACGGCGGACCGGCTGGTGGCCTGCTTCGGTTCACGGACCCTGGAGATCCTGGATGATGCCCCCGAACGGTTGCAAGAAGTCCCCGGCATCGGTGTCAAGCGGGCCGCGGCCATCGCCGAGGCCTGGGCCGCCCACAGCCAACTGCGGCGCCTGATGCGCTTTCTCCAGGAATGCGGCGTCAACCCCCTCCACACCGGAGCGCTTCACCGGCTCTACGGCGCCGAGGCGGAAGTTCTGCTGCGGGAGGATCCCTACCAGTTGGCCGCGGATCTGCCCGGCGAGGGGTTTCCCGTGGCCGATGCCATTGCCCGGCGGCTGGGCATCGATACCGGTGCGCCCAGGCGGCAGACGGCCGCCCTGGGCCATCTGGTGGCCCGGGCCAACGCCGAAGGGCATGTCTGGTGCTCCCGGCTGAGACTTTTTCTCGAGGCCGAGCGGCGTTTTGGCATCGGCCTCGAAGCCGCCGAAAATGCCCTGGCGCAACTGAAGGCCGACGGGCAGATCATCGAGGAGCCGATTGTCGACGAACCGGAGGACAGCGCCATCTATCCGGCGGCGTTGCACAGCGCCGAGGTGTCCATCGCCCGTCGCCTCGCGGCTCTGCGCGCCATCCCAACCCCACCGCTTCTGGAAGACCCGGAACGGATTGCCGGCGGGGTGCTGGCGGCCTCGGCCATCGCCCCTTGCCCCGAACAGATGGCGGTGCTGCAAGGGATCCTCGGCGAGAAGGCGGCCATCGTCACCGGTGGCCCCGGGACGGGGAAAACCACCTTGATCTGCGCCTACGCGGGGTTGATGCGGGCGGCGGGTCGGCGCACGACGCTGGCGGCGCCCACCGGGCGGGCCGCCCGCCACCTCGGCGAGGTGGCGGGGTTGCCCGCGGCCACGATCCATCGTCTGCTGGGCTACACGCCGGCGGAAGACCGGTTCCTGCTCACCGCCGACCACCCCCTCGACACCGATGCGCTCATCGTCGATGAGGCTTCGATGATCGACACCCCCCTCATGGCCGGGCTGATGGCAGCCCTGCCCCTGAGCGCCCGCCTGCTGCTGGTGGGTGATGCCCGCCAACTGCCGTCGGTGGGGCCGGGCAACGTGCTGGCCGATCTCATCGGCGCCGGCGGCCTGCCGGTCTACGCGTTGACCACCATCTTTCGCCAGGCCAACGCCGGCCCCATCGTGGTCAACGCCCATCGCATCCGCCACGGCGAGATGCCGGTAACGGCGACGACGGATGCAAAAGAAACCGAGTTTCGTTTCATCGAGGTGTCCGGGCCGGCGGCGGCCGTGGCGGCCGTTGTGCGCCTGTGCCAAGATCTGCCGCGGGAGATGGGGCTGGATCCGATGCGCGACATCCAGGTACTCACTCCGATGCACCGCGGCGAGGCGGGGACGGTGAATCTCAACCAGGTGCTTCAGGAGGCGCTGAACCCGCTGCCGCCCGGCAAGGGGCATCGCAACGGACGTTTTCGTCCCGGCGACAAGGTGATGCATCTGAAAAACAACTATTCCAAAGCGGTTTTCAACGGCGACATCGGCACCGTGGCGGGGCCGGAACCGGAGACCGGGGGGCTTCAGGTGGATTTCGACGGACGCCGGGTGGCCTATGCGCCGGCCGAGTTGGATCAACTGGCCCTGGCCTACGCCATTACGGTGCACAAGAGCCAGGGGGGCGAGTACCCGGCGGTGATCCTTCCACTGCTTACCCAGCACTACCCCATGCTCCAGCGCAACCTGCTCTACACGGCGGTGACCCGGGGCCGGCGGCAGGTGGTGCTGGTCGGTTCCCGCAAGGCCCTAGCCATTGCCGTGGCCAATGACCGGCCCACCCAACGGCTCACCGGTTTGCGGCAACGTTTGGCGGCCGCCCTCCGGGGCGATGGCTGACAGTTGAACCGGCAAGGCTTTTCGGGTAGTGTCCCTGTTCTTGGAATGGACCGGCCCGATTCGTCGGATTTCGTTGACCCCAAACTCAAAACGGATCTTCACCCTTGCCCGACTCTGTCAGCTCGACACCCGTTGCCTCCGACTGGAAAAAAGAGCTTGCCGCCAGCATCGTTTCCCCCGTGGCCCTGGCCCGGGTACGTCCGGTGGACGCCGTGGCCCTGGCGCCGGTGTGCGTCCGTTATCCGATGCGGATCAATTCTTACTGGCTCTCGATGATGCGGCAACCCGAGGATCCGTTCTGGCGCCAGGCCGTCCCCGATGCCCTGGAACTGGAAGACGGCGCTCAGGCCGATCCACTGGCCGAAGAGGACCAGTCGCCGGTGCCGGGGTTGATCCACCGCTACCCGGATCGAGTGGTATTTCTCGTCTCGGACCGCTGCGCCATGTACTGCCGCCACTGCATGCGTAAGCGGCGCGTGGGCCGTCCGGCGGCCGCCGTCCGGGAGGCCGTGGCCGCCGGCATCGACTACATTCGCGCCACCCCGGCCATCGAGGAGGTGATTCTCTCCGGTGGCGATCCGCTGATGCTCGATGATGCCGTTCTCGAAGAGATCCTGGCCCGTCTGAAGGAGATTCGGCACGTCCACCTGCTGCGCATCCACACCCGCATGCCGTCGTCTCTGCCCCGGCGCGTCACGGCATCCCTGGCGGCCATGCTGGGGCGTTTCCATCCGCTCTATATCAACATCCAGTTCAACCATCCGGCCGAGATGACCCCCGAGGCCGCCGAAGCCTGCCGCTGCCTGGCGGACGCCGGTATTCCTCTCGGCTGCCAGAGCGTGCTGATCCGGGGCGTCAACGACGATCCCGGCACCATGGCCGCCCTGATGCGCGTTCTGCTGGCCCACCGGGTGCGGCCCTACTACCTGCACCAGATGGACCCGGTGCAGGGGACCGCCCATCTGCGCACCCCCATCGAAACCGGCCTGGCCATCCTGGCGGCCCTGCGGGGACGGATTCCCGGCATCGGGGTGCCGCAGTTGATGATCGATCTGCCCGGCGGCGGCGGGAAGGTGCCGCTGTTGCCCGAATCGGTGGTATCGCGAGGCCCTGGCACCTGGCGGGTGCGAAATTACAACGGCGAGGTTTTTGACTACCCGGTCTCCGGCGGGCCGGAGAAGGGCGGCGGATCTTGAAGCGCGGCCATCCATCCAAGCGACCACGCCCCCTGACGGCCCTGGCGGCCGATCCCGAAGGGCGGATTCTCGAACTGCCGGGGTTCCAGGCCGTGGGCATGGCCGGCCCGGAAGTCTTTATCCCCTTGACCACAAGCGACACCATCGTACTTCCCTATGGCGGGGAGCTGATGATGCTGCCCGGACGACGGCCGGTGGTCTTGGACCTGGAAAGCGGGGCGCGTCGCATTCTGACGGAAAATCCCTTTGAACCGGGGCAACCGCTTTTTGCCGTGTCCGCCTTCAACTCCCCCGGTTATGTCCACGCCGCCGTGAGCGCCTTTGTGGAGGATACCGACGCCCGGATACTGCCGCTGTTCAGCTATGACGCGGTGGGCTGGCAGGATGGCGCCTTTCGCACGCCGATTTTGCGCGTGGACCGCGAACCGCGCCAGGATTTACGGCGGATGCCGCGGGAGCGGGTGGTGGCCGGCGTGGCGCGAATGCGCCGCCGGATGCCCGACAACCGCCTGCGGAAACATCTGGAGCGCTGCGCCCTGGAGTACGGATGCCCGGCGGGCAAGAATTTTTTTCTCGGCCGCTACGAGGCCCCCCTGCCCACTTCACGGGTCTGCAACGCCCGCTGCCTCGGGTGCATTTCACTTCAGTCCGGCGGCGAGATCCGCAGCAGCCAGGAGCGCATCGACTTCACCCCCACGGCGGAAGAAATCGCCGAGGTGGCCTTGACCCATATCCGCCGCGTTCCCAACGCGGTGGTCTCCTTCGGCCAGGGTTGCGAGGGTGAACCGCTGTTGGCCGCCGATGTCATCGGTCCGGCCATCCGTCTCATTCGCCGGCAGACCGACCGGGGCACCATCAACCTCAACAGCAACGCCAGCCGACCCGACCTGCTGGCCGCACTGCTGGAAGCGGGGCTCGACAGCCTGCGGGTCAGTCTCAACAGCGTCCGGCCCGATGTGTACAGCGCTTATTTCCGGCCCCACGGATACCGGTTCCAGGAC
>Ga0265295_1006687_pt1 | contig 13806 bp, 13 predicted proteins | sample Munlansysbiofilm_FD_192503 | JGI IMG/M metagenome (GOLD analysis project Ga0265295, IMG submission 192503) | Leachate microbial communities from a municipal landfill in Southern Ontario, Canada - Methane capture system biofilm | ecosystem: Engineered > Solid waste > Landfill > Unclassified ... | reverse complement strand
AAGCTCCTTTCACCTGAAGATATCATGAAGCTTCTGTAAGGTCGCGCAAGCGCCATGAATGCTTCAATTGTAAAGAAGCCGGCGGGAAGCGCCGGAATTCTCTTCCGCGCGCTTCTGTTGCTCCTTGTTATCATGGCTCTCCCGGCGCCCCTTCCCGCCCTTGCGGACAGCGCGCCGCGGGCAGACAACCCGACCTTGTTCTTCTTCTGGGGGATCGGCTGCCCCCACTGTGAGGACGCCAAGCCGTTTGTTGAATACCTTAGGCAGAGCTATCCCGGATTACGGATCCACTCCCTGGAGGTTGTTAAAAACAAGAATAACCTGAATCTGATGGAAAGAATGGTTCGGGAAAGGGGCGCGGAATCCAGCGGCGTGCCGGTACTCATCATTGGAAAGAGCGTTTTCTCGGGATTCAATCACACCATGACACGCGGGATCGAAGAAGCCGTCACGGAAGAGATCGCCCGCAAAGAACCTGGTGGCGAGCCTTCCGCCCGGCCGCCGACACGAAAAGAAGCGGATACCATCTCACTTCCCTTTTTCGGGAAAAGGGACGCCGCCTCTTTTTCCCTCCCGGTCTTTACCATTGCGGTCGCGGCCCTGGACAGCTTCAATCCCTGCGCCTTCTTCGTTCTCCTCACCCTTTTGAGCCTGCTTGTCCATGCGCATTCACGAAGGCGCATGCTGCTCATAGGAGGGGTGTTCGTCTCCGTTTCCGGCATTCTCTACTTTTTCTTCATGGCCGCGTGGATGAACCTCTTTTTCGTTGTCGGGCATCTCTCCGTAGTAACCAGGGTCGCTGGGATAACGGCCCTCGCCATAGCCGTCATCAACATCAAGGACTATTTCCTGTTCAAAAAGGGCATATCCCTTAACATCCCGGAGAAATCAAAACCGAAGCTGTTCGAACGCATGCGGGGACTCATGCGCGCGGAATCCCTCCCCTCAGCGCTCACCGGCACAATCATCCTGGCAGTCGCGGCAAACAGCTACGAACTGTTGTGCACCGCCGGTTTTCCCATGGTGTATACCCGTTTTCTCACCATGCATTCCCTGTCGACAGCCGGTTACTATGCCTATCTTGCCTTCTACAATCTTGTCTACGTCATCCCCCTGGCCATAATTGTTTCATTCTTCGTCATTACCATGGGGAGCCGCAAGCTCAGCGAATGGCAGGGACGCGTCATGAAGCTCGTATCCGGGATGATGATGTGCGGTCTTGCCTTCGCACTCCTGCTGAAACCGGAACTGCTGCAGGATGTCAAGGCCTCGGTCCTTCTCTTCCTGGGGGTCATCATGACCTCTGCCCTTATCGTCCTGGTGACGCGAAAAAGGTTTCAGGCCCGTCGGACGTCATAAACCGCATCTAAACGCCACAAGCCACTTGCGGGTTACGACGAAACGGCATAAGGGGTTCCGGAACGCGCCATTAATCAGTTTTTCAGAAGCCGCCCGGCGAACGGGCGCACATCACACAAAGAGAAAGGAACCGGAGTGAAAAAGATATTATTGGCTGCATTGGCTCTCATTCTATTTACAACCTCGGCCTTCGCCAACGACAGGGGATCCGAGCCGAGCATCCGGCAGGCGCTGGCTTCGGGCAGGCCTACCCTCGTCGATTTCGGCGCCGCTTTCTGCATCCCCTGCAAGCGGATGAAGCCGATACTGGATTCGCTGAAAACGGAATATGCAGGCAGGGCAAACGTTATCTTCGTGGACATCAAGCAGGAGCGTGATATGGCTTCCCGGTACCGCATAATGCTCATGCCGACCCAGGTCTTCTACGATGCCAGGGGAAAAGAGATAAAAAGACACATGGGGTTCATGGACAAACCGGAAATCATCGCGGAATTCAAGGCCCTGGGCGTAAAATGAGCTTACTGGACAATATCGAGCACATCATCGCGTCATACCCGATCATCGCGTTCGGCGCGGTATTTCTGGCAGGGATCATTTCATCCGCCTCCCCCTGCGTCCTGGCCACAATCCCCCTGGTGGTCGGGTACGTGGGCGGGTATGCCGATGGAGACAGGAGAAAGGCGTTTCTCTATTCCGTCGCCTTTATCCTGGGACTTTCCCTTACCTTCACCGCATTCGGAGCGGCCGCTGGAATGCTCGGCACCATGTTCGGGATGATCGGCGGCTGGTGGTACGCGGCCCTGGGCGTGGTCGCCGTGGCCATGGGGCTTCAGATGCTGGGCTTGTATCAGCTTCGCCTTCCCTTTCATGTGGAGGTGAAGCCAAAGCGGAAGGGGATTTTCGGGGCATTCCTGCTGGGTCTTTTTTTCGGCGTAGTGTCCTCGCCATGCGCCACGCCGGTACTTGTGGCGATCCTCACCCTGGTGGCCAGCACGGGAGAGGTAGCCTACGGCACGGCCCTCCTCTTCGTGTACGCCGTCGGCCACTGCATGCTCATGCTGCTGGCCGGGACCTTCACCGGCTTTGTCGAGGCATTTGTGAAGGCAAAGGGCGTGAGAAACTTTTCCGAATGGTCAAAGCGTATCGGCGGTGCAATCATTTCATGTGTCGGTCTGTATCTGTTGCATCAGGCTATCTGATTCTCGCCGCAATGTGCATGAAAAATGAATTTGAAAGGACGACACGATGAACTGGAAAGACGAGTGGAAAAACCTTTTATACATCATTGCCGCATTCCTGGTCTGTTTCTACCTCCCCATCGGCACGGAACGCTTCAACAATGCCATACTGGAAGGGTTTTACCTGGTAAAATGGTATGCGCGGGAGCATGTTCTGCTCTGCCTCATACCGGCGTTTTTCATTGCCGGCGCCATATCCGTGTTCATCAGCCAGGCTTCGGTGATACGCTACCTGGGAGTCCAGGCCAACAAGGTCCTCTCCTACGGTGTGGCTTCGGTGTCCGGAACCATCCTTGCAGTCTGTTCCTGCACCGTCCTCCCGCTTTTCGCCGGCATCTACACGCGGGGCGCGGGACTCGGTCCGGCATGCGCGTTCCTCTATTCGGGACCGGCCATCAATGTGCTCGCCATCGTCCTGACGGCACGCGTCCTCGGCCTCGAAATGGGCGTTGCCCGCACCGTCGGCGCCGTATCGTTCAGCGTCATCATCGGATTGTTGATGCACCTCATTTTCCGCAAAGAAGAAGCCGCCAAGGCACAAGCCACGATGGTGTTGCCCACTGACGAGAAACACCGGCCCCTCTGGAAGAACAGCCTCTATTTCGCGGCCATGGTGGGCGTGCTGGTGTTCGCCAACTGGGGGAAGCCGGCCGAACCGGACGGCATCTGGGCGGCAATCCACGACGCCAAGTGGATAATCGCGTCTCTCTGCGCCGCATCCCTCGGCATCATGCTGGTCCTCTGGTTCGGCGTCCGCTGGTGGAAGGTGGCCGTAACGGCGCTCCCGGTCGCGGCCCTTGCCTGGACGTTTCCGGAACAACCCCTGATAGCCTTTTCCGCCGGCGTCCTCGGCCTGTCCGCGTTCACCAGCACCGACCGGGGCGATGCGGGCGAATGGTTTTCCACTTCCTGGGATTTCGCAAAAAAGATTCTCCCCCTTCTCCTCATCGGCGTCCTTATCTCCGGTGCGCTTCTCGGCAGGGTCGGCCACGAGGGGCTGATCCCGTCCGCATGGGTCGCGGCCGCGGTCGGAGGAAACTCGGTCGGCGCCAACTTCTTTGCTTCGCTTGCGGGCGCATTCATGTACTTCGCCACCCTGACCGAGGTTCCCATCCTGCAGGGCCTCATCGGTTCCGGGATGGGAAAGGGCCCAGCCCTGGCCCTGCTGCTGGCCGGTCCGGCGCTCAGCCTGCCCAGCATGCTGGTGGTCCGGAGCGTCATGGGTACGAAAAAGACCGTGGTGTTCGTATCGCTTGTAGTTCTTCTCTCAACTGTCGCGGGGATGGTCTATGGCGCGCTTTATGGGTGAATGACAAAGAGCTGTGGATTGTTCCTGCTTACTACATCAGCAGATCAACCAGATAGCCCGCGACTATGGCAACCAAAAAAACGTTGAGTGCGAAAGCGATGACCAGTTTCTTTCTGAACATGGAACCGAGAAGTATCAGTTCGGGAATGCTTGCCCCGGCGCCTCCTATAATGAGGGCAAGGACCGTACCGACTCCCATGCCTTTTCCAACAAGTGCGGCGCTGATGGGGATAATTGTTTCAGAGCGGATATACATGGGGACACCTAATGCTGCTGCTACGGGAATAGACCACGGGTTGTCAGGCCCAGCCATACTCACCACAAGGTCCTGCGGGACAAACCCATATATGAAGGAACCGATGGCCGCACCGAGGAGGAGGTACCAGAAAACCCCCTTGAACGTTACTACCGCCGAGCGGGACGCCCGTTTCATCTTTTCCCTGAACGGCACCCGCTCCTCCTCGACGATATCTCCGTGAACATCGGGATCGGCGGTGCAGCATGACCATTGAACCGGCTTAGCGGCAGTCTCTTCAGTCCCTTCCGAGCAACAGCAGCCCGGAGTCTGGAGAGATGGCGACGGCGTTTCAATAACCACAGGTCGGCTGATTCCGGAAGAGCAGCAACAGGCTGCGACAGGTTCGGCATTCAAGGGAGGGACGTGATGCGTCTCCTCAGCGCAACAACTTGTCTGAAAATTCATGAGGGGCTTGACCTGCCTTTCCATGCCGAGCCTGGACAACAGGGCCGCCGTAATCATTGCGCCAAAAAAAGTCACGACTACATACACCACGGTTACCTTATAGCCGAGGAGTGACAGCAGAAGCGCCACTATTACGGGGTTTAGAACAGGAGAGGAAAATAGAAACGCCATGGTAGGACCAAACGGGACTCCTCCCTTCAACAGGCCGGCTGTTATGGGAACTGTGGAACAGGAGCAGAACGGCGTAAGGGCGCCGAGACCGGCGCCGAAAACGTATTGCACCCAGCGGAACCTGTTCGACAGGAAATCCCGTATGCGGGAAGGTGGCAGGTATTCCTGCAGCAAGGCAATGATAAAGGATACGGCGATAAAGATGAGGATGAGTTCTCCGGAGATAATGAGAAAAAACCTTCCCGCGGTGACGAAGTTGTTAAGCTCGAACATGCCGGTTCCTCCTGTTCAGGTGTTGTAACGCCCTACTCTTTTTCAAAACGTGATTCCATGTCTTCAAGGTATAATCCTAGATTCGGCAGTTGGAAGCATCCTCCGTTCTCTCCGACTGCCGTCTTTCTGCTGCTCTAAGCTCATTTCGCTACAGCCGATAAACTCACCCTTCGGATTCGGACAGTATCGGCTGTGGCCGCTCCATTTCGCTAAGAGCAGCAACGAAATACGACAGAGTCGCTCTCTACGGATACCTCCAACTGCCGGTTTTAGGATAAAACATCACTGCATTTAATGCAAAACTACCAGTCAATACTGAAGGTAGAGAGGATTCATGAAAATTCTTATATCACATTAAGATGCACATGCAATGAATAAATTGAAAGGCTACAAGGAGATTTTTCGTGTTCCACCCGTGCGGTCGGGAAAAAAACCAGTAACCCTGAAGGGTATTTTAATGAAAATTGAACCCCATAATTGTCTGTTTGTCAAGGTTTTAATTGTAAATGTCTTTTTCTTCTGCTATTTTTTTGCCTCCCTGTTACCGTAAAAGCCTGATGTTACTTTCTGTTGGGTAAAATGACCGGAAACTGGTTTTTCTGAATATTTCTCTAATAGTTGGAAAGGATAGATGAATGAAAAGAAAGTGGTTTCAAGTTACCTGCCAGGTCCCGGCAGGGCTTGTCGATACGCTGGCTGAGTATATGATAGGGCTGTCGAACAATGGCGTAGCCATAGATAACCTGAGACTTGACACCTTTTCCCTGGATTCAATCGAGGAATCACCCGTTAAAACGGTAGCGGCATTCTTCGCGGAAGATGTGGACGTCGATGGCGGGATTCGGGAAATTGAATCATATCTCATGGAAATTACTAAAGGATATCCGGACTTCGAGTATGCTCCGCCTGCTGTTTCATCAATTACGGAAGAAGACTGGAGCTCCAACTGGAAGGAGCACTTCAAGCCCCTGCGCGTCGGCAGCCGTCTTGTTATCAAACCCACATGGGAGAGTTTTCCGGCAACCGCCGATGATATCATTCTGGAACTGGATCCCGGCATGGCCTTCGGTACCGGTACCCATCCGACCACGATGCTTTGCCTTTCGATACTGGAAAAGTATCTGACGTCCGCTATAAACAGTGGAGCAAAAACCTTGTCTGCCCTTGATGTGGGGACCGGTTCGGGTATACTCAGCATAGCTGCCGTCAAGCTGGGGGCGGAGAGAGTTACGGCCATTGATATAGATCCGGAAGCGGTTCGTGTTGCTGAAGAAAACTGCGTCCTGAACAATGTTGATTCCGCCATATCGGTTTCCGATACACCCCTTCAACTTGTACAGGGCCATTATGATATCGTCCTGGCGAATATCCTGGCTGAAGAACTGGTTCGCATGGCGCCTGAACTGGTGCGGAAGATGGCGCCGGGAGGGGCACTGATCCTTTCTGGAATACTGGTGGAAAAGGAAGACCTGGTGCTTGATGGCTATGCGGGCTTCGCCGTTGCCATGAGCGAGGTGGAGAGAGAACAGGAGTGGAGCTGCATCGTTTTTCGCGGGGAAGAATGAATGAGGCGTTTTTTCATTGACGAGAACGCCATTAATGATAACAGGGCCCTTGTGACCGGTAACCTTTTTTGTCACATGTCGCGCGCGTTGCGGCTGAAAATCGGCACTATGGTTGTGCTGTGCGATGGCAAAGGGAGGCGGCACAAGGGTGAGATTGAAACAGTTGCAAGAGATCACCTGATTGTCGGCATCAGGGAAACCACGCAGGAACCGGAAGCAGCCGTCGGGCCGATGGTCACTCTCTACCAGGGGCTTCCCAAGGGGAGCAAGATGGAATTTATCTTGCAAAAGTGTACCGAGTTGGGTGTGAACTCTATTGCGCCGTTCGTATCGCAACGCTCAGTGGTCAGACTTCCGAAAGATCGGGAGAACGAGAGGATGGAGAGGTGGCGCCGGATCGTTATGGAAGCGGCACGGCAGTCAGGCAGGACCACCATACCCGCCTTGTCTCCGGTCGCGGATTTTTCAGATCTGGTTGACGACGCCGACCAAGCGGTCAAACTCCTGTTGTGGGAGGAGGAAAGGTCCAACCGTCTCAGGTCCGTTCTACATTCATTCCCCCTTCCCGAGAGTGTGGCATTGCTGGTGGGACCAGAAGGCGGGCTTTCCGAAAGGGAGGCCGAGACCGCGGCGGACGCCGGCTTTATCCCTGTCACTCTTGGTGATAGAATTCTCAGGACCGAAACGGCGGGCATGGCCATCCTAGCGGTCCTGCAATTCTACTGGGGAGATATGGGTTGAAATGGAATAGAAGGAGGTTTTAGGCATGAAGTGCCCCAAATGTGGTTACAACAGCTTCGAGTTTCTCGACGCGTGCAAGAAATGCGGAGCGGAATTCCTGTCTTTCAAGAAGACTCACCGTATTAATGCGGTAATACTTGCTGCGGCCGGAATCCAAGTGGCTTCTGCCGCTCCCGTCCCTCCTGATTCGGCCGCGTCTCCGCTCAGTGGCGATGATATGTCCGGAGAAGAGTTTTCCTGGGAGACGCCACTGGACCCACAGAGTGCGGCCGGCGGACTTGATCCCGGTTTTCAGGAGGATGCGGGTTCGGGTGCTCAAGACCAGGGTTTCAGCGGATTTTCCTTTTCCGACAATCTGGATGAGAGCGTTCCCGAAAAGCCGGTCCCCGCGGAAGAGGGGTTTGGCGCCTTTTCGTTCGAGGAACCGGCCGGCGAGGATCTTGAAACATCACCTTTTGGGATGAAGCTGGAAGAACAGTCTTCAGCGACTGAAGACTACGAGAACATGATATCGCTTGACTCAGTCGTTGATACGGACGCTGGAGCGCCGGAGGTGGCGGGACCGGCAACGAAGGGTGATTTTGAATTAGATGACTTTCCATTCAGTCCGGAACCCGTTGTTGAGGATATCTTCCCCATGGAAGAGAAGACCGTCGCGGAGCCGGTTCCTGAAAAAAAGAAAGAATCAAATCTTACTGATTTTGAAAAGGAATTCGAGCAGATATTTTCTTTCGGAGACGTCGAAGAAGACAGAAAGCAGTAACTCCTAGTTAAGGGCCTTCAGCAGTTCGTTGCCGAACTCCCTTTTCCGCCATCCCCGCAGAGCGGTCACTGCGTCAAGCCCGGAGGGGTCGCGGGGGGACTCCTTCGCCAGAATTTCCAGCAAGGCGTTGTTTACCAGAATTCCCGCGTCTATCCCCAGCGTGAGAGACTTGATTACTCGCCAGCGCTTCAGTTTCTTCAGCCTCTCGTCCTTTAGGGAATCCCTCTCGGGCCTTTCAGCCCGGGTGAATCCGGGAAGTAATTCTTCGGGGAGGTCGCAGGCGTCCGCGACTCCCTTCAGGATATCCCTGCCGTATCTTTCCACAAGTCGCGGGGTAAGACCCGGAATACCCTGCAGGTCCTGGGGCTTCTTCGGTTTCTTTTCCGCAAGGGTTCGCAATGTTTCGTTGGATAAAACCTTGAAGGGGGGCCTGTCCGCGGCGCGCGCCCGAAGGTCGCGGAACCTGAGAAGCTCCTCAAGGACCGCCAGGGTGCGTGGCTCCATTTTGCTTGCCCCCTTGAAACGGTAAAACAGTGGCTCTCCCTCCCTGTCCGCGGCCCGCACTTCGGACAGCAGGTCCGATTCCTCTTCGGCCCAGGCAAGCCTGCCTTTTTCCGCCAGCTCCGCTTCCAGTTGCCGGTAGAGGGCGACAAGTAGCGAGGTATCCCCTGCGGCATAGGCAATCATTCCCGGATCAAGCGGCCGCTTGCTCCAGTCCGCCTTCTGATACCGCTTGTCAAGTTCTACCCCGAATCGCTTCTTGAGAGCGGCTGCCAGGCCGACCTCTTTCTCTCCCAGCAGTTGGCATGCAATCATGGTATCGAACAGGTTGCGAACCTCCAGCGAGAAATCCCGATGAAGGGATCGGATGTCATAATCCGCTCCGTGAAATACCTTGCGGATGCCCGGATCAGACAGGAGAAGACCAAGACTGGAGATGTCGGTCACAGCCAGGGGGTCCACCAGAAATATCGCCTTTTCCGTTGCAATCTGGATAAGGCAGACCTTCTCCCGGTAGTGATGGAGAGAGTCGGCTTCCAGATCAAAGGCCAGCACCTTTTCGCCGGAAAGCCGTCCGACCAGCCGATCAAGGTCCTTTGAATTATCGATCATCCCCAGTGTTTTCTGGCGCTGCTGTGTCATGTATCCCTTTCCCGCGGACGGGGACCATTGTTCCCCCGCTGCCTTTCATTGATGTTCAACCAGATTGTAGGCGGTGGTCCTCTGGGCCGCGCAAAATCCCGCAGCTTCGATGATTTCCACCATTTCTTTCCTGCTCATGCGAAACGTACATCCGGCGGCGGCGACCACATTTTCTTCCAGCATGGTCCCGCCCATATCGTTTGCGCCGAAAAAAAGCGCGGCCTGGGCAAGTTTCGCTCCCTGTGTAACCCAGCTCGCCTGGATGTTCGTTATGTTGTCCAGGACCATCCGGGAGAGGGCCAGGATTTTCAGGTATTCGACGCCGGTGGCAGCGGTTCCGCCCAGTTCGGTGTTTCCCGGCTGGTAGGACCAGGGGATGAAAGCGGTGAAGGACCCGCCGTCGTTTTGTATCTCCCTGACACGGAACAGATGTTCCACAATATCCTCCGGCCGTTCCCCGCAGCCGAACATCATGGTCGCTGTAGTCCGCAGCCCCTGTCTCGCGGCCTCCAGCATCACCTCCGACCAACCTTTCCATCCGATTTTGCGGGGCGAAATCTCATTTCTCATCCTGTCCACCAGGATTTCCGCCCCTCCCCCCGGAAGGGAGTCAAGGCCCGCCCGATGGAGTCTGCGCAACGCGCCGGCCACCGTGATGCCCGAAACGTCGGCTATATGGCGAACCTCCGCTGGAGAGAGTGAATGGATGTGGATTCCTGGATAATGAACCTTGATTTCACTGAACAGGTCCTCAAAGTACTCTATTCCCAGGCCGGGATGCAGCCCTCCCTGCATCAGGAGCTGTGTTCCTCCCTGGTCCGCCAGTTCTCCGACCTTGCGCAGGATCTCCTCCATGGTCAGCACATAGGCATCAGGAGCGCCCTGGTCACGGTAGAAGGCGCAGAAGCGACATCGGGAAACGCAGACATTGGTGTAGTTCACGTTCCGGTCAACCACGAAGGTTACCAGATCCTCCGGGTGGAGTCTCCGACGGATTCCGTCCGCGAGCCTACCGAGGGTCGTCAGTTCCGCATTCTGGAACAGAAACAGGGCATCTTTCCTGGTGAGAGGCCTGCCGGCTTCGATCTGGTCCACATCTGACCTTGGGGATAGATTCAAGGAACTCTCCTGGTTCAGCCTGGCGCTATTGCCCCGTGATCAGGGGCGCCTGACTTCGTTATAGAAGGAATCCCGCTCCACCGGCTCCCGCCCGGCTGTGCGGATAAGGCGAAGAATGGAATCCCGTCCCATCCCGCGAGGAGAATTGGCGCCCGCCTCGTGCCCTATCTTTTCTTCAACCACCGTGCCGTCCAGGTCATTGGCGCCGAAGGTGAGCGCAACCTGGGCTATCCTTTCGCCGAGCATTACCCAATATGCCTTGATATGTGTGAAGTTGTCCAGATAGAGGCGCGCGATGGCGATGGTCTTCAGGTCGTCAACCCCTCCGGTTTCTCTGATGCCTTCCCGTTTCAGGGACGTGTTTCCCGGCTGGAAGGGCAGGGCGACAAAGGCCTGGAATCCGCCGGTCCGGTCCTGGAGGTCACGGAGCCGGGACAGATGATCCACCCGGTCGGCATGGCTCTCCCGGTGGCCGTAGAGCATGGTGGCGTTGGATCGAAGCCCGTACCCATGGGCAATCTCCATGATCTCCAGCCATCGCCGGCCCGTGATCTTGTCTCCGCAGAGATGGGTCCGCACCGACGGAGCGAATATCTCAGCACCGCCGCCCGGCATGGAATCGAGGCCGGCATCCCTGAGTCCTTGGAATACCTCTTGTGGGGAGAGTCCGCTGACACTTGCCATGTGGTCGATCTCAACCGCTGTGAATGCCTTCAGGTGAAGCCGTGGCGAGACGGATTTTACGGTGCGCAGCATCTCCTGGTAGGCCTCGAAGGGAAGCGACGGATGGAGGCCTCCCACCATGTGTATCTCGGTCGCCCCCAGGCGCCACGCCTCTTCGGCCAGGGAGCGAATCTCCGCCATGCCCAGCAGATACGAACCCTGTTCTCCTTCATCACGGCGGAAAGCGCAGAAACGACAGCGGTTCACGCAGATGTTGGTGTAGTTTATGTGCCGGTTTACGTTGAAAAATACCCGACGGCCGTTTCTGTGTTCGTTGGCCACCGCCGCCAGTTCCCCTATTTCCGCCAGGTTGCGGGAGGCAAAGAGGCGCAGGGCATCGGCATCGTTCAGTCGTTCACCCCCTTGAATCTTTTCCCGTATGGAGGAGAGAGAACTCATGGCTGTTCCTGCGTCCCCCAGGCGCGGAAGAGGCGATGAGGAACCCCGAGAGAATCCATCGTCTTGCCCACTACGAAATCCACCATCTCGTCCACGGATGCCGGGGAATGGTAGAAGGCCGGCATGGCGGGGACAATCCGGGCGCCCATGCGGGCGAGCTTCAGCATGTTTTCCAGGTGGATCTCGGACAGTGGGGTCTCCCTTGGGACCAGAACCAGGGTACGCCGCTCTTTGAGCATGACATCGGCGCACCTTTCCAGGAGGTTGCCGGAGTTTCCCATGGCTATCCTGGCCAGGGCGCCCATGGAGCAGGGGCAGACAACCATGGCGTCCGGAGCGGCGGAGCCGCTGGCGATGGGCGCCAAGAGGTTGCCTTTTTCGTAGTAGCGTACGCGCCCGTCCTGAACACCGAAATGTCTTCGCACCCGGGATGATACCTCATCTTCCGTCCCTTTCCAGTCAAGACCCGCTTCGGTCTTGAGAACAGAGAAGCCCGCATCGCTGATTAGAATATCGAGAATATTTCCGCCTGACAGGAGTTCTTCGCACAGCCGAAGCCCATAGAGTGCGCCCGATGCGCCGGTGATTGCTGAAACGATATGCATGGAAAATCTTCTCTCGTTACCGAATGAGGATGTCGGTCAGGGTAAACAGAAAAACGGCGGAGCTTATGTAGCCGTTTGCGGCAAAAAAAGCCGCATTCAGCCTGGAAAGGTCCCCCTCACGCACCAGGCTGTGCTCATATACCAGCAGGGCCGCAACGGTTATCACTCCCGCTGCGTACACCGCGCCCATTTTCGCGGCAATGCACAGGGCTGCCAGCATTCCCACGGTAACGACATGGAAAAGGCGCGCCGTCAGCAGTGCGCCACTCGCGCCGAGCCGGGCCGGGATGGAGTGGAGTCCCGCGGAACGGTCGAAATCCAGATCCTGGAGGGCGTACAGGATGTCAAATCCGGCGACCCAGAAGATCACCGCGCCCCCTAGAAGCAGAGGGGGGAGGGACACGTCTCCGCGTATGGCGATCCAGGCCCCGACCGGCGCCGCTGCCAGGCAGATTCCCAGCGCCACGTGGCACAGGGAGGTGAATCGCTTGCAGTAGGAATAGGATAGCAGCAGAAAAAGCGCCACCGGAGTCAGAGAGAAGCAGAGAGGGTTCAACTGGTGCGCGGCCAGCAGAAACAGGGCGACGGATACCCCTATCCAGACGGAAACCGTCTTCTTTCCCAGAAGACCGGAGGGAATCGCCCTATCTCTTGTTCTTGGATTCATTCCGTCGATCCCGGCGTCTATCAGACGGTTAAGACCCATGGCGGCTGTCCGCGCGCCGACCATGGCCGCAATGATCCACAATGTCTGACCAAGGGACGGGAAGCCGTCCGCCGCCAGTATGGCGCCGGTAAGCGCAAAGGGGAGCGCGAAAATCGTATGGGAAAAACGTATGGTCTCCAGGAAAAGCCGCAGTGAAGATAAAAGCCGAGGCGCGCGAGGGACTGGTGCCCACGGCCGGCTCGCGGCGCCATTTTTTTCCGCCATACCCAAACCCTTTCGTATCTTTGCTACTCCATTCATGCGGAAAAGCGGCCGGAGATGCGGCCGACGATCCGCCCGGTGTACCGCTTGAAACCATTTTGTAGCACTTCGATCTTGATCTGACAACGGTTTTATTCCCGGTCTTCCTTTCCTGATGTTTGAATATAGCGGTGGAATTAGGGGCCTCTTTTTGATAGAAAGGTATGGATCTAATCTCGCCATGGACGAGGAGTTCCCGCATGAAGTTTATCCTCAGGGCATTTTTTGCCTTACTTGTTTCTTTTGCATGCCTCTCCTGCGATAACGGGAAAAGCAGCGCGTATAAAGGCCACGGCGGACCGGATAAAGGCCATGGGCTCCGCGTGGTCACGACCCTCTATCCTCTCTATGATTTCGCGCGGGCAATCGGCGGGGACCGGGTCGAAGTGACCCTCCTCCTCCCCCCCGGCATGGAGGCCCACAGCTTTGAGCCGAAACCAGCCGACATCGTCAGAGTCAATGGAGCCGACCTGTTCGTATATACCAATCCCAACATGGAGCCGTGGGCCGACGACATCATCGCCGGTATCGACAAAGGCAGGACCCTTGTCGTGGATGCAAGTGTCGGCGCGCGCATGCTGAAGGCGGGAAAAGATAGCGGGCATGGTCACGGAAATGGAGGGAGACGCAATGACGGGCATCGCCAAGGCGAAGGGATGGACCCCCACCTGTGGCTGGATTTCGGCAATGCCCGGATAATGGTGGACAACATGCTTGCCGGATTCGTT
>Ga0265295_1006686_pt1 | contig 13806 bp, 7 predicted proteins | sample Munlansysbiofilm_FD_192503 | JGI IMG/M metagenome (GOLD analysis project Ga0265295, IMG submission 192503) | Leachate microbial communities from a municipal landfill in Southern Ontario, Canada - Methane capture system biofilm | ecosystem: Engineered > Solid waste > Landfill > Unclassified ... | reverse complement strand
AGACTTATCGCATGAGATCCACTTGATTTTGACACTACAACCAATCTTTCGGTTCTGAATTTCTTCAAAACGTGGCGTGAAAAACCGAAATGATCAGTTGCTTCAAAATAGGCGGTGGATTTGGGAAGAGACGACACCATTGACTCATCGGCAGACTTCTGAGAAGATGATTCAAAGGCAGCAAAAACCGGAATGGCACAGGATGGAGGGGGACAGGCATGGAAGACAAAATTACGATTTACGGAATCGAAACGTGACCTTACTGCCGGAAAGCCCGTGAGGCTTATGGTGAGAGGGCCGTTTTCATCAATGTCCAAAACAATCCGGAAAAACTTGAGGAAATGCTTTCCTGTTCCGACGGCCGGCGAACCGTGCCCGTCATTGTGGAGGGAAGCAAGGTAACTGTCGGTTTTTCGGAAAATATTCCCTTTGAAGAGGGCGTTGCGCCTTCCGGAATGGGGTGATCCGTGTAGCAGGTCTCTCGGGAAGAGACTTGTACAAACTTATCGCAGGCAAAGGAGGGAAAAGCCATGATCGACGTTTCGAAAAAAGCGGGGGACATGATCAAGGATTTTATGACAAACCGGCACGGGCCCACCACGGTCCGGATTCTTTTGCAGAGCTGTTGAGGCCCCGCCTCTCTGGCCATGGCTCTGGATGAGCCTCAGGAAAACGATACGGTTTTTATGGAACAGGGAATCACCTTTGCAATCGACAAAGACCTCCTGGAAAGGGCCAAACCCATCCAACTCGATTTTGTAGAAGCCTGCGGACAGGCCGGATTTCAATTCACTTCCAGCCTGCCGGAGGAGGGCTGCGAAGGAGGCTGCTGTTCGTGAGGAAACAAGGCGCTTCACAAACCGGACGAAACAGAACTTTCGAAACGACAGGCATGGCTGGGGGAATCCCTGCACAGCGGATTCCCCCGGCCGTGGTCGCAGCGGCATCCAATCGCCTGTGCAGCACTCGAAATACCTTGATTTCAGATTGATTCGGTTCCACCCTTATCCGGGACACACCACGCAGGCCGACAGGCTCTTCTCGTAACCGTCCGGTCCACGACCAGCGGGGGGGCACAATCCTGATCATGTTGTCCTCTTCCCACTGAGCCAGAGACCTCCACCTGAATAACAGGTCCCGGCGAGCTGCTTTTTTCAGCGGCCTGCACGTATCGTCAGGAAAACTATCCCATGAGAGTATTGCTCATTTCCGCCAATTCCGAAACGCTCTACATGACGACCCTTCCCCTGGGCCTCAATTGTGTTGCCGTTGCCGCAAGACAAGCCGGACACGACGTGCATCTGCTCGATCTCATGGGCAACGGAAACAGCGCGTCAATCATCCGGGACGCCATACGGAAGCATCAACCCCATGTCATCGGAATCTCGGTGAGGAACATCGACAATCAGAACATGGCCGACACGAGATTTCTGCTGGAACCGGTGCGCGACACCATCACCTTGTGCCGTTCCTTCTCCGACGCCGTGATTGTCGCGGGGGGTGCGGGGTTCAGCATCTTCCCGGAAGCGGCACTCCGCTACCTGAAAGCGGACATGGGGATCTGCGGCGAGGGAGAAGCGGCTTTTCCGGCTCTCCTCCAGGCGCTGGAACTGACGAAAAATCCGTCGGGAATCGCCGGCCTCTGCCTCCCCGGCTCGAAAGCGCAAGGGGGACGCACCGCAGGAGCGACGCTTGGGGCGCTCCCTTTCCCCGACCCTTCGCTCTGGACCGTGACGGATGACGTCCGGGCGGAGATCTGGGTTCCCCTCCAGACCAGGCGCGGATGCCCGATGCGGTGCAGCTATTGCTCCACTCCCGCTCTCGAGGGAACCCGGATCAGGACACGTCCTGCTGATGCGGTTGTACAGTCCCTTTCCGACCATGTGGATTCCGGCTTTAAAAATTTCTACTTTGTCGACAACACCTTCAATCTGCCGACGAAGTACGCAAAGGATCTCTGCGGAGCGATTGCTTCCGCTGGTCTGGCAATCCATTGGCAGTGCATCCTCTATCCCGGTTTTGTGGACGAAGAGCTGGTGCGGAAGATGGCGGCGGCCGGCTGTCTTGAGGTAAGCCTCGGGTTCGAAAGCGGCTGCCCTGCCATTTTGAAGAATCTCAACAAGAGGTACAACGTGGATCAGGTTCGGGCTGCTTCCGAACTGCTCCGGAAGCAAGGCATCCGCAGGATGGGTTTCCTTCTGTTCGGAGGACCCGGAGAAACCAGGGAATCGGTTCGGGAAAGCCTGGATTTCGCCGATTCCCTGGAGCTCGAGGGACTGGTTCTGACAAAGGGGATCCGGATCTATCCGGGAACGGAACTGGAAAAGGTCGCCCGCAGCGAAGGCCACATCGCCGGAGGGGATGACCTGCTTATCCCGCGGTTTTATCTGGCCAGGGGCCTCGATGACTGGCTTGATCCGATGATCGGGGAGTGGGCCGCCGACCGCCCCTACTGCATGACATGCCGGGGCGCCACGAACGAAGCTCCTGAAGCGTGCGTTTCGAAATGTAATCGGCACAGGGGCTGAAGAGAAGCACGGTGACGTCAATACGGATCATGATGAAAGCTGCGGGGGGATGCATCCTGGGAAGCATCATCGCCGTTTTTCTGGGATGCGATCTTCAGAAAAACATGCTCTATTACCCTGGGGCATACACCATCGCTGACATCCGGCGGTACGCTGCGGAGAGCGACCTGCTTCTGTGGCCCGGACCGGACGAAGGGTATCAGGGCATCGTCAGCCGGAAAGGCCCGGCGAATTTCAAGGGCACGATCGTCATCTTTCACGGCAACGGCGGTCCTGCCATATTCCGGACCTACTATCTGGCCGCACTGGAAGCGCGGGGCTACCGCGTCGTACTGGCCGAATATCCGGGCTACGGCGGCCGATCCGGCGAGTTGAGCGAACAGATTTTGGTCGCCGACGCCCAGCGGGCAGCGCTTCGCGCCAAAGGGGAATTCGGCGGTCCCTTGTACCTCTGGGGAGAATCTCTGGGCTGCGGCGTGGCATCTGCCCTGGCTGCGGATAAGGAGCTGCGCCCTCAGGGCGTCGTCCTGCTTACCCCGTGGGATTCGCTGCGGGGAATAGCAAAAGCCCAGTTCCCGTGGCTCCCCGTCAAGCTCTTTCTCAGCGATCGCTACGATAATGTGGCGAACCTGGCTGCTTATGCAGGTCCGGTCGCCGTCATCCTGGCCGGACGGGACGAAATCATCCCCAACAAATTGACGATGAGGCTGTATCATGCCCTTTCCCCTCCCAAGCGCATGTGGACTTTTGAAAACGCAGGACACAATGACTGGCCGAGCCATCCCGAACTGGACTGGTGGGACGAGGTCATGGACTTTCTGAATGCCGGGGGTGAAAGGTCAGGACCATGAAGACAGGTGTCATCCCTGCTTACTGCCCGTTCAATGGAGCGCCCCACGATACCCCGGTTCATCCAGGAAGGTTACGCCTTCCCATTAAAATGGTAACATGCAAACCGAGGAAATCATGCCGGAGAACACCGACGAGAGGTAACATGATGGAAAGGAAAGGAATTGTGACATTTGCCGGAAACCCGTTGACTTTGGTGGGTAACGAGGTAAAAGTTGGTGACAGGGCGCCGGTATTCACGGCCCTGGACAAGGATCTGACCGAGGTTAAGCTTTCCGATTTTGCACCAGCGCCGGCATCGAGAAATTCAGGACCCTCTCGGATCATCGGGACGCATCCTTCGGACATGCCTACGGGTTGCTTATCAAGGAATTTAGGCTCCTGGCACGTTCTATCTTTGTCATCGACCCGTCGGACGTGATCCGCTACATGGAGGTCGTGACCGAAATTGCTGATCAGCCGGATTACGGAAAGGCCCTTGCTGAGGCGGGAAAACTTTAAGGACATCAGGAAACGCTATATGAACCCGGCTGAAGACTGGCCCAAAACAACAGGAGTTGTAACCGGATGAGCGGGCAATGGATTCCCTCAGGATGTCCGCCATCGGCAAAAATTGATCCGGCATGGTGGTTTATATTCACAGCGCACAAGTTCCTGGTGCTGGAAGAAGGCAGATCCGTGTCCGTTCCCCTGATCGTCGATCCGGCATCGCTTGGCCTTTCGTCGATCAGGGAGAAGCACCTGGGAACATTGGCGGGGGTTGACTGCTATTTCGCCGAGGTCTCAGAGCCTGCTGCTCTCCCGCCGAAATCGGGTTTTTACGGATTGCGTGAACTCCACGGGTTTCTCAGCGAACCCTTGTTTGCTGTTGCCATGAAGGCCCTGCATCTGCTGGAGTGGGAAGAAACGGCCCGATACTGCGGTTGCTGCGGCAGAAAGATGTCCCCCACGAAGGATACAATCGCCCGTCAATGTCCAGGCTGCGGGATGGTGGTTTTCCCCCGCATCTCACCGGCCGTAATTATGCTGGTGGAAAAGGACGGCCAGGTACTTCTGGCCCGCGGCACAAGATTCAAGGTGGACATGTACAGCGTTCTTGCCGGCTTTGTGGAACCGGGTGAAACCCTTGAAAATGCCGTTCACCGTGAAATCGAGGAAGAGGTGGGAATCAAAGTCCGGGATGTCCGTTATTTCGGCAGCCAGCCATGGCCTTTTCCCGATTCCCTGATGATCGGCTTTACCGCGACATATGCCGGCGGCGAACTTAGAATCGACCCAACGGAAATTGCCGATGCCGGCTGGTTTCATCCGGGCAATTTGCCGAACATCCCCGGAAAGATCAGCATCGCCCGCCGGTTGATCGACTGGTTCGTCGAAACGAGTCGGCAGAAAAACGCACCGACTGGACCTTAGGGGACTGGTGATGAAACGTAAGACCCTGATGGCTTTTTGTTTGGCCCTTGCCTGCCTGGCGTTTTTTGAACCGATGCCGGCCATGGCATCGCTGCCCGTTCCGGTTGAAACGGTTACGGGTTGCGTAAAGAATGGAAATATGCTCATCCGGGACCCGGAACAGTTTCGCCATGAGCGGCCTCTCCGGATCAACCCCTGCAGCAATATCCCTTTCGATTTCTCAGGCTGTGACGGGAAACTGATCCGGGCCACGGGAGGAATCGATCTCTACAACGGAACCTTTGTGTGCCCGACGGATATGGAAATCATCGGGGACTGCCCTTCAGCAGATGAAACGGCTCTGCAAAATAAAGCCACGCACCCCGGGATGCTCACCGAAGCAGAGGCAGAAAAGATCGTCTGGGATCTTCCCGAGGTGAAAGCCTTTGCGACCCGGCTGAATGGAACGGAGGTACATCCCTTTACCATGATCACCGGCAAGCCTGACGCAAAGGCAAAACCGGGAGAACCGGCCGCCGCCTATGAGGTGTACGTGGGGGAAGACCAGGGAACACACACCGTCCGCGTCATGACGTTCCTTGTCGATGCCTTCGACGGAAAGGTCTCCTTTTACGACGCCGTAACGGACCGGGTGATCCCCATCGAAGAATACAGAAGACAGGTGAAACAATGAACGCATCCGGCCATATCCTTTCCCTGAGATCGGCAATTCCCATGAAAGCAGAATCCCTTGTTGAGCCCGGGGTTCCGAAGCGGGGCCTCTTTACAGAGATCCGCAGAAGCCGTCTTTTTTTTCTGCTGGTGGTGCTGGCAACGGCTGCTTCCATCGCCTTGATGGCCGGAACCTCCATGGCGGAGGATTCCGCCGCCGAAACCGTCGCCTTTGTCCGCCAGGGCAACATCTGGATCGCCAAGGTGGACGGTACCGGTCAGCGCCGGCTGACGGATATCGGGGACTGCGGCGGGCCGGCCCTTTCAGCCGACGCCAGGCAGGTGGCCTTTTTCTGCCGCACCGAGAAGGACCTCTACCCCGATACGGGCTTCGGGCAGATCTACCTGGTTGAAGCCGTAGGCGGAAAACCTCGCAGAATGAAATTCGACGGGATTCTCGCGGCAGAGCATCCGGGATTTTCCTCTGATAGGAAGAGCCTGGTCTTCGTGGGTCTCTCGGAAGTCCGGAAAGATGGAATCAAGGATGAGGCCCGGATCTACGCCACCATGTCGGTCAGCATCGCCGACCTCAAGACGGGAAGCACCCTGAACGTGCTGCGCCATCCGGGGACGATGCTCGATGTGGGATACATCTACAGCAACCCGTCCTTTTCACCGGACGGGCGGCTGATCCTCTGGCAGGAAAGCGGAAGCGACGTCTCGGGCGGTTTTGCCCTATCGGATCTGAAGGGGAAGACCCTGTTCCGGTTCCCTCCCAAAGCCGAGGACTTGACTCCTTACTGGCGCCCGAGCCTCGCCCCCGACGGGCAGACGGTGCTCTGCTATTCGCCTGCAACATCGGAAGGCTCGGAGGACACAATCCACCTGGTTGACCGGAAAACGGGTAGGCTGGTCGATGTAACGACCGGGGCCAACCCCGTTTTTGTCCGCGGCGGGACGGCGATCGTTTTTGAACGCTGGGTCAACCGCTGGAGCGAAAAGGCTTCCTCACATCTCTTGATCCTGGAGCTGAAACCGGGTGCAACTCCGAAGGAGATCATTCCAAACGCCTCCGAACCCGCCGGGGCGGTGCTGATGCCTGAAAACTCGACGGGCTCTACCGCAGTCCCGTCGTCAGAGAACGCATCCCAAAAGGGTTCGAACCGTTAAAGCTAACAACGGGAACCCTGTCGGCGGGCGCTGGCCACAATCGTTCCTCCATGCCCCACCTTGAAGGTGACTCCCCCTTCAGTTCCAAGACGGACGTTGACGTTCCTCTCTTCCCCAGGCTTCAGCCGGTTGGGGGGCGAGCAGGATTCTCCCTCCGTAAAGATATGAACATTTTCCCGGGATGCGTTTTTATACACCGCCTTCACGGAAGAGGCAGACGCCATCCCGGAAACCGGCGGCGGTGCGGCCTTCAGGCTGCCGACAGCTGAAGAGCCAGAAGGATACCCGTCAACGCGGGTGAATCCCCTGCCACCGGACTGGCTGTTGTGCGCCCAGGTCGATGGTTCGGAATCGACGACCGTGTACGAACCCGCCGGAATGGTGATATTGGGATAGCAGATCCAGCTGGCATTTTTGACACCGCCCTGGCCATCCATTCCCTCCGTCTGCCAGGGTCCGTACAGAACGCCGGCGGAACTGCGAAGAGCTATCGTGCCGGGACGTGATCCCCTGGCGTTGTTCCAGTGGTAATTCTGAATAAGGGTGACGACATGCGGGGTCGAAACAGTTATGACGGTCGGTTTCGTGGGGTTGTTGTAAACGCCGCCGATATTTCCACTGTCAAAAATCACCTTTGCCTTCGAGCTGTTGACAGGCGTCGTCTTAATGGGCGACTGCACTGTTTTCTGCACCGGCGGTTTATTCGCGGCCGACTGAAGTTGCGCTATGTGGCTGTTCAAAGCCGGGTCGGGCCAGTAGTTCAGGCTTTCCCGGTACTTTGAGATTGCCTCTGCCAACCTCCGCTGCTGCTGAAGGGAAGCACCCTCAGTCCTCAGGCGCTTGGCCTGCGCCTTGCGCCCCTCCAGATCCGCCACGTAGGCGGAGCGGGTCGGATCGGACCAGGCCCTCACGCTTTCTCTGAATTTCGAAAGGGCCTCTTCCGGCTTTGCGGCGTTCAGGGACGCCGTCGCTTCTCTCCAGAGCCGGTCGGCGAGGGTTTTCTGTTCCGCCTGCTTCGATAATTCGCGCTCCAGAAGGGCAACATGATCGGAAAGGGCCTTGTCCGGCACAAGGGAAAGGCTCTGCTTGTACCTGGCAATCGCTTCCGGATAACGCTTTGAGCTCTGGAGCTGCTCGCCTTCCGCGCGCAGCTGCCTGGCGCGAGCAGCGTTCGCCTTGATGTCGGACTGCTTTTTCATCTCGGCTTCAATCTGTCGGATGTACTCTTCCAGCTTCGCGTCGGGCTGGCAGCGCAGGCTCTCGCGGTATTTGCCCACGGCTTCCGGATACTGCTTCCTGGCGACGAAGGCATCCCCCTGCCGGCGCAGTTCCAGGCATGCCTGTTTCGCTGCGGCCTGCCTGTTCAGCGTGTCCACGAGCTTTTGAACATAGGCTTCCCGTTCCCGGTTGCCCGGTGCACAGGCGATGTTCTCCCTGAACTTCGCAGCCGCCTCCGCATGCTTCCCTGCATTGTACAGTGCCGTTCCCTCAACCCATTTCGCCTCGCATTTCCGCACGGCCTCCTGCTGCTGCGCCTTTGTCCGCTGGAGCTCTCCGAGCTTCCACTTCAGCTTGTTCCAGTGAATCTCCATGTCGCTGTTTCGCGGACGGATCTTCAGCCCCTCTTCCGATGCGCCGATCCCTTTCTGGATCGTCTCTTCATCCAGGGGCTTGTCCGTCATGGCAAGACCGGCGGCATAAGCATACAGCTCCTTGAACCGCTTTTCCTTGGCCGAGGCATCCTCAAGAAGTTTATAATACTTGGCATAGTCGGGGTCGGAGATGTCGCCGTTTTCCTTGATCGCCTTCAGCCCTTCCGCATACTGCCTGGCGGCGGGTTCGAAATCATGGGCTTGGTAATAGCGGTCTCCGTTGGCGAAAAACGTCTTTGCATATTCCTTGGCATTGCGGCCTTTCTGTCCCTTTTCCATGGCTGCGGCAAGTTCTTCGAGCTGCCCTCGGCGCGGATCGCCCTGTTTGAAACGCGCGGCGCGGTTCTTCAATTCCTTCGCCACTGCGCCAAGGCCGTTGGCGTCGGCCGAACTTCCCTTTGCAAAATTCGCCTTTGCACTCTCGTAATACTGCATCGCTTCGCGCCGCTCGGCCAATCTGGTATTGACCAGTTGCAGCGACGAAGTGTACTGCTTTATATCGGCCGGAGAAAGCTCCTGGACCATCACCTGCTTCAGGTGCGTTTCCGCCTGCTCCCATTCCTGCTCCTTAAACAGGCGCGTCCACTCTGCAAAGCTCTTCTTCGAGAACTCGGTGTACCAGGCAAGCCCCTTGTTCAGATCGTCATTGACCCGCTTCCAGACGGGGTTTCCCGTCGACTGGCCGGCCGCCAGAGGACGCAGGATGTCCTGTAGCTCCAGCATGGCTTTATGAGCGGACCAGACCTTCTTCTGCCCGATGTAGCCGTCGAACTCCCTGGCCTTCGCATCGATCCGGGGCCACTGCGCCGCATAGGCCTTCGCATCGCTCAGCTTCTTCTTCGCGTCGGCATCCGCAGGATTCAGCTTGACGGCCTGCTCCAGCCGTTTGATTGCAGTCGTATAATCGGCCTTGTGCAGGGCGTCCCAGCCGTTCTTCTTGGCTGCGCCCCCCAGTTCGGCCAGCACGGGTGCGGCAAGGGCGGCGTCCGTTTTTGCAGCCTCCTCGGCAAGGGCGACCGCCTCATCGAGTTTTCCCTCCTTGGATAGCTGTCTGGCCTGGGCCAGCTTCTGGGTTTGCTGATTCTTCGCCTTCGCGATCTCCTCCTGCTTCTTTTTCAGAAGATCCCCGACTTCAAGAACCGGCTTGTACTTTCCGTGGAGTTTAGCCGCCTCGTCGAATTCCTTTTTCGCTTCGGAAATTTTACTCGACCCGATGAACTTCCTGCACGACCCCACATGGGTCAGGACTTTCTGCTTTTCCGCCGTCCAATTCCGGACCAGGGTGGCCGCCTCCGTATTTTTCGGATTCAGAGCCGCGGCTTCCCCGGCCAGCGCAATCCCCTCATCGAGACTCCCCTGAGCGACGAGACCCTTTGCCTTCACAAGTTTTTCCGCAGCCTGCCTGGCCTTGTCCGACCCATCCAGGGCTTCTTTGGAGATGGAGATGTTCACCGATTGGGCCGCGTCACCAAGCTTCACCCCCTCGGCATCGGTAACCTCCAGTTTCACGGTATAGCTGCCGGTGTTGCTGCAATTGATGCGGATTTCGCTGCCGCTGCCCGGCATGCCGCAGCTCCCCGCCGGGTCGACCGACCAGCGGTAGCGGGGAGATTCCGGCTGGGGGGTAATGGTCGCCTTCAGGAAGATATCTCGAAACACGGTAAATTCATTTGGTTTAACCGTCACCATTCCGCATTGCTGAGCCTGACCGAGCTGCGTATCGCATTTCCAGATCTGCGGCGGCGATTCCAGGTACCGCGGTTCGCTGATGGAGACATTATAGGCCTGGGCGGTGATCGTCACGTCCTTGGTGCCGACCTCATCTCCGCCGTCCTTGGTTTTGGCGTGGACCGTTACTTTAACCGGCTTGCTGTCCTTGGGTTTGAAGGACGCCTTGTCTCCGGTGCCGCTCCAGTATCCCGGAATGTCCCACCAGAAGCCGATCATGTCCTCACCCATGGCCGGTTGGGACTGGACCTGAAGTTTGACTTCCTGTCCGATGCTCGGCTTTTCCGGTGTTACCGTCACCGTCAGTTCGGGATTGACGACGGAAAGGGGAATCTGTTCCGATTCGCCGACGGTAACCTTGCCGCCCTCCATTTCCCTCTGCACCGTCACCCAGACGGGGGTTGTCCCCGACCTTCTGAAGATGGCCGTATTTCGTGACTGGGACCCTCCTGAGGTCTCGTAGCTCGGATTCTTCGGATCGCCGAAGATGGCGTCGGGATTTCTTTCCCAGAGATAGAAGAGCGTCGATCCCGTATAGGGTTTGTCTCCCGAGAAGACCTCGGCAAGAAATGTCGCCTTTCCGCCCACGGGAACGCTGTCTTCCTTGGGGCTCTCCTTGGTGAGTTTCACTGTCAAGGTGTTGCACTGGAGGGTCAGGGAATCCGAGGCGCTGTCGCCGTCCATGTCGGTAACCGTGACGCTTGCCGTGCAGGCCTTGCATTCCCTGGTGTTGGCGACCTTCGCCTGGGCCTCTTTCGCATCCTGGGCGCAGCCGCTCCAGACAAAGGAGTAACCGCCACTTCCTTCAGCAGCCTCAGCCTGCAGGGTAATAATGTCGCCGAAATCGGCGGGGTTTTTCGACGGTTTGATTTTGACCGTCAGAGGCTTTTTGTATTTCTTGTTCTCCTTCTTCCTCAGGGAATCCGCTTTTTTCAGATCGTAGGTATCCTTGCCGAAAGCGCCTTCCCAGCACCTCCTGGCACAGTCACTCGGTCCACCGAAGAAATGGCGCCTTGTGCAGCCGAAGGCCCCGGCACCGCCAAAGCAGGGACCGCTGCTATCGCATTCCGGAACGGACTTTCCCTGCGGATCATACCAGACGCCGATGTGGCCCGCCCATCCGCTTGAACAGCGGCAAAGGCAATTGAAATACAGGTTCTTTTTTTCTTCATCCGTCGGCGGAGGGGTGCAGCCCTGCTCCAGCGAAGGCTTGGACGTTTCAACGCACCCGGCCGGGCTCTTCGCAATGACGGTCCGTGTCTGCTTCTTGGTCGCCCTGCTGCACTCGCCCCATTCGGAATACTCGTAGGAGCAGGATGGCGGCGGCGCCTTGTTTCCGTCCGCTCCATCCGTCGCGGAAGCCTTGCCGTCATTGGCTTCACCGACATCATCCTTTTTCGGCTCATCCTTTTTCTGAGCCCTGGCGGTCAGCATCGACCGGGATGACGTCCCGACCGTCTTTCTCCCCGCCGTGGTGTCCGTCACCGCCGCGGCGGAGATGGTATAGGATCCGGGTTCCTTGGGAGAGAAGGAAAGTGAGCTGTCGTTTCCGCCCACGGGATAGTTGTTGACGCGCCACTCGATTCGTGATTTGGCGAGCAGATTCTGCTGGGCCCGGTCCCTTGCGGCGGCCGAAACGGTGTAGGTGACCGGTTTGCCGACCTCCGTTTCCGAGGGACCCGAAACGATAAGGGTCAATGCCGCCGTTTCCTTGGGTGCGATATCCACGGATTTCTCTTTCAGAACCTTGCCGTATTTTCCTGTCGCCGGGTTCCACCAGTCGTAGAGCCGAACCGTCAACCGCCCTTTTCCGGAAACGATAAAGGACGCAGAATCGGCATGAATCTCTTTTTTCTTTAAACCGCCGTCAAACCGCCAATCCCAGATCACGTCCCGATGAAGCTTGCCCGCAACCACCTTCGCGGTCGCCGAGACCTCCTCGTCCTGTTCGGGTGTGGCATTACTCAGCAGGAGATCGATTTGCAGCTCGCCAACCAGGCAGGCTTGAAGAGCGCGATAGGCCTTTCCTCCCTCTCCTTTCGCGATTTCGAAATCCTTCCGGGCGCTAACCAGGCGAACCTCGAAATCCCGGGCCGTGCTCTCGTAAAGGGCAGCCTCTCCGGAGGCAAGCCCGTAGGGAAGAGAAAAGATGAAGGTCATGAAGGCGTCCTGCATGGCGGCATTTTCCATGGCGGCCCGCATCGAAAAGTCCGGCGCTCGAGCCGCACGGTCGCGGGCTTCGGCATACCGCCGCTGAGCCGCCTCATAAGAACTTCCCCATGTCGATGTTCCCCCCGCCAGGTGATCGTAGTATTCGATCAGGTTCTCGATGAAGGCCACCTTGTAGCGCAGCGGAGCCAGGAGATCGAAAACCGTTTTGTGGCATTCGTTGTTCCTGTCGTAGCGGGTTTCCGAATAATTCATATCCTTCAGGAAAAGTTCGATCTGCTCGATAATCCCCTTTCTGCCGGCTTCCATCATGGCGAGCATCTTGGAAATGCGCCCCTTGTCGAACTCCGGATAACCGGTAAGGTACCAGTTGGAGGGAATGTAGGGCGATGAAGCTTCACTGAGCAGGTCCGTCACACGGCGGAGCTTTCCGGCCATTTCTCCATAGCTCTTCACATAGTGCTCATAGATGCGCATTTTCGACAGCGGCAGGCTTTCCTGCTCCCAGACATTCTTGAGAACGCGGGAGTAGGCCTCCACCGAGGCATCGGCATTGCTCACCAGGTTGTATGCCTTAAGCTCTTCCTGAAGACTCTTCAGCTCGTCGCGCAGGCGCGTCACTTCGGTATCGTAGTCTTTCGCAGCACGCAGTTCGTCCTCCGACCATTTCTTCAGATGGGACAGGGTCTGATTCAGGGCGGCGGTCCGGACCCGGTTGTAGGAGGCGAAGAGGATCTTGCTCCCCTTGCCGCCCCGGACGTCGATCTTGATCTTCACCATGAACTCGTCGTCCCACTCCTTGTCGTTGAAGTCCGGATAGACACTTTTCAGCGCGTCACGCAGCGCCTTGACGGACGGATACTGCGGCATGATGTTCTTTTCGGCGTAGTCGCGGATGGAGTCATTGATGGTCACCTCTCCGAATTTCGTGGAGGAGTAGGCGACGTTCGCCTTGTCGGTAAGAAGCCATTCATAGGTAATGGGGTGACGCAGCCCCTGGCGGTCGAAGAGTCCCTGCAGTTCCCTGGGCTTCGAATTCGTCCAGAGTCCCGATTCCACCCAGGCCTGGATCAGGTTCTGGGCCTGGCGGGCCTCGTAGGCCGCCGTCGCAACCGGTTTGGTCGCCATCAGAATGCCGGTCACCACCGCCGGCAACTGCCCGCCCGGGACACAGCCCATGATGCCGATGGTCACCCAGAGGCCCGCATCCAGGGCCTTTGAGGCGTCGCCTTCATAGTATGCCTGACCACCCGATATCAGCCCCTGGGCAAAATCGCCCACAATGGGAAGGGAGGTGACCCAAGCGTTTTCCAGGGCCAGGGCCTCATCCGCAGGGCTCATCGCGGGACCGTTCAGGATGTCGTAGGATTGATAGAGCGCAGCGGCCACACCCACGACCGCGTCGAAAGCGCCGACGCTGATCGACGGGTCTCCCAATTTCGTGTAGGCCGGATTGAACATCAGATCCCGCACCTTGGACTGCAACTGGCGCAGCGTCCCTCCCCCCTTTGCAATGCGCAGCTGCGCCTTGGCGCAGAATCCCTTCATCTTAGCCATCTGCTCTTCGGGGCTGAGGCTGGCCCGGATCTTGTTCTGGACGGCGATTTCCTCGGTACGCCAGCCGATCTTCTTGAGGTCGCCCTCAG
>Ga0265295_1006685_pt1 | contig 13810 bp, 15 predicted proteins | sample Munlansysbiofilm_FD_192503 | JGI IMG/M metagenome (GOLD analysis project Ga0265295, IMG submission 192503) | Leachate microbial communities from a municipal landfill in Southern Ontario, Canada - Methane capture system biofilm | ecosystem: Engineered > Solid waste > Landfill > Unclassified ... | reverse complement strand
TATAGGCAAATGATGGTGAGTATAGGGTATATGAAACTCTATTGGTCTGTGTGGATTTGGCTTGGGTTGACTCAAAGAGAAAGCAGGCTATAATTTGTGATGTTTTTGAGTTTTTCAGGCTCGACTATATACTAAGACAAAATCGTGATAAATCTGCATTATGTTAGATTTATTTGGAGGGGAATGATGGGTAAAAAACGATTGGAAATTATGAGCGATAAAATCAAATTTATCCTTAGATATAATAAACAAGGGCTTTAGTAAAAACGCTCTTAGTGAAGGCTAAGAGCGCTTAGTCTCTTCCCAAAAACTCAGAGGCTTCGGAGATGATGAGAAACGCTTCGGGGGTCGTATTCTCTTATGATGTCTTTTAGGAGTTGGATTTTCGCACTCTCGACGGTGACCAAAATCACCGTTTTGACCTGCTTTTGGTGGTGGAGTCCCACGCCTGTAAAAATCGTGCCGTGCTCTTCGATGCGCTCTCTGATTTGCTCGGTTAAAGTTTCAACATTGTTGGAGACGATTTGCACCACTTTGCGAGGTGGACGACCAATTAAAATCACATCAATCATCTTAGCGGTCACGTAAACGCCTAGCATACTATACAGCGCTTTTTTGATGTCTCCGTGCGTGAGGATAAACGCAAACATAATGCTAATATCAATGGCAAAAAGCACTTCCGAGGCTTTAAATTTACTCTTCATCGCCACGATTTCACCGACCACGGACGTGCTCCCAGTAGAAGAGCGCCCTTTAATGACCAAACCCACGCCCAGTCCTATAAACATACCGCCAAAGATAGCCGCTAAAAGGATGTCATCGGTGATGGGGTTAAGTTTCAGAAATTCTCTAAAAAAGTCTGTAAAAAATGAGGTTCCAAACATGGCAAGAAGGGTTTTAAAGGTGTACTGTTTTCCAAAATAGACAAACCCCAAAACGATAAAAGGAATACTCACCAAAATGATGAGCGTTCCAAGGGTCAGCGAGTCAATGAGATAGTGCAAAATGAGCGCAATGCCAATGCCCCCGCCCGTGACCATATTGTTAGGCGATAAAAAACAGACGACGGCAAACGCCATGGACATAGTTCCTAGTAACACATAAAGGTATTGCAAAAAGGCAAGGGAGGCGGAGGGTTTTTTCATTACTTCAAATACCCCATGGTGTTTAGAAGCGGAAGTTTTGCGCTGCTTTCTAATCTTTTCATCCATTTTTCCATCGGGTCTGGTTTTTGCCATACGGGGTGGGTGACATTGGCGAGTTCTTCCACTTTGCTTTTCGCACTTGCTAAAGAGCCAATTTCATCAATGAGATGCACATTAAGCGCTTTACTGGCGATAAAAACTTGTGCATTGGCAAATTCATCGGGTTTGGCAAGGTTAAGTCCTCTAGCCGTTGCGACATCTTTAACAAACAAATCATACGCATCATCAATTAAATTTTTGAGCGCACCTCGCTCTTTTTGCGTCCATTCACGGGTAAATGTTCCCATTTGCTTATACTCACCCGCACTTAAGACCTGCTCAGAAATGCCCAGTTTTTTAGCCAACTCTGCCACATTGGGCGCTTGAAACAAAACCCCAATCGAGCCTATAAACGCTCCAGGATTGGCGATGATGTAGTTTGACCAAATGGAGGCGTAGTAACTGCCACTGGTCATACTTCCCCCCGCATACGCCACGACAGGTTTTTTCTCTGCCAAGCGTTTGACTGCCATGGAGAGCTCAATGGAAGGAGCCAGTGCGCCACCCGGGGAGTCTACATGTAAAAGCACCCCTTTGATGTTTTCATCGTTTTGTGCTTTGTCGATGTTCTCCAAAATCTCTTCCACATTTAAAATCTCACCCTCAAGCTTGACAATCGCAAGATTAGGCGTTTTAAGTTCATCTTGTGAGCCAAAAATGAGCACTAAGAGCAATAAAAAAAGCATCGCTTTAAAGTGGTTTTGGATGTAGGTAAAAATAGCGCCTATCCAAAGAAAAGGTTTTTTAAGGGTTTCTAGCATAGTTCTTCTCCGTCAATAAAAGTTAAATGGGTTTGCTTTGTGTGTAAAATAAGCTGTAAAGGAAGGGTCTCAATGGCGCATTCTTGCGGTAACGTCACCACAATCATATCCGAAGCCAAGCCCTCTTTTAAAGCACCGCACGGTAGTTTTAAGGCATGAGCGGCATTACATGTAACGCTTTGAAGCAAGGTTTTAGCTAAAGCGTTGAGTTCTTTATCTGGGTGCATCATCAAAGCACAACGCATCTCAGCCCAAAGGCTCAGCGAGATGTTGGAGCTGAGTCCATCCGTTCCTAGTGTGAGGTTAATTTTTTCCTTTTCCACAGCTTCTAAATCGAGTTTGCCCACGCCTAAGAGGCGATTGGAAACAGGGCAGTGGGTGAGGGTTGCGTTTTGCTCAGCGATGGTGTGCAACTCTGCTTGATTGGCGTGAACACCATGCGTAAAAAGAGTGGCATTTTTTTCAAAAAGGGCTAGATACTCCACGCTTGTGCACATCGGTTTGGCATGTGGGTTAAAGGCGCTAAAAAAGCTTTGAAAATCCCCATTTCCCTCATCGATCCATGCTCGCTCCGCCGGAGATTCCATAAAATGTGTGGAGACCACACACCCCTCATCAAGGGCAAGTTGAAGCGCTTTTTTCGCCAAAATCGGATGGGTGGAGTAGGGCGAATGCACCGAAATCGCAGGGATAAAGTGTTTACATGTAAACTCTTTACTTGCTTCCAGTCGTCCTCTAAAATCGTTGTACATCACATCCACCGCACTAGGGACTGAGCCTAGCACTTCATTAAAATAAACCACCCGTTGCGGGGCGTTCACACACGCCTCCAAATCGGCTCCAAAACTGCTAATCGCACCAAGGCTCGTGGTTCCACTTTTAAGCATCTCATGTAGTTTACATGTAATGATCTCCGTGGTCGCAAGTGCGCTCAGTTCATCTCGGTGTGCGATGACCGATTGAAGCCATGGGATAAAATCGCCATAGCGTAGCATGCTTTGGTTCGCACTAAATTCTAAATGCACGTGGCTGTTAATGAGTCCTGGTAAAAGCACGCTATTTTTTGGGGTTTGCAGTAGTGTTGCGGTGGGGTGTTTTTCTTTGAGAATGGAGGCTTTTCCTAGCTCTAAAATCTGCGTATCAAAAAGCACCGCACCCTCTTCTATAATTTCGAAATGTTCATTACATGTAAGAACAAAATCGGCGGTTATGAGTGTCACATTTTTCCTTTATAAAACCATAAATTCGTGTAATTGTATCGTAAAGTAAGTACGGCTATAATAGAACAAAATTTTTAACAAAAGGAAATGCATGAAAATTGTTGTGATTCAAGGTCCAAATTTAAATATGCTCGGTCATCGTGAGCAAAACGTTTATGGTGCGATGAGATTAGAGGAAATCCACTCTCAAATGGAAGCAGTGGCAAAACAAAATAACTTTGAAATTGAATTTTTTCAATCCAACCTAGAGGGTGAAATTGTCGATAAAATTCAAGAGTGTTTGGGTGATGCGGATGGTATTATTATCAACCCAGCGGCATACACACACACTTCTATTGCGATTCGTGATGCGATTAGTGCGGTTTCCTTGCCAGCCATTGAGGTGCATATTAGCAACATTTATCGACGTGAAGAGTTTCGCCAAAAAAGTATGACAGCCCCCGTATGCACAGGTCAAATCAGCGGTTTTGGTCCTTTTGGTTACCATCTTGCGATGATTTCCATGATGCAGATGTTAGGCGAACTTGACGCTCTTAAAAAAGCGCAAGCAGCACAAGCCTAACGTGAATAACTACATTGTGATGGATGAGAACACACTCTTTTATGAGTGCGGTTTCTCGTGCGATAACGCTCTGTTTTTAAAACTAGGTGATGAGGCGTTTTTCATCACCGATGGACGCTATATGACGGAGGCTTCGAGTCTTATTTCCAATGCGGAGGTTTTGGAGGGCGATAGAGGCGATTTGCTCAAAACCGCTCGGTTGTTGATGCGCAAAAGCAAGATAAAAACAGTGGCGTACAACCCGTTGGAGTGGAACGTTGAGCGTTTTGCAAAGCTCAGTGAAAAACTCTCCATCACGTTTCAAAAAAGACCCAACTTCTCGCAACAAAAACGCATCATCAAAAGCGAAGCTGAACTCAACAAGCTTCAAAGAGCCGCACAGTTTGGCAAAGAGGCGTTTGATGCTTTTGCGAAGCATCTGTCTGCTTTGGGTGAGGGCGTGGATGAGAAGAGAGCTTTTTTTGAGGCGGAGATGATTTTAAAACGTCAAGGCAGTTTGGGGCTTAGTTTTGAGCCCATTGTGGCGTTTGATGCCAATGCGGCTAAACCGCACGCTTTGCCTACGGATAGCACGCTTCAAAAAGGAAGTTTGGTGCTCATGGATGCGGGTGTGAAATATGAGCGCTACTGCTCCGATAGAACCCGTACCGCCTTTTTTGATGGCACGCTTCGCTTTGAAAAAGAGCAACACTTTAGCGATACCCAAAGACAAAAGGTCTACGACACGGTTTTAAAGGCGCAAGAGATGGCTCTTAAAGCGGTGAAGGTGGGTGTCAAAGCCAGTGAGATTGACAAAGCCGCACGTGATGTAATCGAGAAGGCTGGATTTGGAAGTTATTTTGTGCATTCCACAGGGCATGGTGTGGGGTTGGATATTCACGAGCTACCCGTCATTAGCGCACGCTCACAAGCGATCATTGAGGAAAATATGGTCTTTACCATAGAACCTGGGATTTATCTGCCCAATCAGTTTGGTGTACGTATTGAAGATACGATTATTGTTAGAAGTCATGGTGCGGAGATTATGGGGTGAAGTTAGAGAAGATTCGTTTTTTTCCTTCCTATCGACGCAGTACGAAAGCTTATACCTACCGTGCACTCATTGGTGTAGGTGGCAATGAGGGAGAGGTGAAGAAGCGGTTTGTGGCACTCTACCGTTTGCTCCAGAATGACCCTCGTTTGCATGTAGAGGAGAGCTCCTCTCTTTTTAAAAATCCACCCTTTGGCTATGCGCATCAAAATGATTTTTACAATGCCGTGATGGTCGTGGAAACTTCTTTACATGTAAACGCATTGCTCAAAATACTTTTACATGTAGAGAAGCGCTTTAGGCGGGTGCGTCTCTTTAAAAATGGTCCAAGAACCCTTGATTTAGATATAATATTTTTCAATCATGAAAGGCGTCACCAAAAACATGTCATCGTTCCCCATCCCAAATGGCAGGAGCGTTTATCTGTGGGTGTACCGCTCTTAGCGTTAAAACGTTTTAAAGGATAAGAAGGGTGAAATTTCATACGTTTAGTGGTGAAACGCCAGCAGAAGCGCTAAAAAGAGCACAACAAGAGTGCGGAGAAAATGCGCTGGTGATTAGTACCAAACAGATTCGCAAAAAAACCATTAGCTCTTCCGCACTTTATGAGGTGGTGGTAGCGATTGAAGATGCTCCGATGATGCAAGGGGCACCTAGAGTTGAACCAAAAGCAGAACCTAAATACAATAAAAGCGGTGAAGATGTACTGTTTAGTCTTTCAGAAGCGGCAAAACAAATTTCTCAAATTGCGCAGGCAACGAGTGATACATCTTTTTCAAATAGCATGAAGCCTTTAGAAAAAACAGTACCCAATGAAGATTTGGGTGACATTAAAAATGAGATTAACAAGCTAGCTGATAAAATTAAACTGATTCAAGAGATGTTTTGGGAAGAAAAAGCACCGCACCGCAACCATCTAGCCATTCCCTCAGAATTTTCAGAAATTTATAAATTGGCAAAAACCAGTGGCATGGGGGAAGATCATTTAGAAAATATTATGAACTTAACCCTAGAGCACATGCCTGTGCGCATGAAAAATAGCTCAGAGACCATTAAACGCTATTTTCAGGTATTGCTTCGCAAGCTGATTCCTGTACGTGTGGAAGCCGAACTACCCAAAGGGAATAAACGGGTGATGATGTTTGTAGGACCTACGGGCGTGGGAAAAACAACCACTATTGCCAAATTGGCGGCTCGTTACTCCTACATTCAAGAAAAACGCTCAAAAGTTGGCATCATTACGCTTGATACGTATCGTATTGGAGCGGTGGAGCAACTCTTTGCTTATGCAAAAATGATGCGTTTGCCTATTGAAGATGTGGTTGATCCTAGTGATTTTAACAGTGCGCTCTCCTCTTTAGGACATTGTGATGTTATTTTAATTGATACGGTGGGAAGCTCGCAGTACGATAAAGAAAAACTCATCAAGCTCAATAAATTTTTACAAAATTCTCAGATGCAAATTGATGTCAATTTAGTCCTCTCTGCAGGATGTAAACTCGAAGATTTAAAAGAGATTTACAAAAACTTCTCTTTTTTAAATATTGATACCCTTATTTTTACGAAATTTGATGAAACTAAAGTATTTGGCACGATTTTTTCTTTGATTTACGATACGGATAAACCTGTGAGTTACTTCTCTATTGGGCAAGAGGTTCCTGATGATATTGTCCCAGCGTCCAGTGACTTTTTGGTGGAGTGTATTTTAGAGGGCTTTGAGAAAAAAAGAGGTAAAGATGGAAACACAGGCGAATAAACTTCAAGAACTCGTCGGTTCTGCCTCATCCAAGACGCAGAGTCGTACAAAATTTATTGCCATCACCAGTGGTAAAGGTGGCGTGGGTAAAAGTACCGTGAGTGCAAATATGGCAAACGTACTCTCCAATAACGGCTATAAAGTCGCCCTTTTTGATGCGGATATTGGTCTTGCCAATTTAGATGTTATCTTAAATGTTCGTATTGATAAAAATATTTTACATGTACTCAAAGGGGAGTGTTCCCTAAGCGATATCATCGTACCTATCAAAAAAAATCTTCTGCTCATTCCAGGGGAGAGTGGTGATGAAATTTTAAAATACTCTGAACAGTTTGTGTATGAGCGATTTTTGGAAGAGACAAAAGTACTTGATGATATTGATTTTATGATTATTGATACGGGAGCTGGAATTGGGGAGCATATTCAGCTCTTTTTAGAAGCGGCTGATGAGGTGATTGTGGTGACCGTTCCAGATCCTGCGGCCATTACGGATGCGTATGCAACCATTAAAATAACCAGCAAAACACAGTCTTATATTCATCTGATTTTAAATATGACCAAGAGTGAGAAAGAGGCGCAACTCATCTTTGATAAAATTAATAAAGTTGCCATGGCAAATATTGGTAATGGATTAAAACTTAATTTGATTGGTAAATTACCTGAAGATAAGCTCATTTCAAAAAGTATTAAACAGCGTACGCTTTTTACCAATGATGCGCCTAATTCTTTGGCATCTTTAGATATGAAACGTATTGTGAATAATTTAGTCTACAAATTGGAACGAAAAGTGCTTAAAACGGATACGTCAAAGGGCTTTGGAAGCTTTTTTAAGCGGATTATTGAGCAATTTTAGATACATTTTGTAAAGGCAATTCATGGTCAAATCAGAAAATTTCATCTATTTTTTTACAACGTGTGGTTTTTTTATAGGATTAATGTTCTCGATACTCAATTTTTCAGAACCTGAAGAGATACTCTTTTATACTTTAGAGATAACATTAGTGTTTTATCTTATTATTCACGTAGCGGTGATTAGCTTTTTTGATTTTGACAAAATTGCGACATTTATTTTTGATAAAAAAGATCATGAAAACATTGGGGATTATTTTATTCAAGAGCTTGAGAGCAGAGAAAAAGTGATGGATAATCTCTTAGCCAGTTTAGATAATATGAACCAACAATATGAAAAGTTTATGAAAGGCTCAACTGATAGTAATGAATCCTATGGTCAAAAAGCAGCCTAACCCATACAGCCAAAATCTTAAAAAAGAGCAAGATGAATTGGTCTTGCAGTACCTTCCTGCCGTACGTGCTATGGCATATCGTTTGCGTGAGCGCTTGCCAGCTTCTGTGGATGTCAATGATTTAATTTCTATTGGTACGGAGGAGATGATTAAACTCTCCCGTCGTTATGATAAAGACCAAAATGACTCTTTTTGGGGATACGGTAAAAAACGTGTTTATGGTTCCATGCTGGACTTTTTACGTTCTCTTGATACGATGAGCAGAGCCAATAGACGGCTTATAAAACTGGTTGATCATGAAATTACTGCTTATTTGGGTGAACATGGCAGTGAGCCTGATGATGCGTATTTGGCAAAAGTATTGGGCGAAGATATTGAAAAAATAGCTGAAGCACGCAACAGTGCGATGATCGTCTCTGTAATGTCTTTAAACGAGCAAGTTACGATTCTCTCTGGCGAAGATACAGCACAAAAAGTGGAAAAAGATGAGCTGATGGAGATGGTTCAGGGGATTCTTTCTAGTTTTAGTGAGCGTGAACAGATGATTATTCAACTTTACTATTTTGAAGAACTCAATTTAAAAGAGATTAGCGATATTTTAGAGATTAGTGAGTCAAGAATTTCACAAATACATAAAAAGCTGTTAGCAAAAATTAAAGAAGAGTTAGGAATAGCTCATGGCTGATATATTAAGTCAAGAAGAGATAGATGCCCTTTTAGAAGTGGTTGAAGAAGAAGGCGATACGCTCTCTAGTGAAATGGATAATACGGAGAGTAAGCAGGTAATTCTTTATGACTTTAAACGTCCTAATCGTGTCTCTAAAGAGCAATTACGTGCGGTTAAGGGCATCCATGACAAAATGGCACGAAATTTAGCCTCTCAAATCTCTTCTATTATGCGGAGTATCGTTGAGATTCAACTTCACTCTGTGGATCAGATGACTTATGGTGAGTTTTTGATGTCACTTCCTAGTCCTACTAGCTTTAACGTTTTTTCAATTAAACCACTGGATGGGAATTGTATTATTGAGATTAATCCCTCTATTGCTTTTCCAATGATTGATAGACTTTTGGGTGGTTTGGGTGAATCGTATGAAGCAACAAGGGAGCTTACGGACATTGAGTTGAATCTTTTAGATGCCATTTTACGTATTATTATGCAGCGTCTTAAAGAGGGATGGGCACCCATTACGGATATGTACCCTGCCATTGAGACCAAAGAGTCTAGCCCTAACGTTGTACAAATCGTCTCCCAAAATGAAATTGTTATTATGGTGGTGATGGAGATTATTATTGGAAATTCCAGCGGTATGATTAACTTATGTTATCCTGTTATTTATTTGGAGCCTATCCTCTCTCGTCTTGCCAATCGTGATATCATGTTAGGCGAAACGAGTGCGAAAAAGAGTCGTAATAAAGAGCTTAATACCCTTATTTCTCGTGCAGAAGTCTTTAATGAGGCGATTATTGGTCAAGCAGATTTGAGTGTGGGTGAACTTTTAGAGCTTAAAAAAGGGGATATTATTCGCTTAGATCGTGCAGCTGATGATAAAGCCATTGTGATGATTGATAAAAAAGAGCTCTTTCTTGCAGAAATTGGCTTGCATCGTTTTCATAAGTCGATTAAGATAGAGCGTTTGGTGAAAACCGATAAAGATGAAGTTAAAGACGAACTCGAAGAGTTAGAGCAAATTCGTAAGTCAAAAATTTCATCGTTTGATATACCACAACAGGGGTAAGGTGTGAATACATTTGTACAATTATTGCAACAAGAAATTATTTCAACCATTGAAGGCTTAACAGGTATCGCCCCTCATGTTGAACTGAATAAAGAAGAGAGCACAGAGAGTAAGCTTAGACTCAGCCCTCCATTAGCCAAATTAGATGTTAGTGTGGGTGGTGATATGCAAGGGCGTATGCGTGTCACTATGGCAACATCTATTGCAACAGCCGTTGGCGATATGATGCTCGGTGGAGATGGTGCTGAAAAAGAGGAGATGGATGCAGAAGATTTAGATGCAACCAAAGAGATTATCTCCAATATTTTAAGCTCTTTTTCCCGTTCACTTGGTAGCCAGAAAAATATGCCAAAACTTGACTTTGATATTGAGAGTATAGAGTATATTGGACCTAATGATCAAATTGATTTTAAAGGCTATGAAAAGCTTTTCATTTACAATTTAGCGGTTCAAAATTCACATGACACGATTGCATTTGCCATTTCTCATGAGCTTATTCCTCTTGTTGAAGAAGAACCTCAGGCTTCTGCACCTAAAGAAGTTGTTCAAGAATCTGCTCCGATAGAGCCTAAAAAAGTAGTTCCTAATATGAGTCCAGAAGAAATCAGTAATATAGAATTAATTAAAGATGTAAGATTGCCTATTCGTGTGCGTATTGGTTCAAAGAAAATGCTTTTAAAAGATGTTTTGAGTATGGATATAGGCTCGGTCATTGAGCTAGACCAATTGGCGAATGATCCTTTGGAAATTTTGGTAGGGGATAAAGTCATTGCGATGGGTGAAGTGGTTATTGTAGATGGTAACTTTGGTGTGCAAATCGGAGAGATTGGCACTAAGCGTGAACGTTTAGAAAAATTACGTTAAAGAAGTAGTATGAGCGAATCAAAGCGTATTAAAGATATTGAGCGCACCAATGAATGGAGTGTGCTTCGCATTATGTCTGATTTTGTCAAAGGCTTTGATGAGCTTCAAGATTTAGGACCTGCTGTTACTTTTTTTGGAAGTGCACGGTTTCACGCCAATAATCGGTATTATAAAGATGCTTATACCTTAGCCCATAGGCTTGGAAAAAAAGGGTATGCAATTGTTACTGGTGGTTCTAAAGGGATTATGGAAGCAGCGAATAAAGGGGGCTTGGAATCTGGTAAATGTGAATCCATTGGGCTTAATATTAACTTACCTCACGAACAATCAGGGAATGATTTTACGACGAAGCATTTAAGTTTTGACTATTTTTTTGTACGTAAAGTCATGCTTATTAAATATTCCTTAGCCTATGTTATTTTTCCAGGAGGGTTTGGAACGCTCGATGAGCTTTTTGAAGCCTTAACCCTGACACAAACAAAAAAAATCACAAAAATTAGTATCTTTTTATACGGTAAAAATTATTGGGAAAAGCTTTATGATTTTATTAAAACCACTCTGGTGGAACATCATGCCATTCGTCCTGAAGATGTTGAGTTAATTATTCTTACCGATGATATAGATGAAATTGTTAGTAAAATTGATGAACGTTTGGTGCTTTACATTAATGCGCTTAAAGAAGAAGGTTTAGAAGAAAGCCGTTATTATAAACGTGCGATTGAATTTTTATCGAACAAAGAGTAGTCGTGCGCTCAAAAAAGCAATTATTCAAAAAAACACTGCCATTATTGGGTGCTTTTTCTCTCTTAAGTCTTGTTTTGTATGAGGTAAGTTTTTATATTTTTAAAACTTATCGGGCTTTTTTTAATTCAGACGCCGCAATTGCTAATATTTTAGCTGAAGAGATTGTCTATGCAGGAACATTTTTCCCAACACATTGGTGGTATGTTAATAATGATTTATGGGTTTTTTATAAACAAATTTTAGTGATTCCTTGGGTTTTATTGGGAAAAAATGGGTATTTTGCTCATGCGTTTGCGGTCTTCTTTGTAACGCTTTTTATGGTAGTTTTTTTGTATGCATTTTTACGCTCTTTAATGTTTTCACGTGCGGCTTCTTTAATGGGTGGCGTGGTCGTGTGTGTGGGATATTCACCGATGTATTTGCGTGAATTGTACGGTGAAGCAGCGTATACATGGTACTTTTTATTTATGATAGCTTTTATGTTTATTTTTCGTAAGTTAAGCCCTCATGTACTGAGTGTAGCGACACAAATTAAAGCTTTTATCTTCTTTATGGCGTTGTTATATTTACTTGTTCTTGCCAATCCTGTACGCTTTTTTGTTTACTATGTGGTTCCTTTTTTGGGTGCTTTGGTTTTAACCCTTTATTTTGCAAAAGATTCTTACAAAACATTTCAAGGTGTCATCAGACGTTTTCGTTCAGTAAAGAGAATTGTTATTATTCTCTTTGCCATAGGTGTTGTCGGTATAGGTGTTGTGGCACATCAAACGCTTTTAGAGAGCCTTAAAGTTTCAGGGGGTGCAAACCAAGCAGTGTTGGTTCCTCTTGAACAGCTACCCGTACATATTGCACACGCCTTTTTAGGGCTTTTTAATTTTATAGGGGCTGAATGGAATGAAGGTATTTGTGCCTCTTCGTTGGAGGGTGGAATTTCTTTGATTAAGTTTTTTCTATATCCTTTTGTTCTTATTATTCCTCTTTTACATGTAAAAAGATCTTTCTTCCAAATGAGTGCTACGGAACGTTTTTTTATCTTCTTTTCTTATGTGGGATTTTTCTTGATTTTTACACTCTATGCTACCACTTCACTGCATGAACATGCATGGGCTGCACGTAATAATATTCGTTATATTTCTCCTTTTATCATGATGATTTTAGTCTGTAATGTGATGATGTGGCGCTTTTTTTCGACATTTATGAAACTGGTTCTTTCTTTTTGTTTATTGCTGGCTATTGGGTTGTCGTGGCAGTATGTTTCTCCTAAAGAATGGAGAAGTCTTGTGGATGAGCGTATTGCTTTTGTGGAAGAGCTCAAAAGTAAAGGACTTCATTTTGGTTACGCAAGCTATTGGGATTCACATATTTACACCGTTTTTAGTGACAGCGAGGTAGATATTCGCCCTATTATTATCTCCAAAGAAGGCATTAAGCTTGAGCATTGGCTCTCTAATGACCGTTGGTACCAAAAGGATTCAACCGATGGTAAAGTCTTTTTTATAACCGATAAACATAATATTGAAGCATTTAATGAAGGCATTAAGGCATCGAACATGCCTGATTTTATCGAACAATTTAACTATGGAAGGTATACCATTTTCATTTTTGAAAAAAATCCACTCTATGAAAAGAAAACAGCAAAACCACCAAAGAAAAAGCGTATAATAACGGCTCCATAATTTACATGTAAAGGTCTTTGCTTGGAGTCTATCAAGATTAGTGTGGTTTCTCCTGTATATGGTTCGAAAGAGTCTTTGGTTGAGCTGTATGAGCGTTTAGTTACGTCTCTGTCTCAAATTAGTAATAATTTTGAAATTATTTTTGTGAATGATGCTTGCCCTCAAGGTTCGTGGGAGCGTATTGTGATGCTCTGTGCGCGCGATGAAAGGGTTAAAGGCATTAATTTCTCCCGCAATTTTGGTCAACACTATGCCATCACAGCAGGACTGGATCATGCCAAAGGCGAGTGGGTGGTTGTGATGGATTGTGATTTGCAAGATAAACCTGAAGAGATTATCAAGCTTTACAACACCGCACGTGATGGTTATGACATTGTATTTGGTAGACGTGTAGAGAGGCAAGATAGTTTCTTTAAACGTTTAGGTTCTCGTGCGTTTAATAGAGTGTTGGACTATTTTACTGATAGTAAGCATGACAATTCCATTGCTAATTTTGGTATTTATTCCCAAAAAGTGGTTCAAACAATCAATCGTTACCGTGAACACAGTCGTGATTTTCTTCTTTTTGCTCAAATGGTTGGGTTTAAAAAAACGGAAATTGATATTGAACATGCCCCAAGGGCGTATGGCAGTTCATCGTATAATCTCTCAAAACTTTTTAAATTAGCCATTGACTCGATAGTGTCACACTCTAATAAACCGCTTCGTCTTTCGATTCAATTAGGGTTTAGCATTGCTTTGGTGAGTTTGATGTATGCCAGTTGGTTGGTACTTCGTTATTTTCTTTTTGGTACTGCCACTGAGGGTTGGACGAGTTTAATGGTGTCAATGTTTTTTATGTTTGGTCTTTTATTTGCCATTATTGGCATTGTAGGACTTTACATTGGCAAGATTTTTGATGAGGTGAAAAGACGCCCCCTTTATATTATTGAAGAGACAATTAATTTATGAAAAAAGTAGCAATTTTACA
>Ga0265295_1006684_pt1 | contig 13811 bp, 12 predicted proteins | sample Munlansysbiofilm_FD_192503 | JGI IMG/M metagenome (GOLD analysis project Ga0265295, IMG submission 192503) | Leachate microbial communities from a municipal landfill in Southern Ontario, Canada - Methane capture system biofilm | ecosystem: Engineered > Solid waste > Landfill > Unclassified ... | reverse complement strand
AATTTCAAATATTCATTTTAGGAATGACTTCATAGGCATTGCAGAAGACAATACCGAGAACAAAAACATGAAATTACATCTTCTTTATTCCTAAGACAGATCCCAGGAGATCCCAGGAGATCCCAGGGACGGAAGCCACGAAACCCAGAGAGCGGGATACAGGGAGATCTGAGAAGGAGAGAATTAACAAGATATGCAAGTTTTGCGGAGAAAAATTTGATACTTATAACCCCAAAAAAGAAACGTGTAGTGATAGGTGCAGATCTGCTGATTCTAGAAGAAAAAAATAAAACACCTGAAGTCAAATATTCCTTGATAATGACGGGTAATTATTTAAAAAAATAAAAAAGCCCTGATAAAAGTAAATCAGGAAAAGCTTTTCATTCAAACATAGAGAAAAACGTTTTGTAATCCAAATAGTAGCCCGACGCAGATAAGCACCAGTCTTTCAGAAGCTTCTAATATTACGACAGAGTTTTTATACTTCCATGTCAGTTTCATATATAACTCCTATTTTTCTTGTAAGCGTTCTCGCAGGGTACGGGAATACTACTTTGAGAACACTTGCAAGAATATGAATAGCTCTTTTGTTTTACCTAAGATATAGTTTTTGAGAGGGATTTTTCCCGACATGTATTTACCTATAATAAAGCTTTCGAGATGAATTTCAAAAGTAAGAATGTATTTTCCAGTATTTAAATCTTGGTTGTACAATGTACATTTTATTGCTTATTTTCGCTTTTAAAGGCTTAATATCCCTCGGTTCGTTAAGTAACATGCATAGTTACTTAACACATAGTAATAAAGTATAGAAAGTCAGATCTAAAAAACTCTGCAACATTTTAGTACATGCCCTGAGATCACTTTTCTAAACTTATTCATTCTAACCACTATAGGAATATGCAGGTTTTGGCAGATCAACCCAATATTACACAGAAAATATAGAATCATATAGGCATTATATAAATAGAAATATAAAACGGTCAGGATTTGACAATATCGACAAACACCATATTATCCCTTAAAAGGATCGGATACAAAAGGATCCAATAAGGGTACACAAAGGATACAAGCAGGATACAAAAGGATCTGGATAAGCAAAATCAGGATATTTCAGGTACACTCTATGTAAAAAGTACATGCTGGAAGACAGGTAAAAAAGAAAAGTAACCACAAAAAAGAAGAGACACACGCCTTACTTCATAAGGCAGGCATGCGCTGAAACTTGTTCTTCAAAATTAGGTTCGTTAATTTTCAATTTTCTGTTTTTCTTAGCGGTGCCTTACAACACAGCTTGAAAGCCCCAGGATTTCCACAATATCACTGTTGTCCGGGCTGTGGATTATCATCTGCCCTTTCTTAAGGTAGGGAATCCTGCGTTCGTATTCCTTGGGGACTTTCAGGGAAGAGATTGCAGCATCGTTATTGAGGTTAAGGATCAGCTTTGTGTTGATCTGCTTGATAACAGTGTCATCGATGTCCTGCGGGTCTTGCGTGATCAAAAAGAGCCCGAGAGCTTCTTTTCTTCCCTGGCGGGCTGCGTCTGCAAAACGGGAAATTATAAGGCGAGCATGTTCCCCGTTTGCCTTTGAAAGGTAGCGGTGAGCCTCGTCCAGCGCCAGGATAATCGGAGTTTCCTTGATGGCATCGATCCCTGTGGTGTTGAGCTTGTTGTCAACAATCATGCTCATGATTGTGAGAACTATGAGATCCCTTATCCTCGGGGAGCTTATGTATTCTGTCGGGAAAACCGAAATCTGTCCCGGCTTGAAGATTTTGTCAACAATGTCGGAAATCGGGGTTGCATCGCGGTCAAAGACTTTTGAGAAGAATCTGCTGCTTACTCTCCTCACGATCCCATCATAAGAAGACTCATGGATCCTGTTGCTGTCAACGTAATAAGAACGTGTGCCTTCGTTTTCAATGTGGCTTATAAAGTTCTGGTAGGTATGCGGCACACTTGACTTGAAAAAGTCCCCAAGGAGCACTTCAAGCCCGATGTACTGAAGTTCGGACATTCCTGTTGCTGCGATCAGCCAGGAGTTATGTTCCACAAAGGAAAAAGGAATTGTAAATTCAATCTGCTCTGCCCTTGACTTATCTCCGGGATACTTCTGTCCGTCAACCTTTGCTACAAAAGCCTTTGTTGACTGGACCCTGCCGCAGGCGACATTTTCGGATTCAAACCTGAATCTGTCGTCATCAGTCAGGGTTTCGTTGTCCTCGAAAATCTGGGAATACTCATCCTGAGGGTCCATAATCACGAGACAGGGATTTTTCCTCGCTTTATCAGAAGCATTCCGCAGCCTGTAACGGTTACTTTCGGTCATGAACTGGCGCAGAATATTTTTTGATAGGAAGGTCTTTCCTGTCCCTGTGCTCCCGCAGATAAGCATATGCCTGAAAATAAGGGGGTCGCCCATCGAATAATCGTTTCTGAGATAATAAGCAACGGTTTCGGGCTCGGAATGTGTTTTTACAAGCTCTCCCCCGACACTTAAATGCCCGAGGAAAACACCTTCTTCCGGGATGTTCAGCCCTGTCTGGACTTCAAGCCTGTCCGTTACAGGCAGTATGGGCGTGTTCGGACGGGGAATTCTGTCTGCCATCCTGCGTGTAAGTGCTCCCTCTGTTTTTTTTCGATACAGGATACAGAGAGGATCAAGGCAGGCAAGAAACTTGTAGTCGGCTTCGTTTATGGGGCTTGCACGGGCATTCAACATGCGCCTTGAATGGATTTCGGTCGCATCATCCACTGCAAACTCCTGCCTGTACTGGAGCTTCCCTACCCTTGCAAAGAGCTTTTCTCCATCTTCATAAGGCACAACAACATATGTTCCGAGCCTGATCTCACTCCTGCGGGCAGAAGCAATATACCCAGTAATTGTGGCTGCCGAAGGCGTTATTTCCAGAGGTTCTATACCGGTTGTTACAATTCCGAAGGCTTCAACCAGGGACGGAGGGGCTCCGGAAATTCCGAAATCATAGTCTTCAAACTTTTCAAACGGAAGTTCTTCCTTTTCGGAAAAATCGGCAGGATAAGAGTCTTCAGGATAAAAAGAGGAAGCAGGTGCCGGGACAGCTCTGGAAAGCCCGGAAAGTTCAGAAGCGCCTGAAAAAGTGCTTGAAAATGCTTTTGAATCACTACCTGAAGGGTTCTGTATGTCAGTTTCCGTAACAGTCTCAGGTAAAGGAACGGGGAGCTCTTCAAAAGCTGGCTTTGTGGCAGGATCAGAGCTTTCTTCAGAACCAGAGATTTCTTTAAAGAGCTCTTTTTCCCGACCCCCGATCTCATTTTCGGGACTTATTTTTGACGCTGAGTTCCCGCCTGAAAGTGTCTCATTTTCCGAAACAGTAACCTTTTCAGGAGCAGAAACCGGCCTGGATTTTTTGGAAATAAAAGCGAAAATATCGGCATCTTCATATGTCATTGAACTTACCCCACCGGGTGTCATTATAAGTTGTATCAGGACTCATGCTTTCAAAGAATTTATCGATTTCCTGCCTCTCCACTTTCCGGATTTTTGCGAGGTGGTCTGCCTTTGTGAGGGTAAGGGGAAAACCGTGCAGAGAAACGTCAAAGAGCACTTTTTTAGTAATTTGCATACGCAGGAAATCATCCTTAATAAGCCCGTAAGGGGCTTCAACCTTAAAAACCACATCCTTTGAAGGCACGTAAAGCATGAAGAAGCATAGTGCATAATCTTCAGGAGAAAACCTGTGCCTGAGCTTTTGCTGAATCATATCCCCGGCTGCAAGCGGGGAAGTCCCTTTAAGCATCTTTTCGTAATACCTGTTGGGCTGTAAAAACCAGTTGGTGTAAGTGAGATAAGCACTTCTGGAACCATTGTGCCTGCAATTATTCCCGTTATTTCCATTATTGTTTGAGTACCGCCCTTCGTGCCCATTCCCGGAAGTTCCCCCTGCTTTTTCCAGTGAGAGTACATTTTTGAAAAACTGGGCATCAAGCAGCCATGGAAGGTCAAAAGCTTCCCTTTTCTTTCTCACGCTGTCCATGATCTGCATATCAGTAGGATTTTTTACAAACCCAATTACAGGGATCTTCATTTCCAGAAAATGGTCCATGACATCAATGTAATTCTGGAGAATTTTTCGGGCATCAGGGTTCTGCCTGATTCTTACCTCAGCGTCGTCCAGCACCATCCAGTACATGAGCTGCTTTGGATAAATGGGCCCGTCCATTATGAAAAAGCTTTCAGGCTCCAGCCTGTCCTTCATAAAAAGCAAATGTTCGGATTCTGCCAGGTACATAGCAAAGCTGTGCACCATATCAGGAGCTTTTCTTTTAAGCTCGTCCGGAGCAATTGTTACAAGCTTTGCCCTTCCAAGCCCTTCATCAAAGGTTTCCCAGCCTGGTGTCGCCCGCATTGCAATTCTCCGGGAAGAGGAATAAGCTGCACAGACAATTGTCCTGCACCTCTGAACATCAAGGTCAGTAGGCGTTGCAGCCAGCCCGCAGTGGCAGAAGTCTACAAAAAGCCCGCTGTCATAAGTTTTGGGATTCGTGCTCCCGCTGTCGCAGGCATAGGTAACAGGATAAGGATCTTCGCCCTGAGCCATCAACTCGGTTCTGACCATCCCACGGAAGAGTCGGTCCACAGCTTTAAGAATTACCTTCCCATCAACTTTCAATTCTTCAAGCAGCCTGTAAATATCCGCTGCCGTTTTCGGGTCATCAAACTCAAATGATCGGTCAATTCTCTCTGCAAGCTCCGAGATCTTATGCATATGCACGGGCTCAAGGGTCATGAATAAAAGATACTTTAAACAGTAATATATATTTGTTGAGTGAAAGCCGGTATAGTTTTACTGATAAGAAACCAGGTATATAAAGGAAAAACTTACTGCATGAATATATCACAGTTGACATAATATCATTGATAAGATAATTTTATATTCGGCATGTGCATATAATGTGCATGTGGGATGCATATGATACAGGCTAGAGTTAAAATTTCGGACAGAACGAACCAGGTTCTGAATATTGTTAAAGCCAAATACAACCTGAAGGATAAGAGTGCTGCTCTCGACTTAGTTGTAGCTCAATACGAAGAGAAAATACTTGAGCCTCAATACAGTCCTGAGTTCATAAAGGAAATGCTTGATTCGGAGAATGATGAAGTAATTGGACCATTTGAAAACGCTGGTGAATTAAAAGCATACATAAAAAGCTTGCCTGATGAGGATGAGTAAGCTTGTACAAATTATTGGTCAAGGGGAAGCTTTTAAAAGAACTGCGAAAGTTAAACAAGAAAAATCATGTACTTTTCGAGGCAGTCTTCAAAAAAGCTGATGAAATCTGTATCAATCCTCAACATTACAAAAATCTCAATTATCCCTTAAATAAATATAAACGAGTACACATTGATTCTAACTTTGTACTATGTTTTTCTGTTGACGAAAAGGCACAAACTGTGACATTGGTGAAATTAGCCCATCACAAAGATGCTTATTAATCGAAGTGTAAAACTCGTAATAGAAATTAAAAACTCGTTCTTGATAAGTCTAATTAAAAGAAATCAGAATCTCATCCTCTTTTTAAATTGATGGCGCTACAATCACGTGTACTGTACTCTCACTGAGATAGAATAACGTGATTCAAAAAGTATAGTATGCGGATACGCAAAAAAAGAAAATGATGCGCCAACGTAGAGTGGAAAATATTAATATAGACAAGTTAAGTGATTTTAACACAATGGATTTAAAGAACTGATTAAATTTTAAGGGATATTTAGATTTTCAATTTTTGACGTATATCTTTCCATTTAGTCCAACCAACTATTAGAATAATCGTACAAATGAATGACCAAACAGTATTAAATCGATCCATAAAGCTGAGACTTTTCTCAGTGAATGTCTCCTCTTGCTCATTATTTAATAACTCAACCAAAACTGAATCATGTGGAATTCCATATTGATCAGCCTTATCAAATATTGTTTGTCTATCGTTCCATTTTTCATATTTATTTGTTTTATAATATCCAGAGTTTTCCCTTTCTTTGTATCGAGTTACTAATGGCTCAATTTCACGAAAACCTATACCCGTTAATTTGCTATAATCAAAAACTTCATCGATTAGTTCTTTATATATAGAGTCTATAACATCTTCTTCTGCATTTTCTTTTGTCCAATCCTTTTTCAGATTACTTTTCATAATTACTCTTGAATCGTTTAATACTAAAGTGCCGTTGATAATTAAATCGTCTATTCGGTATAATTTATTGGAATCAATGTACGTGAGGCCATTAAAAAGGACTCCATCAGCTAATACAATGGAGGTATTATCAGTAACTTCATATAAACAATTATAATTAGAGCTATTAATGTAAATAAATCCATTATCAGTGGCGTTATTATAAATGGTGTTATTCCAGATATTACCTCCAGAAATATTGCCCTTCACTGACACAATATAAACTGTGTTATCCAACATCTGACATCCAGAACTATTGCCATTTACTGAGATAAGCCTTATAGGGTTGCTATTCATAAACTCTTTGTTAATTTTAGGGATCTGTTCTCCAATTGGATATGGTACTTTAGTTACCTTGCTTTTTTCAATAGAACGTGGAATAAATGTTATAGATGCACCACTTGTGTTAGAAATAGTTGCATTCACTGAATATGGATAGCTTTGATAGAAAGAAAATAGCCCTAAATCATCACGTGTGAGATTAGATTCATTTATAATATCTTCATAGGTTTTCAAATAAGTTTGCGCATATTCAAGTAAATCATCTTCTTCCACGAATATATTGCTATTAGAGAAAAGCGATTTATTTGAATTCAAAAGAATTGATTCTTTTAGGCTCAAGGCATAATCATGTTGAGGAGCAATTTCAATAGCTTTGTCTAAAGCTTCTACTGCTTCCTTGTACTTACCTAAATGCGCAAGACAAAGTCCTTTGTTATACCATGAGTCTGGATCTTGAGGATCAATTTCAATGGCTTTATCGAATGCCTTTATCGCTTTCTCGTAATTACCAAAATATACAAGGCAAAGTCCTTTGTTATACCATGAATTTGGGTCTCGAGGATCAATTTCAATGGCTTTATCAAAGGCCTTTATTGCTTCCTCGTAATTTCCCTGACTGAATGCGAGAGTACTCCCTTTGTTATACCATGAATTTGGGTCTCGAGGATCAATTTCAATGGCTTTATCAAAGGCCTTTATTGCTTCCTCGTAATTACCTAATTTTTCAAGGCAAACTCCTTTGTTTATCCAAGCATTCAGTTTTTTAGGCTCAATTTCAATTGCTTTATCAAATGTCTTTATTGCTTCCTCGTAATCCTCGTAATAACCTAAATTCATAAGACAAGATCCTTTGTTATACCATACTACGGATTCTTGAGAATTAATTGCAATGGCTTTATCGAATGCTTCTATAGCTTCTTCGTACTTACCTAAATTTGCAAGACAAACTCCTTTGTTTACCCAAACATCCAGATTTTGAGGGACAATTTCAATTGCTTTATCGAATGCTTCTATAGCTTCTTCGTACTTACCTAAAATTTCAAGACAAAGTCCTTTATTATGCCATGCGCTTGCGGATTGAGAGTCAATCTCAGTTGCCTTATCGAATGCCTTTACTGCTTCCTCGTAATTGCCCTGAAATGCGAGAACAATTCCTTTGAAATACCACACATCTAAGCCTTGAGAATTATTTTCAATGGCTTTATCATAGGCCTTTATTGCATCTTCATAGTTCCCCTTAAATGCGATAGAGTTCTCGTTGTTATCTGCAAGTGCAATAGATGAGAAAATAGTTAAAAATAGAAAGAAGGTTATTGAAACTAAAATGAGTATGTCTAATTTCGCCCTCTTTATGATTATATTTACACCTTCTTTTAAGATATTATCAAAAAATATAGAATGAGGATAAGAATTATACAAATAAATCTTAAAGTTTTTCATTTTAATGTGTTCGTTATAAAAATACTAATGACTTAATAGGACAAAAGGGCTGATTACAGTTATTACATAACTTCTCAATCGGGGTCTTCTTTTTATTCCCCGAGTGCGCCCGTTCTGGCTTCTCTTCGGGCTCCTAGGCTTTACTACTTCCTCTCTTCTGTACTGACCTCTAATCGCCTATAATCAAGGTTTGTGGCGTAAAAATTTTCTTCTCACACTTTGAGGCTATAACTGATACCTTTATGTACTTTTACACAAAACAAAAAATGACAAAACTATGAATGAAACTGTTATATCCTCTATATTAGGAACCGATAGCAATATAATAGCTGCAATAACCGGCGCGATCGTAGGAGGTATTCTTAGTTTTCTCGCCTATTACATGCTGTACATAAAACAACAAAAAAACGAATTAAAAAACATAGCAAAAGCAATGAAAATAAACTTCAAACATTTAGAGAAATCAGAAATTGGACACTATGGGAGTCTCTACAAAAATATAAATGAATCAACACAAGGGAAAATGTTACCAGAACATCCACTATATCTTGACAACGATTTGTATTTTTCATTTGTTCATGACATTTGCAAATTTGAAGATAACCTATCAGATGATATATATGAGTTTTATATAGACTTATTTAGGGCAGAAATGAATCGCTCCTACATTCAAGAGCACAAAGATATAGAAGAAGTAAAAGAAAAAACATTTTGCGATTATTGTTTTATTGATATGAAAGCAGAATTAATAAGATGTAGTGAAAAAATACCTAAGATAATATCACGTTTAGAAGAAAAATATGAAAATTAAAAAAGACACTTTTCACCAGATCTCCCACTATAGTCTCTTATTTTCCGTATTCTCTGGAAGCTTAATGTTCAACCTGTTGTTTTCCTGAATAAGGCTCTGAATGTGTACTACCTGCTTCTGTGCGACTTCATTAGGCTGATTTATCTGTTTATCCATCCAGTTTAATTGGTCACTCGGTAAGAATATGCTTTCTCAGGTATTCTATTCGTCCCCCTGATCCCTGTTATAGAAATCATTATAAAAAGACTTTTACCCCCTCTTTCACCAATTTTATAACTTCCTCAAAAAATTTATATCAAATTGATGCCATACATGAGAGCATGGGAATTCAAATAAGCATAAAGGCAGGAGCTGACGCATCAACTTCCAGCGTCAGAGCATCGGGAAGTGTACAGCACATCATCACAGACAATGAGAGAAAGACATTCGGCATTGAAGACTCTGGCCTCAAGAGTGCAGTTGAAAAGTATTTTGGAAAGAAGCCGAATGATGCCTATCTTCACAGCCCTACTCCATGGGACGACCTTTACAAAACATATGGATGGGCTGAGGTTCAGACAATACTGGACCTCAAGAGTTCAACAATAACCGGGATTACTTCAGAACCGGTTATAGTGGCAACCAAGAAATTCGTCAACAGCAGCACAAAGGTAGCCACTTTCGATGCCAGCATTTCGGACCAGGTCAACGATACCACGGAAAGCAACTGGTCTCAGACAGACACAATCGATGTAGGGCAGAAGATTACTTATGAAGTCAGCTTCCTGGGAGCCGGAGGAGGGGGAGAAACGTCCATGTCTTACAGCCATTCCTGGGGTCAGGGAGGCTCTGAGAGCAAAAGCATTACAGTTGGTTCAAGTTCGGGAGTTACTGTTCAGTTAAACCCGGGAGAGTCGGTTGAAGCTGTATTGACCGCAAGCAGAGGCGTAATGAAGGTAAGGATTGTTTACCTGGCACATCTGACAGGCAGTACTGCTGTCAATTATAACCCGACTTACAAAGACCACCATTTCTGGGCCCTTCCCATTACCGGTGTTATGGGTGCTGCAAGCCTCTCAACTACCAGGGAATTTACAGAAGATATTGAGATCGGCTACTACTCAGACGCAAAAATAGAACTGAGAGACCCGACAGGACAGTTAAAGGCAACATTCCTGGCAGCCAATAAGCCAGCAATTGAAAAAATAGCTGTCAAAGCAGTGTAAAGCTTATAAGCCTATTAAGCGCAGACCCGGCAGTACACGAATTAAAGAGCCAGGCAATGATAATGAGAAATTTATGTTCTCAGTCAATCAGCTTGAGCATCTTTTTCTGGATTACCTGCCCTGTTCTGCTCAACTATTTTTTCATTTTTTAAAGAACTGTTCAGCTCTGTTTAATAGAAGGCTTCATTCTTTAAGTCGAAATCTGTGAGCTGATTTTTGTGAAGGGGTTTTATATCGAACTGCTCCGGCATTCAGACAGAAACAGGCTACCTAGTTTAATATGTAAGTCACTCAGTTAATATTTAAATTACTAAATTTAAGATATAAGTTACTAAATTTAATATTTAATTCACATTACTTTTTATTTTTACTAATTTCATCCCTTAACTCTGCTAATTTGCCGCGAAGATCGCTGTATTCATTTTTCAAGTTTTCAATGTCATCCGGGATAGTTTTTATCCTTGTTTCTATCATCCTTTTCATCTGTTCGTTTTCAATCTCGTCAGATATTTTACAGCTCAAATCTTCCTTGAAATTCACCACATCTTCGAGATATTCGTTTAATTTATCGACAATGCTTTCTATCTTTAATTCCCGGGACACAGCTTGAAGGCTCTCTAATTCGTCTATGAGAGCATTTGAAGTATTATCCAGATTGCTCATCTTCTGTTCCAGTGAGGTTAATCTGGAAAGTATATTCTGTTCAGTAGATTCAGACAATGTATTCCCCCCATGAATTACATGTACGTCTCGAAATGAATTAATATCTAAATGAATTGAAACAGGAAAAAATAAAGTTTTTCCATTATCATAAATAAAGCGGAAAAAAATAAAGACAAAGGGTAAAGATAATTTAAGGGAACCGTTATTTCAGGAAACCGTTATTTCAGGAAACCGTTATTTCAGGAAACCGTTTTTCCAGAAAAAGTTTTTATCAGGATTTCTTTCGAATTTTTCAAATACGCTGGGATAAAGCGCCGGATACCGTGCTTCTTCAAGAGGGATACAGAACATCCTTTCAGGATAAGAAGGAACTCCACCAAGTCCAGCAGCAACGAAAAAAGGATGTTTATTTTCTCTGGCGAAGTCCTGGTAGCGTTTTAACTGCTCCGGATTGGACCAGTGAAGTTTTCCTTCATAAAGATCTGACCTGAACTTGCATTCCACATAAAAGATTTCGCCGGTTGGGACATAACGGATAGTGAGGTCAGGACCGGCATCTGCTTCTACATATCTGTCGTGCTTTCTGGCAATGTCCGTGCTCCATTGAACAATAGAAAAATATTTTTTATCAAAAAGACCAACAACGTACTTTTCAAAGTCATTTCCTTTTTCTACAGACTCGTCTTCTGTCAATACTTCAACAGCTTTTACTATTTTATTCAAAATTCCCATTATGTGACCCCTTAAAAGAACATATAAATAAATAATGTGTTAGATACTTTAAAGCTTTTCTATAAGTATTCAGAATAAAGTCTCGTCGCTTTTAAAATGAAGTTGAAGCGGGAAGTCTGTACAAAATTAGATAAAGAAAAAAACAGACAGAGAGGAGAAAGCGCAGAGGAAGATGGGTGCAGAAAAAAGAATATTCCTTAAAATAATGAAAGAACATGCTGAAAAGCTAAAGCAAAAAATGAAAAGTTTAGAATTAAAAATTTATTCTGGCATCTTTTTTTTCCAGGAGAATTTTTTCTTTGGATCCCGTTCAAATTTCTTATACATTTCAGGATAGATCGCAGAGTATTTTGCCTCTTCCAGAGGGATACAGAACATCCTTTTTGGCTTTCTCGCCTTTCCTCCGAGCCCTATAACCACAAAAAAAGGGACCAGATTATCCTGTGCAAAGGTCCTGTAACGCCCAAGCTGTTCAGGGCTTGACCACTGGAGTTTACCTTTATAGAGTTTTGATCTGAACTTGCATTCTACACAGAAAATCTCATTGGTGCGCCTGTGGCGGAGGACCAGGTCCGGGCCGCAGTCTGACTCTACAAACCGGGTATGTTTTCTCGCCATATCCGTGGTCCACTGCACAATAGAAAAATTTTTTTCATCGAAGAGGTCTACCACATACTTTTCAAAATCATCTCCTTTTTGCTCGGATTCATTTTCAAAAATGATACCCAGAATTGTCCTTAACTTTCTAAACAGACCCATAGTTACACCACTATTGTTTTTGAGAAAATACTGAAATATTTTAACAGATTTATAAATGTGATGGTATGCAGCTAAAAAAACGAAGAATGTATTTATCAGAAAATATCATGCGGAAAACGAATTTAGAATATTATCGGAATGTTTTGCACGTCTACAGAATTCGGGGGTCCCACCAATTATTTTTCGTAATTTTTAAAGGTATAAATAAGAGTCTAGAAAATGCTTTTATGGGTTTCCGGGAAACCTTAATTTAAAAAAAGGATATACTATAATAGTAGAGATATATTGCAGAAACATAAAACTGGATAAAAATAATCAAAAAAAATTAAAAACCTCATAATTCTACGCCGATAGGGGGAAGGCAGAGGAATTGCGAAGAAAAGCTGATAACACCGGAAAGGGCAGCTGAGCTTATGGAAAAAGGCTGGAAACGGGCAGACCTGCATGTGCATACTACCTGTTCTTTCGACGTGCTTCCCGCAAAGGATTTGAATCCCCTGAGTCTTTACGAAAAGTCTCTTGAGATTGGGATGGATTTTGTAACATTTACAGACCACGATACTGTGGAGGCATACGAAATCCTGGGCTGGGACCGTGAAAAGCTCACTCCGGGGGCTGAGATGACCTTATATGACCCGGAATTTGCAGGGCATACTTTGCACATCAACGTTTTCGAGCTTGACAGAGAGTATTTTTCAGAACTCAGGGAAATAGCAGAAGTAGAGCATGACCTCAACAGTTTTACAGGATACCTCAAACGGCACAGGCTTCCTTTTGTTTACAACCACCCTTTCTGGTTTGAGTTCCACAGGCAACCGAACCCTTCCGCAGTGCCGAAGCTGGCAAAGCTCTTTCCTGTGCTTGAATACAATATGCACGAGCTCAAGCAGAAAAATGAACTTACAATAGCTCTTGCAGAAAGGTTTGGCAAAGGCATTGTTGCGACAACGGATACCCATACCGGAAAAATGGGCCAGGTATATACCCTGGCAAAAGGGGATAGTTTCAGGGAATATTTCAGGAACATAGAGAAAGGGAGAAATTACATAGTTACCGGAGACCTTACAAGAGAACTGCTGATAGAAGAAATGAACACCTGGATAGACCTGATCTTTGAAAAAAGCCAGAAGAACCGGGACATAAAAAACTACCTGACAGGAATAAAGTCCCTGGATGCACTGGTAAAAATCTCGAGGAGCACTCTTTTAAACTACTCTCCGAGGCTTAACAGGACAGCCATGAACCTTTTTTATATGATCTCAAACACAGGGCTTCCGGCTTCATTCTACATCCATTCGGAAAAAAGCTTTGCCAGAGAGATCGAAAAAGACATTGAGATCAATAACAGGAAGTAAAGTTACATGTCTTATTTTCCGTTTTTCTTATCCCAGCGATTTTAACCAGTATTTTTAATAATTCAGCATCACTTTCCCAATTAGTTGTAATTTTGCCGTGATACAATCCAGAAGTTACATATTTAAATTTATTTAATCAGTCCCCTCAAAATCCAGTTACCATATATTCAGATTTCTCTGTCCACGTTTCTATAATCCAGCTGTCACATATTCACATTTCTTTATCCAGTTTCTCTAGAATCCAGTTTCTCTAGAATCCAGTTTCTCTAGAATCCAGTTTCTTGAATCTATTTTTCTATTTTGATTTATTCTGCTTTGATAAAAGTCCTGAGATTAAAAACCTGTTCAAG
>Ga0265295_1006683_pt1 | contig 13813 bp, 9 predicted proteins | sample Munlansysbiofilm_FD_192503 | JGI IMG/M metagenome (GOLD analysis project Ga0265295, IMG submission 192503) | Leachate microbial communities from a municipal landfill in Southern Ontario, Canada - Methane capture system biofilm | ecosystem: Engineered > Solid waste > Landfill > Unclassified ... | reverse complement strand
TTTTTGTCGCAGCCGCCAATGGCTACAAAACCGTCCATGCCGGCGCAACCGACGACGGCTTCAATCGAGTCGGCGATGATCTCACGTGATGCAAGCGAGTATTTCATGCCTTCGCTGCCCATTGAAATGCCGTCGGAGATTGTGATGGTGTTAAAGATGATTGCCTTGCCGCCGGCTGCGTTTGTGCCTGCTTCGGCTTCGAGCGCGAGCTTGTCGATATGCATATTGCATGGCGTGACATTGCTCCATGTGGAGGCGATGCCGATGACTGGTTTTTTGAAGTCTGCAGGCTTGAAGCCGGTCGGGACGAGCATCGCGCGTGCTGCGGCGCGGTCGTCACCGTCGAGCACTTCGCTGGAATAAGGTCGGAGAGCATGTTCTTTGTTTGTTTTCGTTTTCATAATCTGTATTTACCTCCTGAAAGATGATCCTCATTTTAGCCTTTGAAAAACGAATTGTAAAGAAATCGTTCGGTTTTTTGCATGTTTAGTGTTAAACGCAGATTTGAATCATGAATATGGGTTTGAAACGGCATGAAACGGTGCGGTAATTGGCCGCGACTGAGGGTGGAGGGTCACCAGAAGAGCAAAAAGCTGATTTTTAAAGGGCTTGGCGGCTGCGTCGGGGACTCTCTGTGAGGGCATGCAGTCAATCCTGTGCGCTCCAATTGTGGGGAGACATTATGCCACACGCGGCATGCCACAGGGCGGGGACATGCTAAACATGAGAGAAGACGTTTCGGTAGATGCACTCCTGTCACTAACCGGATTCCAAAGCAGCCTCAACAAAATCTTGGCTGAATGCTGATGGTATGGTAATTTAATGCATCTATCGAAGAGTCATCTGGTTCTGTTTTCGGTAAGACCTGTGCTGGATGACAAGCAATCCGGTTTGTTCACAAAACTGAGGAACGGTAATTAAAAAATGACTCGTACAACTTTTTTCGGTGATACAGCACGTCCTCCTGATTGTTTAGAGGTTACTGAGGCTTCACTCATACAATCGGTTGAAAAGGTAACTTTGATAGAAAACCGTGACGGGAAAGGGGTGACTTGGTTTCATCCTCGGGCCTGTATGGTTTTGCCATCAGGAAACAGTCAAACACCGTCTGTCTTTATGACGATGCAGGAGATCGCCGGGTCTGATTTCTTCGGGCCGGTTCATTTTACTGAGTCTGTTGACCTTGGGAAGACCTGGAGTGAACCCGAAGCGATCAAACCGCTCGGTCAATTTTCCGTGCCGGGGCATGATGGACTTAAGCAGGGCGTGTGTGATGTTGTACCGCAGTATCACGTGCCTAGCAAAAGTACCCTCGCTTTGGGGCATAACGTTTATTATCGTGGGAACCATTTCAGTGGGAATGACCAACTTGCCCGTTTCCCCGTTTATGCGGTCCGGCGTCCTGGCGGTAGCTGGGGAGCGCTTAAAAAACTGGAGTGGAATGATCCTCGCGGTGCTTTTATGTATAGCAATGGTTGCGGACAACGTGTTGTTATGCCTGATGGCGACATTATCATGTCCTTCACTTTTGGAGCGCAATCTGCAGCCCGTTCGGTGGCAGGCGTACGTTGCTCCTTTGATGGCGAAACGTTGACAGTAAAAGAGGTCGGCCCAGCCATCGCCAGCAACATAAAACGCGGGTTGCTGGAGCCTTCAGTGACCCTGTTCAATCAGCGCTTCTACATGACAATGCGCGCCGAAGACGACCGAGGCTATTTTGCGGTCAGCGATGACGGTCTGGACTATTCCGACAAAATTCCATGGGCGTGGGATGACGGAGAAGCCCTTGCGATGTCGACTACACAGCAGCATTGGCTCACACACTCCGAGGGGCTTTATCTCGTTTACACGCGGAAAGACAGCTCTAATGCCGACGTTATCCGCTGGCGTGCGCCGCTGTTTGCCGCTCAGGTTGATACAAAAAAATGCTGTCTTATCCGATCGACTGAACAGGTTGTCCTGCCTCTGGTAAACGACGGGAACAATGCGTTAATGGGTAATTTTCATGTGACCAACGTTAGTCTTGATGAATCATGGGTTACCGTCGGCGAATGGTTTACGAAAGACAAGGTGTATGGCGATCTTCTGCTGGGACGCATCCGTTGGAAGCAACCGAACTGTTTATCGTTGTTTTAAATGTAGCAGTAAACCCGCGGAGTGGTTCAGCTACGAGAAAGTGAGTGGGTAACTGTGAGGGGGTTAGGAGCGAGGAGTTAGTATTTTAATACTTTAGCCAGGAAGTCCCGACTCTGCGGGCTGACGAGCTGATCGAATGCGTGTTCTCCTGTTCCTGTTTCGATGATGCGTCCTTCGACGATCATGGCGACCTTGTCGGCAATCCGTTTGGCGAATCCCATGTTGTGCGTAACGAGGATGAAATCGAGTCCTTCGTCGCGTAATTCTCCAATGACGTCGAGCACCTCTGCAGTCATTTCAGGATCCAGGGCGGAGGTAGGTTCATCGAATAATAACAAGCGCGGCTTGGTGGAGACGGCGCGTGCGATGGCAACGCGTTGGCGTTGTCCGCCTGAGAGTTGGGCCGGTTTTTTATGTGCGTGTTGTTCGAGTTGGAGTCTTTTCAAGAGGTGTATGGCTGTTTCCTCAGCTTCTTCGGGTGCGATGCCGTGAACTTTCTCTAACGGGAGTGTGATGTTTTTCAGCATCGTGAGGTGCGGAAACAAGTTGAATGCCTGGAAGACGACGCCGATTGATTGACGATGCCGCAGGAGTGCTTCTCGGTGGAAGCGTACCCTTTCGCCGTCGATCTCCATATCGCCGCCATCGGGATATTCTAAGCCTGCGATGATGCGTAGCAGGGTTGATTTTCCGCAACCTGACGGGCCGATCAACACGAGGGAGCGAACGTTCTCCAACGACAAAGAAATGTTGTCGAGTACGAGCTGCTGACCGTAGCGTTTGGAAATATGGCGTAGATTAAGTTTCATATTTCATCCGTTTCTCCAGCCAGCGTGTCCATAGCGAAATGGGTAGCGTGAGGATCAAATAGCCAGCTGCTAGGGGAAGGTAGCTTTCGAGTGTACTGTACGTGAAAGCATTCGCCTGCTGCGCGTTGAGGGTTAATTCGTTGATCGCAATGATTGAGAGCAGCGACGAGTCCTTGATGAGCGAGACGAGCTGTCCGGCCATCGGCGGTAAGGTTTGTCGTAGGGCTTGCGGGAAAATCACGTAACGGTACGTCTGGGTGCGTGTGAAACCGACGGCGCGTGCCGATTCGATTTGCGAATTGCCTACAGCTTCGATCCCTGCGCGGATGATCTCAGCGATGTAGGCGCCTTCGAAGAACGAGAGGACGAGAATGCCAACGAGGTATCGGTTCTCGACATGCATGGCAGCGGCAACGACGTAGAAAAGAATAAGGATTTGCACAAGCAACGGTGTTCCGCGTACGAGTTCGATGTAGATCGTGCTTAAGTAGCGTAAAGGGAGAAAACGCGTTCGTCGTGTGAGTGCTAAGCACAACCCGATCAACGTGCTCAGTCCGAGGGCGGACAGTGATATCCAAACGGTGGTCAACCAGCCTTGAATAAATAATCGACGATACTCCCAGACGGATTCCCATCCCCAGTGGTATTGGAGTCGGGAGAATGCCAGGTAGAATGCAAACGTCAAAAAACACAACGCGAGCGTAAAGTTGAATACGCGGATCGACCATGCTAACGGAGCGTTTTCGCGTTCTTGGGCGAAGAGTAAATTTCGTATACTCAATTTAGGTGATAGGTGATAGGTGATAGGTGATAGGTGATAGGTGATAGGACTTTGCGGCTACGCCGAAAGAAGTTCAAAGTTAATAGGTGGTAGGAAGGTAGGCAGGTAGGTAGGAAGGTAGGCAGGTAGGTAGGTAGGAAGGTAGGTAGGTAGGTAGGAAGGTAGGTAGGTAGGTAGGTAGGAAGGTAGGAAGGTAGGAAGGTGCTTGGGATCAACGACGGCAGAGGCCAAGGCACCGCTGTGCGGCGCAGGTGTTAGGTTTTAGGTGTTAGGGCTTTGCGAATGTTTATGGAGGGATGCGGGCCTCCGCGTCCGAAATCGGTGTCGGGGTCGGTATCGGTATCGGAATCGGGATCGAAAAATCGGAAATCAGAGGCTTAAGTGTAAGATTAAGTGTAAGACTAAGTGTAAGAGGCGAAGTGGGAGATTAAGTGTTCCTGTCGAAGTCGGTATCGGTATCGAAAATCAGAAACTAGGAACAAACCGATTACGATTACGATTAAGAGTTTGGGTCGTTATAGGCAACCTGAGTAGGTGAATAGGATTAGAAAAAGAAAGGGATGTGGAGTTTTTGAAAGGCGTCTTTTTGTTCTTTTAAATACGTCTCGCTGAGCTGGGTGAAGCCACCGTTGGCTTGGAAGTCGGCGAGGAACGTGTTGACCTGCTTTCGCAAGGCCTCGTTTCCTTTGCGGATGCCGATCGCCCACGATTCTTCCTGAAATGGTTTGAGCAGGGGGCGTGTTGTGTCCTGATTACGTTTCCAGTTCTGGTACGTGGACATTTGGTCGTAGATAAATGCATCTGCTTTGCCTTGCACGACTTCGAGGACGCCTGACGACTCTTTATCCAGCACGAGCACCTTTGCTTTCATGGCGTGTTGTGCTGTATAGATGTGGCCTGTTGTCCCTTTTTTTACAGCGATGACGCGGCCTGGGCCGTCGAAATCGGCAATGGAGGTGCCGGTGGCATCTTTTCGGACGAGTAGACAAAGACCTGTTTTTAGATATGGGTCTGAGAATGTAATCGACTTTGCTCGTTGGGGTGTAGCCGTCATCGAAGAAATGACGACATCGATTTTCCCGGTTTTGAGTGCCGGGATCAAGCCATCGAAGGCTGTGTTCTGGATGACGACCGGGCGATCTAGAAATTTGCCAAGCGCATGTGCAAGATCGACACTGACACCGGTCGGCGTGCCGTTCTTGTCCGTCATATCGAAAGGGGGATAGCTGAGCTCCATCCCAACGGTGAGCGGTTTTTTTGTCTCAGTTGCGTGGGCGACGTGTGTGACGCCACCGGTGAGAATGACTAGCAGTAAAACACGGATCCATTTCATGGGGACCTGCTTTCTTTTGATCTTCTATGGAGGGTATCTTCCGATTGCTTGATTTCACTGTTAAAGATCATTTTAAAGAATTTCATTTATGCCACATCACGAGCATCAATGCCCGTGATGTGGCGAGGGGATGATCGGTTAGATCATTTCGAAGTCGCTCTTGGGCACGCCGCATTCAGGGCAAACCCAGTCGTCTGCTAAATCCTCGAATGAAGTGCCTGGGGGGTGGCCGCTATCCGGGTCGCCGATTGCGGGGTCATAGATATAGCCACAAACTGTGCATACGTAGTTTTCCATCAGTAGTGATTCCTTTTAGTTGTTGAAAACAATTGATTTTAACCGATCTGGGCTTTTTATGAGAGGACTTTTTATTTTTAGTACGAAGGCCGCTTGATGAGCGTTATAAAAAGCTGGCCTGAAATGATTCGCTCTTAATCCGAAGTTCTGCTAAACTTGATCCTTGTTGTGTGCGAATCTTACACGTAGTTGGGGGGGTGTTTCAGAAAGCAGATGCAAGTGTTCATAAAATCGGACGCAAGCTAATAGGATCGAAAAATGTTAACTAATCTTGCTTTATTCACTGATCTTTACGAGTTGACGATGGCGCAGGCGTATTTCGATGAAGAAATGACGGATGACGCTGTTTTCAGTCTCTTCGTTCGCCGCCTGCCTCCGCAACGGAATTTTTTACTGGCCTGCGGTCTGGACACGGTTCTTGATTATCTTGAGAATCTGCATTTTGACGCGGATGATCTTGATTACCTTGCATCACTCGGTGAGTTCTCCGATCGCTTTCTTGAGTACTTGCGAGATTTCCGCTTCAGCGGATCAGTCTATGCGGTACCTGAAGGCACGCCCGTATTTGCCAATGAGCCGATTCTTGAAGTTGTTGCACCTATCCTGGAGGCGCAAATCATTGAGACTTTCATCATGAATCAGATCCACGTTCAAACCGTGTTAAGTTCAAAAGCTCAACGTGTTGTGATGGCGGCAGAAGGGCGTTCCGTGGTTGATTTCGGGTCCCGGCGTGTACACGGAATAGACGCTGCCCTAAAGGCGGCGCGAGCGTTTTATATCGGTGGTGTAGCCGCGACATCGAATGTTCTTGCCGGTAAGATTTATCGGATACCTGTCGCCGGTACCATGGCACATAGCTATATTCAGGCACATGATGATGAAAGGGAAGCGTTTCGAAGGTTCGCGCAACACTATCCGGGAACGGTGTTGCTCGTTGATACCTACGATACGCTTGAAGGTGTTCGCCAGATCATTGAATTGGCAAACACACAGGGTGAAGCATTTAAAATCAGCGCGGTGCGCCTCGATTCAGGGGATCTACTCGCGCTGTCCATAGAAGTGCGTGAGCTTCTTGATCAGGCGGGACTTGGCACGGTAGAGATCGTTGCCAGCGGTGGGCTCAACGAGGACGATATCTCGCAGCTCGTATCCTCAGGAGCACGGATAGATGGCTTTGGCGTTGGGTCCAGTATGGGCGTTTCTAACGATGCGCCCGACCTGGATATTGTGTACAAGCTTTGTGAATATGCGGGCGCAGGCCGGTTGAAGTTGAGCCCAGGGAAACCGATACTGCCAGGGCGCAAACAAATTTTTCGGGCAAGCCGGAACGGAGCAGATCTGCATGATGTGGTGGCACAAGCCGATGAACGTCTGCCGGGGCGGCCGCTGCTGGAGGCCGTAATGCGTAACGGCGAACGGTTGGCTGCAGGCCGTGTGGATCTCGCGTCGGCGCGCGTCTATGCCAGTCAGCAGATCGCTCGGCTGCCGGAACATGTCCGTATCCTTACGCCGGCAGAACCGCCGTATCGTGTGGAAGTCAGCCCTGAATTGTTCCGCTACCAGAAAGAAGTTGAAGATAAAATGAGGGCGATGTGACGTCCTCCCCAACTATTCATTAGAAGGAGGTAGGCCCGCCGCGCGTCGTAACGCGGAAAAACGTGGAGGTGACTTTGGAAGGTGATAGGTGATAGGTGATAGGGCTTTGCGGCTACGCCGAGTGGGAAGTGTAAAGTGGGGAGTGTGAAGAAAAGTCGGTATCGCAATCGGAATTGAGGAACCCGGAGGCTAAAGTGTAAGATTAAGTGTATGAGCTTAAGTGTGGAGATTAAGTGTTTTCCGAAGGCTGGAGGGATGCGGGCCTTCGCGTCCGTAATCGGTGTCGGGGTCGGTATCGCAATCGGAATTGAGGAACCAGAGGCTAAAGTGTGGGATTAAGTGTAAAAGACGAAGTGTGGAGATTAAGTGTTTTCCGAAGGCTGGAGGGATGCGGGCCTCCGCGTCCGTAAATCGAAATTCAAATTGATTGTTTCTAGCCACTTGATGCTTTTCGATTATGATTAAGATTAGGAACATGGAATTTTAAGTTAGTAGGTATACTATGGTTATTAATAAAGAAATGCTACGTGCAGGCGATGCTTTGATCATTGTTGATGTACAGAACGATTTTTGCCCTGGCGGTGCGCTGTCAATTGAGGGGGGAGACCAAGTTGTTCCTGTCCTCAATGACTGGATTAAAACCGCCACCGCCCGCGATGTGCCGGTTTACGTTTCACGCGATTGGCACCCGCGCGACCACATCAGCTTTAAACAACGTGGTGGCGACTGGCCGTCACACTGCATTCAGGATACCGACGGAGCCGGATTCCACCCGGACTTGGAAGTCCCGGAATCCGCCGTCAAAATAACCAAAGGCGTACGCTTCGATCAAGATCAATACTCGGCCTTTGACCAAACCGGTCTTGCCGGGCAGTTGCACCATAATGGCGTTAAGCGGCTATTTGTTGGTGGTCTCGCTGAAGACGTCTGTGTGCTGGCGACTGTTCTCGATGGACGTAAAGAAGGCTTTGAGGTGATACTGATTACAGGTGCAACCCGTCCGGTGACGATCCCGGGAGGCGAAGCTGCACGCAGAAAAATGCATGATGCTGGTGCGCATTTGGAGCGGACAGCTTAAGTTGGTTATACTGCTTGGAAACGTGGGGAAGGAGATAGCATCATTGATGTCGATATAGGCATTGTTATGGAACACTTTATTTTAGCGGCCCGGGCAGAAGGACTCGGAACTTGCTGGATATGTGCTTTCAACCATGCAGAGATGGATGCGGTGATGCGATTAAGCGGAACAGAGAAGTCAGTCGTGGCCATTACTCCGGTCGGATATGCGAAAGAAGAAAAAGCATCTGATCAGCGCCCAAAGCGAAAACCTTTGCCTGCTATTTTTGCTGAACGCAATCTATCGGATTGTCGTTTACCGTTTGCTTTTTTATCTTACGCTTCCACATTCCCATGCGTTTTCTTCAACAGTGTTGCCTGCTATTTTTTTGGCAGACTCTAATTTGAGGCACCCAGTGTTTGCAAGCAGGTTGCTTACGCTCGTGTGGTTGCGGTAATGTAGCTCAAGCTTCCAGCTTGTTGAGTGCGTAGTTTTCGACAACCCGGTCCCATTTGAAGGGGTTGTATATCGACGGCTTACACCGAGTTGAAAACTTAAATCAGTCCATCGTCAAGAGGCTTATAATAGACGCTGGTTTTTTCGACGCGGGTCGGAGAGAAGAAGAAAAAACCGACGCGATCCTGTCCTTCGCCGACGAGCGATGTTTTTTCGCGCAATTGGCGTATGACTTTACCGTCGACCGTCAGGCGCAGAAGGCCTTCGTCATTTTCGACTACAATGCGATGTTTGTGTTTGGCGTTGATGCGGATGGACGGCTGTCGGTCTGCCCACAAGAGATTCTTCTGGCGGAAAATTTGGTGCAAGGTATTGGCCATGCCACCGAATTGGAAAAAATAGCCAGTGTGCAGCGAGTCACCCTTTTCCGGGACTTGCAGGAATACACTGAGATCTGAGACAATTCCATCGGCTTTGGGCAGTGCTGTGGCGGTGAATTCGATGCGTTGGTACCCGGGTACCGACTGGCGCAGCAGAATCCTGCTATCTGTTCCACTGTGCAATGCGCCATCCTTGATCTCCCAGCTCCCCTCTGTCATTAACCATTTGTCGAGTTCTGCCGGTTTGCTGAAGTCGCTTTCATAAACCAATTCCCAATCTTTGCCGGAAGAAGCGCCTGGAACGCTAGCGTCCAAGGCGTTCTGGAAAGCTTCAGACGGTGGCCCGAAGTAGTTTTCCATATTGCCCATATACTTTCTACCTTGCATCGCTTCCATTAGACGGTCGATTTCAAAGCTGTTCGGATGTGCCTGAATCGTATCTTTGATCTGTTGCCAGTAAGCGAGCGATTTTTCTACTGCTGCCTTATCAACGCCTGCGGTTTCTCGAACCTTGTCCATTTCGTCAGCAGACTTGAACATCAGATCGGTTACCGACCAGCCAGCTCGCACAAAGGCGACGCGCTTGCTATAGAGCGCTGAGTCTGCTGCCGCAGCTTCGGCTCGTTTCAGGCAGGCATCCGTCTCTGCCAATGCGGTGTTCGTATAGATGTTACGTATAGACCGGTAAAAAGCGAGTCGATAACGTGAGCCCGGCTCGAGTCCCGGGGTGGCCATGACCTCTAGCCGGGCCTTTTCCCAAGCTAGCCAATAATCTTTTATAGGTTCGGCAGCTGGGCCGAAACCGCGTTGGAAATAATCCTCCAGGATGGCTTTTTCGTCTGCTTGACAATTCCAGGTCAGTTGTGCCAATAGATAATACATCGGGGCTGCCGTGGCCCATGCTTCACGCGCCGTATCGATGCTCAGGCCCATGCAGCCGTGTTTTCCGAGAAAATGGAAGTCGTCAGCAAGTTCTTGAAATGAAATTTCAGGGAGGCTCCAGACGCCCCCGCCGAAATACCACCAGTTTGGCCGATAGAACATATTAGGAGCTTTTTTGGACCAGCCCAGCCAGCGCTCTTTGTTGGTTTGCCGCATTCCCGGCATTGTGAACGGGAAATTTCCGACGAAGTATAGCACCGTGTTGTCGGCCAATCCCTCGCCGAGCGGCGGTTCCTTGGCAGGGCCATAGGCCATCGCCTGCACAAGTACATCGTCTCGCTCAGGCAGCTTTTCTTTTAACAATCTAGCCAGGTGATTCCAGAATGTGACATACCGGTCGGTCAGCCATACATATTCGTCCTGTTTGCCTTTCCATACAAAGGTAAATGGCTTCGCGTCGAGACGGTCCCACGCTTTGCAGTTCGGGCACATACAGACACCTTGATTGTGGCCATCACTGGCGCCGGCGCTCGGATAATTGAGGCTGGGGTTCCGCACTAATGCTTGCACTGCGTCTGTGACCCATTGTTGCCATACGTCGGGGTTTGATTCACAGATTTTCTTGAGCCAATACCCCTGTCCTTTCGGGTTGTCTACTCCGGGGCCAGGAAATGTGCCGCGGGTGCCATCGGGTTGCATGGCAAAATATTCCAGGTGGGTTTTGCTAAATCGCGGCCACCAGTTGTTGAAGCCGTGCCCGCCGCTTCCTGCGCCTCTACTGTCAAGTTGCATCCGCTGAAAGCGCAGCCAGTCCTTAGAGATACTGGGCTTCAGGAACAGTTTTCTTGTCAGGATTTGTGGATGGTAACGTTTGTCGCAGGTGGTGATGGCGAGGCGGTCCCGCTGTTGGTAATCGGTTCCTAATTCGCCAGGCCAGAGCCAGCGCACGCCTAAATCATCCTGGATAAATGTGTAGACAGCGTTAGCCGTGCCGCTTTCGCGCTGTACCGGCCGTTTGCCTTCGCCACGCAGAACATCCTTTCCAATAATGAGCAGGTTTTTTCCATCGCAGTAGATGCGTGTTTCCTCCGGGTGGTGGAAGGACAAATCGATGCCGGGGAAGACGTTGGACAATGCCGGCTGCGGTCCCACCCAAATTGCTCCCGTCACGAGGATGTCTGCAGTCACGTTAGTGAGGAGTTGCGGGCGTTGACCCGAAATTTGTTCCAAGTAATCCAGCAGGTCTTCGCTGGCTTGTCGGGTGTTGGGGAAGGCATCTTCGGCCACAATCACCGGCAGAATTTTCCCCGGGGCGAATAGCTCAAGTTCAGCAGCCGTGCTCAGGTAGCAGCAAAGGCAAGATAAAAACACGAGCGGTATTTGTTTGATACGCATAATTGTTCCTGATTAATATTGTTACCAAATGAATATTACTTATTATAGTTTCATATTTCAGGAGTATTGTCTAGAGGTTTAGCGAAATTCAACTAATCGGTCAACCATCGGGGGTATGGGCCACGGCTGCGTGGGGTGATGAATGATGCGTGCTGGATGTGAACTAAAGCAAACACATCGTCTTCCACACGTCGCCTTTTGCACATAAACCATCTGCTTAACCGATTGCGAATAGGTTCTCGACTGATACGCAAGCAGGATGCATGCGCCACATTCCTTTCGACCCGCTCATGGCCGATTCACGTTTTTTACGTTTAAAGTTGACATTTCTTACGTTATCTATACTATGTTCTGTTAATAAGTGGTAAAATGACAATATTCCACAAACTAAAGGGGTGTGAAATGAAGCAGCACATTAAAATAGCATTGAGGTGGAGCAGATTAACTGGATGGGTAGCCGTATGTCTTGCAGGGCAGGCATTGGCCGGATGGAATGGCGCTGGCGTGGCAGGAGGCACGGGCGGAGTAGATATCAACGACCCGGCCAACTGGAACGGAGGCATTATCGATAACGACTACTCTGCGATCACTGAAAATGCCGATCTCCAACTTACGGCGAATCACACCGTCACAAACGGGCTGAACTTCGGCACGGCAGCGGGAGCCATTCATCATCTGACCTTTAACGGGACAAAAACCCTGACGTTGGGTGAGCCACAGCTTTCAGCTTTTGCAGGTCACGTGCTGTTGCCGGCCAACACGCTCAGCACGGTGACCCTTGCCAAAGGCCTCACGCTGAATCTTGATTTTGAGCCCGGAAAGAACTGTTACTTGATCGGCGCAGGCCAATTGGCCATCGACTCCTTGATTACAGGTGCTGGTGGGTTCCGACTTACTGCCTCCGAAGGTGGTGTAAACCTTAACCTCTACCTGAGAAATAATGCCAATACGTTTACAGGCGAACTGTCTCCGAGTTCAGGGAATATATATTTCACCTCGATTGCCGACAAAGATGTTCCTTCGGCTCTCGGCGCTGGCAATTCGATTCGCTATCAAACGCGAAACTTCATCTATTTTGGCACGCGTGACGTCCATTCGGATAGACGAGTGATGCTGTATGTGAGGCCAAAACTGGGGAACGACAGCGCCTGTGGCTCATGGGTGCTTACCGGAGACGTGCTAATGGGCAACGGCGGGTATAACAATACGATCTCATTTGGCGGGATTTCTTCTGGCGAAAACCTCTTCGAGGGAAGCATTACGGATCATAGAGGCGATCCTACCCGCCCAACCAAGCTGATTAAAACCGACTCTGGAAGCTGGCGTTTTACAGGCATGCATACCTTTTCAGTTTCAGCGTTAGCGGGAGCAGACACAATCTCTGTCTTGGGAGGAAAACTAATCGCCGATTATGTAAACGATCATGACGGTGATGGCAGTAATTACGTGTTTGTGGCAGGCCACAGCGTGACGATGGATGACGGACACCTCATCTTTAAGGGGAAAGCCGGCACAGGCAACACGACGTATCAGGCGATGGGAGTCTGTACACTTAGCAGAAACACACCAACGACTTTGACGGTTGACAGTAACGGTGGGGATGGAACAACGGTTCTCCTTGATGGCCTTGAAAGTAAGGATTCAAACTCACTGTTACTGGATTTGTCAGAAAACGCAACTTTAATGATGTCACATGCGTTGCCGCCGGACAGTGGCAGCGTACGATTAGTCAACGAAACGGTTCTGTTCAGAGACGGAGTTTCTTCCTACATGACGATTAAAGATCATGAAGGAAAATTTGGCTTCCCGACGCAAGATGACGAACAGCGAATTGTGCTTCACACAAATACAGTCGCTGTCACAGCGTCAAACGCCTCCCAATACAACGGACAAAATCTGGTGCTCACCGGGGACGTCACGCGAACAGACGATCTCAACTTTTCCACACTCGTAATCGATGCCACTGAGAATGCGGTTACTCTGGACATGGGAGACAAAAGACTCCAGACGGATAACACGTCGGTAGGCCGCGGAATCTTAGCCTATGGCGCATATCCGGTGACAATTACAAACGGAGCCTGGGGTATTCAGGCGTCGAGTTTCATCTACAATTATGGCGCAGGAAAACTGACGCTTGCACTAGCATCGCCAAACACGTTTACGGTCGGCGGCACCGGCCTGACTGAGTTGATCACCGCTACAAATTTCCGCGGATACTTTTATGTTCACGGAGGCACGGCCCGCATCACAACAGACATGGACTGGCCAGGAGGAAGGATTCATATATCAGGTGACGGGGTTTTGGAAATCGGTGCTGATCTTAACGGTGAGAAAGAGGGTGATTTTACACGCGATGTCAGCAGTAGCGGTGATGCTGTTTGGTTTTATGGAGGCGGGGGCTTTAGTGCTTACGGCAGGGACCGTGTAGTTAATCTCGGCAATGATGGTAGGGTGGTAACATGGGGCGTCGATTATTTTGTGCCTACCGGGAAGCCCTTTGTTCTCAGTTCACCGCATGCAGATTCCACCTTGATCTTCGAAAATCCGCTCGGACTCAGTCCACAATCCCAAAATTATTATATCGAGAACGCTGCACGTGAAATACGTGTACACAACGGATCGGCCGATATCGATGCGCGCCTGACAGGCTCGATCAGCAGCGGTTATATGATCGTAGGTATCGTGAAGAGC
>Ga0265295_1006681_pt1 | contig 13822 bp, 7 predicted proteins | sample Munlansysbiofilm_FD_192503 | JGI IMG/M metagenome (GOLD analysis project Ga0265295, IMG submission 192503) | Leachate microbial communities from a municipal landfill in Southern Ontario, Canada - Methane capture system biofilm | ecosystem: Engineered > Solid waste > Landfill > Unclassified ... | reverse complement strand
TTTTTTTGCTGAAGTTGCCAAAATAACTTTATGCTTTTGATTTGTCTTCTGATTGATATCATTCACCACATCAATCACGGTTACCACATATTGAACTGGAACGGTTTTGTCCGCCCGCAGCACGACACTAGCCTCAACTTGTCCGGCAAGTCCTGTACTCAGCCGGCTTTCGAGCTGGTCGGCGGTAACCCTGGTCTCGCCCACGAAGTATTGAAAATTTTCGTTGATATACACCGTGATGGTTTGTTTGGCCATCGTCTTGCTATTGCTCGAAGGCAAAAGCAATTTTATAGCGTTTGGCGCCACCAAGGTGGAGGTGAGCATAAAAAAAATCAGCAACAGAAAAACCAGGTCCGACATGGACGCTGTGCTGAATTCTACACTCCTTTTATTTCTTGTTTGAATAGCCATTTTTCCTCCTTTTATCGTGCCGGTTCGTGCAACACATCCATAAATTCGGTGGCTCTGGCTTCGAGCAGATAGACCACTTTCTCGATGCGGCTCACCAAAACATTATAGAAAATAAATGCCAGAATACCCACGATTAATCCGCCAATGGTGGTAATCATCGCCTGATAAATTCCGGATGAAAGCAACGCAATATCGATATTATTCCCGGCCATCGACATATCATAAAACGCTCTTACCATGCCTATTACCGTCCCCAAAAAGCCAAGCATTGGAGCAGCTCCTGCAATAGTTGCCAAACCCGCCACACCTTTTTCGAGTTTACTTACCTCAAGCTTGCCCACATTTTCAATGGCAGCATTGATATCATTGAGTGGTTTTCCAATGCGAGAGAGTCCTTTTTCAATCATTCGGGCAATGGGCGATTGATTATTGCGACACAATCCTACCGCAGCATCAAGTTTTCCGGCATGAATGAATTCGCGGATATTGTTCATAAAATGCTTGTCTTTGCTGGAGGCCCTCGAAATTACCAGATAGCGTTCGATGAAAATATAAACTGCAATGATCGAAAATACCGCTAAAACGGCCATAATCCATCCACCTTTTAGCGCCAGTTCAAAAACTGAAAAACGCAACTCATCTACTTGTCCGGGTAGCTCTGAAACGCTGCCGCTCAAGTCGTTAACAACTGTTTGAGCCTGAAGAAGAAATCCAATAAGCATAAATAATTATTTTTGTTAAAAGTAAGGCTTATTTGTGTTTTACAATCAATCCATAGCGCATCTTTTCAAATTGCACTGTTAACATAACTCAAAATTAGGTGCTTTAGTATTTTTGATTTTAAGTATAACAATCATTCAGGATGCCAGCAAACACCACTGCTACTATCGGATGAAGCACCCGTATAAGAAGCCAATATATTCGTCATTCCTTGCTGCTTTAAAACACCCAAAAAGGCAAAAATCAAAGCCTCTTTGAAGTTTATCAATTCTACCGATCCTACCTCAATTTGATGATTACTAAATTGCTTTAACTTACTAATCAAAAAGTTATGAAAGGCACCACCACCAGTTACCAGCATCTTGCTATTCGGCAGATACGAAACAGATTGTGCTATTTGAAAGGCAATATGGCTAGCATAAGTATGAGCAGCATCGGCAGGATTATGCTGTCCTTGAAGCAATAACTCCCGTTGATGGCTTTCAAAAAACTCCCGTCCAAGCGATTTTGGTGCTGACTTTTTGAAATAATCTTCAGCATTGAGCGCCTCAAACAGCTCAGGAATAATTTTCCCGCCGGCTGCCATCTTGCCATCTTCGTCAAAAGGAAGTCCGGCAAATCCGGCGATAAAATTCAATCCCTGATTGGCCATACAGCAGTCGAAAGCCAAACGATTTCCGTTTACTTCATAAGAAATATTGGCGATACCACCGATATTCAGGCAAATTGGATAATCTTCAAAAAGAAGCCTATCGCCGATAGGTACCAAGGGCGCACCTTGCCCGCCTTTGTTCACATCTTCACTCCTGAAATCATTGATCACTATACATTTACATACATCAGCTATGGCTTGGCCGTGTCCAATTTGCAATGTTATTCCGTTTTCAGGTTGATGAAAAATTGTGTGACCATGCGAGGCAACCAAGGCAGGCTTCAGATTGTTCTTTTGAATAAAATCACATGTTAGCGCCCCTAAATAACTACCATATTCCAAATCCAAAGCAGTCAATTCCGGCGATTCGAGGTAAAAAGCCTGTTGCAACTTCTGCTGCCATTTTTCAGCATAAGGATAAAAAGCCGTCTTTTTTAACTCAAAAAACCAACGACCATTTTCCTGCCTGAAATCAACGGCAGCAAGGTCTATGCCATCTAATGAGCTACCCGACATCAGCCCGACAGCAGAAATTATCGCTTTGGTGTGCACCATTATATTATAGGAGTGGTAAAAGTTTCTCCAGCTGCATGCCACGCGAGCCTTTCAACAGTATGTCGTATCCGCGTAGACTTTCTTCTTCCAGGTGTTTTGCAAGCTCATCAACATGCTTGAAATGCAGCCAGTCGTCGCCCGCATAAACCCGTCCAAACAAAGGCCCAACCAGAAATACCTTTTTGCAATCGAGATCGGTGAGCAGTTTCAGAATTTCGGCATGTTCGTAATCACTCTCTGTGCCAAGCTCAAGCATATCGGCCAGGATAAACGCCGAACGCTGTCCGCAAATCAGGTCAAAGTTTTTGATAGCGGCCTGCATGCTCACCGGGTTGGCGTTGTAGGCATCCATCACAAGTTTGTTGTGGGCAGTATCAATTTGCTGCGAGCGGTTGTTCGACGACATATACGAAACCAAAGCCTCAACAATATCGGCCTGTTCCACTTCAAAATAACTGCCGATGGCAACAGCCGCAAGCAAGTTTTCAAAGTTATAATTCCCAATTAATTTCGTTTCAACAAGGGCTTGTCGGTTCTGATATTCATATACAAAAGTGAGGTAAGGATCAGCGGCAATCAGTTCGCCATACACCTGAGAATTTTGTTCTTTGCCATAAGTAAAGCGCTTTATATTGGCAGACAATTTCTCGAGCAACGGACTGGAAGAGTTCACAAATAACATTCCGTCATGGTCGTCGATGTATGAATACAACTCGCTCTTGGCATTGATAACACCCTTTAAACTACCAAAACCTTCCAGATGTGCCTTTCCGATATTGGTTATTAAACCAAAATGCGGCTGGGCGATGCGCGAGAGAGCAGCAATTTCGCCCTGGTGGTTGGCACCCATTTCTATAACAGCAACCTCAGTTTCGATGGGAATCTTTAATATCGAAAGCGGCACACCAATATGATTATTAAGATTCCCCTCGGTGAAAGCAACTTTATACTTTCGTGCTAAAACACGGGAAATCAATTCTTTGCTCGTCGTTTTTCCATTGGAGCCTGTAATCCCGATTACTTTTGCTTTCAGGTTTTTTCGGTGTATTTTGGCCAACTCCTGCAATGCCTTAAGGCTGTTTTCAACTTTTACAACACCTTTCTGTTCGGGTATTTCAGGATCATCTGCCACGGCAATAGCGGCTCCGGCTTCGAGTGCCTTTTGCACAAATTTATTGCCATCGGTATTTTCGCCTTTCAGCGCAAAAAACAGGCCTCCTTGTTCAATTTTTCGGCTGTCAATGCTCACACTTCCTGATTTTAGAAAGGCAGCATACAATGTTTCCATTTTTTCCATAAAACCAATTGCTGAGATTTTTTACAAAAATAGGCTTTCTCTGTTGTCAGCCACTTTGTCCAAAACAAAAAAAGTCCCAACATAATTACTGCTGGGACTTTTTAAAACTATTTTTAAGGGGATTACTTGTTTACCAAAGAGCTTCCCACTTTATTCATCGCACAGCGGAAACCAATAGAACTTGATGATTCGTCTTCATTGAGGAATCTACGTGTTCCGGGACTCAGGTAATAAGGACCATCAGCCCAAGAGCCACCTTTATAAACCCGTGCTTTATCAGAGATCAAAGAAGTTTGACCGTATTCATACATCTGATTTGTCATAGCCTTCTGATTATCCGGCTGCTCATTCCAGTTATCTTGAATTGAAGACATAAAATCACCATCACCGTAGTTGACGTTATAGCCTCTGCGGTAATTTTTTCTGTTAGCGGCTTCTTCAGGCGTAACTTCCACATAAACCATGCGGCCCAAGGAGTCTTTCTCTGCCAAAAAACCAGCCTCATCACGCTTTTTATTTTCAAAGATATTACCACGGAAAGGGTTGTAATCAGCCATATCTTCGAAGGTAAGCGGACGATACACATCCAACACCCATTCAGAAACGTTGCCACCCATATTGTACAAGCCATAATCATTTGGCCAATAGGAGCCAACTTGAGCAGGCAAAGCTGCACCATCATTCAGGCTACCGGCAACGCCCATATAGTCACCACGTCCACGCTTGAAGTTGGCCACGAAGCTTCCATAAAACTTATTGTCGTCAGTACGCAAATTATTGCCATTCCAGGGGTATTGGCGTCTTTCAACAATGCGTTCCTGCATGGTATTGCCAATCAAACCTAAGGCTGCATATTCCCATTCGGCTTCTGTGGGAAGACGATATTTGGGCAAGAGCAAGCCATCCTCGAAGCGCACTTTACGCACACCGGTTCCGGTAGGATCTAAATCAGGCATACCATCTTTTACGATGCCTTCATATTGGCCTGCAAGATAGGCTTCGGTATTAAAATTATTTTCATTTTGCTGGGCTGGATCAAAGTCGAGGATGCCAGCCTTCATCAGCATCATTTCGTTTACCCTGTCGGTACGCCAGTTAGCATAGTCATTGGCTTGCAGCCAAGTAACACCAACTACCGGATAATCTTGATAAGAAGGATGGCGGAAATAAATCTCTACCATCGGCTCATTATACGACATGCGGTTACGCCAAACCAAAGTATCAGGCAAAGCGCGTTGTATTACCAACGGAAAATCCTGGCCATAAACGCGGTTTAACCAATAAATATACTCCAGGTAATCGAGGTTGCTCACCTCTGTCTGGTCCATATAAAAGCTGGAAACGGTTACTTGGCGCGGCAGGTTGTTCCATTCGTACATAATATCTTCCTGGGTGGCCCCCATCATAAATGTACCGCCTTCGATGGCAATTAGACCCGGTCCTGTGATTTGTTCCTTAGATTCAGCAACTTCAAAGCCACCCATTTGGGGATCGTTGTAGTTCCAGCCGGTTGTGCGGGAAGTTTCCTTATGGCAGGAAACGAAAAATAATCCGGCAACCGCTAAGGTAAAAATTGTACTGATTTTTGCAGTTCTGAACATGTGAAACTTTATTTATTACTTATATAAACGTCTTACTAACTAAAAACCGGGTGACTTTATTGTCCTAATCACCCTTTTTGAATCTTTAATAATACAAAAATTCCATGCAAATGAAATTTCGTGAGCGCCACCGCTACTTCCTCCTATTTTCGACAGCGTGAAATCATAGCTGTATCCAATCCTGAAATTTTGGTAATTGATACCGGCCAAAACCATGACGGCATCTATGTTTTCAAAGGCATGACGAAACCATCCACCCAAAACAAAAGGATACATATTAACGTACATTCCGGCATTAAGTTGTTTGAAATCGCCTTGTTGTACAAACATTATATTAGGTTCTATCGTAATATCATCAAGCCGCTGAGCACCCAGACCACCTTTTGAAGCATTGACTACCAAGCCAGTATGAAATGTTAGCTTCATCGGGAGCGCGTATTTATCGTTGCTATAAAAATTCATCTCGGGTTGGGTAAGGTGATCGGCGGCAATACCGGCAAAAAAGAAATTGTCGTAGCCAAAAAGTAGTCCGGCACCAAAATCAACATTACTCACTTGGTTGTTATCAAGCGGTGATTCCAGCGATGAGGCATTGATACCACCAGTAACAGGATTAATCTGATCGGCAAAAATTAATTTTTCCCAGGAAAGTCTTTCCTGTAAAAAAGCAGCTTTTACACCAAAGCTCATATCCATATTGCTGGCCAACTGCAACTTGTAGGAATAATACGCATTGACAGAAGTGCGGTTGTATGCACCATCGCCCTGCTGATCGTTCATCACCATCAATCCAAAACCGCTGTTGATTGCAGCTAAACTTTGATCGTAAGCTACATTATAGGTGAGATAAGCATTTGACAGAGATGGCCACTGATTGCGATAATTTAAATTGAGTCGTCCGCATTCCGTGTTTCCGGCATACGCTGGATTGAGGAAGAGCGGATTAGCATAAAATTGTGAGAATGCCGGATCTTGTGCCTTGACCTCCAATTGGAGTGTAAAAGCGGTGATTACAAGCACGATCCAAAATTTCCCTAAAAAATAGCAGCGATCTTTTTTCATAGTCAATTCCGAGGCGCAATGTTACAACGTTTTTCTGAGATGGCAAACACTCAAAGACAGAAAAGCAAAACCAACAATAATTGAACTGAATAGGCGTTATTTTTATAAATAATTAAAGCTATAAGTATCCTAATCCGGCAAATGATTTAACTGCAACCATCAAGTTATCCAATAAAAAAGTATGAGGCCTTCAAAAACAAATTCCATTTCAAAGCGTTTTAAAGTGATGAAAAGCGGCGGCAATAACTTTCGATTGAAATATTATAACAACTTTACATTCATTGTTTTAAGCCTGTTTTTTTTGTTTATCGCAACTTTAAATGCTTCTGCGCAGTTGAGCGATCAGTTGCCAATAAAGCTGCAATGGAATCAACCCGACACCTTAATAATGCCTGGCTACGATCCTATGGTCAGGCTTCATTTTGAAGAAGCTTCTTATGGAAATATGTTGTCTGTTTTGCCTGTTTTTGTGACAACACAAGCCATTTTTGATGCCAATGTTGAGGTAAAATTAGCACTTGAAGAAATAATCACCGAAGATATTCCCGCAAATCAACTGCTCCACCTGCAAGGACTAAAGCTTAGCGAAGAGTTTCAGCTGCAGCATGCCGTGCTCGTTTCAAGAGGCACGCCTTATCTGCGGCTTTCTCTGATGCCGATCCGTATGCATGGAGAAACTTTTGAGCGGCTTATTTCGGCCAATCTGAAACTGGAAATAAACTATAAGACAGGAGCTGAAAACAACCTAAAAAGCGGAAATTCTTTTGCCAATGAGTCTGTTTTAGCCAACGGAAACTGGTATAAATTACGTATTCCAGAAAGTGGTGTTTACCGGCTTGGTGCTGCCGACCTTCAAGCAATGGGAATAGCCACAGGCACACTCGACCCGAGAAATATTAGGATTTACGGTAATGGCGGCGGGCTTCTTCCGGAAAATAACAGAACTTTCAGGCACGACGATTTAGTAGAAAACCCAATTGTAGTAGTTGGAGAAGAAGACGGTGTGTTTAATGACAACGACTACGTTTTATTTTATGCCCAAGGGCCGATGCTTTGGGAATACAACGAACGCACCTCTTTATATGAACATCAAAATAATGCTTACGACAACTACAGCCACGTTTTTGTCAATGTAGATCGCGGCTCGGGAAAACGTATTCAAACACAGCAACAAGCCACTGGGACGCCAGCAAAGATTATTACAGATTTCCCGGATTATTTGCTGCACGAAGAAGATATTTATAACCTCACCAATACCGGTAAAACCTGGTATGGTGACCTTTTTGACGTGAGTCTCACCAAAAATTTCGATTTCAATTTTCCCGGTATTGTAACCGGCAAACCCGCACACCTCGCCATTGAGTTGGCCGGAAGGGTGTTACAGGGAAGCGCATATTTCCAGCTATCCGTTAATGGAAACTTGGAGCGCAGCTTGCCAATCGCGTCCACTTCACCTACGGGTTATGACTTCGCACGTCAAAACCAGGCCAGCTTTAATTTTAATGCTTCGGGCGACCAAATTGACGTGCAGCTCAAGTTTAACCGCAGCGTAAATTCAGCCCGAGGCTGGATCGATTATATCGCTATTAACGCTTGGCGATCGCTGCGTTTTAACGGCAGCCAGATGCATTTCAGAAACCCCGAAGTGCTAAATCCTTTGAGCGTGGTGGAATACCGTGTTGCCAACAGCAACGCCAATTTGCAGGTGTGGGAAGTTACCAATCCCGTGAATGTGAGTCGGATAGCCGGAAATAATAACGGCAGTACTTTCAGCTATAAAGCTGGCGGCGGCGAACACAAGAAATTTATCGCCTTTGATGGCAGCAGCTTTCTGAAGGCCGAATTTGTAGAACTGGTTGAAAATCAAAACCTGCACGCTGTGCGCGATATCGATTACCTTATTATAAGTTATCCCGATTTCTTAGACCAGGCCAACCGGCTGGCAAATATTCACCGCAACAATAATAATATGGTAGTTTATATTACCACTCCCGACAAAATTTTTAATGAGTTTTCTGCCGGGTCGGTTGATGTTACTGCCATTCGCGATTTCAATAGGATGCTCTACAGCCAAAGCAGCCCTGGTCGTGAGTTGCGTTACCTGTTGTTATTTGGCGATGCCAGCTTCGATTACAAAAACCGATCGGGAAATGCCATAAATCACGTTCCTACAACGGAATCCATCAGCTCGCTAAACCTTGTCAACTCTATTGCCAGCGACGATTACTATGGCTATCTCGACCTCGACGAAGGAAGTGACGACAGCACCAGTAACAACCCCAGTATAAACCTGTTGGATATCGGCATTGGCCGGTTCCCGGTAAGCACGGTAGAACAAGCCACACAAATGGTGGATAAGGTTGTTTCTTATCTCAGAAAAGATGAAGCCACCATGAGGCCTTGGCGTAATTTCATCACTTTTATAGCTGATGACGCCGATCAAAACCTGCACTTATCAGATGCAGAAAAATTGTACACCTTATTAGATCAAACCCAAAAAGCCATAAATTTCGATAAGATTTACCTGGATGCTTATCCGCAAATCCCGACACCGGGCGGACAAAAAGCACCTGCAGTAAATGAAGCTATCAACAGGCGGATGGACAAGGGATCGCTGATTATGAATTATTCAGGGCACGGTGGCGAAGTGGGCTGGGCGGAGGAGCGCATCCTCTCAATTGCCGACATCCAAAGCTGGAGAAACAAAGATATGCTACCCGTATTTATCACCGCCACCTGCGAATTTAGTCGCTACGACGACCACACCCGCACTTCGGCCGGTGAGTTAGTTATACTGAATCCGGTGGGAGGCGCAATCGCCATGTTCACAACAGCAAGGGCCACTTATGCTTCTGCAAATTTGACGCTAAACCGCGCGATTTACAAAGACAATATGTTTCAGAAAACCAATGGGGAATTTCCGCGTTTTGGCGATATTATCAGGAAGTCAAAACTCAATGGCGGCTCCAACGACCGGAAATTTGTGTTGTTGGGCGATCCGGCACTTCAGCTTGCTTATCCGAGTCTTAAAGTAGTAACCACACACATCAACGGCGAACCTATTGGCAGCCGCCCCGACACCTTGAAAGCGCTGGATCAGGTGCAGATTGCAGGCCAGGTGACCGATGAAAGCGGGCAGCTTCTCAGCAATTACAATGGTGTAGTGTATGTTACCATTTACGACAAAGCCAGCACAATCACTACTGCCGGCGATGAAAACGGCTATCCAACAACTTTCGAGCTGCGCAACTCTGTGATTTACAAAGGAAAAGCATCAGTAACACAGGGTAAGTTTGATTTCAGCTTTATGCTACCCAAAGATATCGCCTATAATTATGGCGAAGGTCGCATCAGCTACTACGCAACAGATTACCACACAGATGCCAACGGTTATTACGAAAATATTTTGGTTGGCGGCTTTAATGATGAAGTCGTAATTGACGATCACGGGCCAAAAATCAGGCTGTTTATGAACGATACCACCTTCGTAAATGGCGGAACGACAAACGAAAGCCCAACACTTTTAGCTTTTGTAACCGACGAAAACGGCATCAACACTACCGGAGCAGGAATTGGGCACGACATCACCGCCCAAGTGAGCGGATCGACATTTACATCGGCCATTCTAAACGATTATTTCGAAGCCGAAATAAACCGCAGTGCTGCCGGAATAATTAAATTTCCGCTGAGCAAATTAAACTCGGGAACACACACCCTAACGCTAAAAGTTTGGGATGTTTTCAACAATTCCAGCGAAGCAACCATAAGTTTTGTGGTGGTAAACAGTGCCGAAATGCGTATAGAAAGCCTGTATAACTATCCCAATCCTTTTATTGACGAAACATTTTTTGTGTTCGATCACAACCAGGCAGGCATGGAAATGGCAATTGACCTTCAGATATTTGACCTCAGCGGAAGACTTGTCAAGCGAATGAAAGGAGACATCAAAGGGACTGCATTCCGCAGCGAACCGATTAGATGGGACGGCACTTCGGATGGCGGTCAAAAACTCCCAAAAGGATTGTATATTTACCGCCTGAATGTTACCAACGAAAAAGGACAACAGGCTCAGAAAAATGCCAAATTGATTTTTTATCGCTAATGACAGCAAAACTACACATACATTTAAGTATATTATTTTCAATACTGCTTGGTTTTCAATTTAATACAGCAATATCTGCTACTGCCGAAACTGATACCTTAAGCATAAACTGGAAAACCCACCAGGAGATGCAACTCAGGGATGGCGGCCTGGCGAAGCTGCTCTATTTTGAAGACGCCATCACCCAATACGAAACCGCCAGCCTGCCCTGGCAAATAACGGAGCTGCCGCTGGCGGCTAACGAAATGGCGCAAAACTTACAACTGACAGTAATTACTGCCGACACACTCTCCTACTCCACTGAAAACGAACCCGCCGACTTGCAATTTGCAACAACTGAATTCCAGTTTACCACTCAACTGCTTGGGGGTAAGTCTTATGCCGCCGTCTTACCACTAAAACTAATTGACGGAAAACTAATGCGTATCAAAGCATACAAATTAAGCTATACCATCACCGAAAAACTGAAAGAAGAAGCAGATGAAACTCCTTCCTGGAAAAATAATTCGATTTTGGCTACAGGAAGTTGGTTTAAAATTGGTATTACAGAAACCGGCGTTTACATACTGGATTATCAGCAGTTGCAGCAAATGGGACTAAATCCCGAAAACCTCGATCCTACTTATTTTGGGCTATTTGGCAATGGCAACGGCATGCTTCCCGAAGCCAACCACTACAGCAGAGCAGACGATTTAATTGAAAATGCTATAGTTGTTAATGGTGGAGAAGATGGAAGTTTTGACCACGGCGACCATATACTTTTTTATGGGCAGAATGCTATAAAATGGAAATTCAGTCCTTTTACAAACCAATATATCCACGAGCAAAACTATTACAGTGATACCACATTTTACTTTTTTACGCCAAATCTTGCTACTGCGGGGAAGCGTATTCAGCCAAAATCGCAAGCCAGTGGAGATCCCGTTGCAACAGTAAATACTTTTCTCGATTATCAGCTTCATGAAAAAGAGGATGAAAACCTTATCCTGTCAGGAAAAGAATGGTATGGTGAAGTACTTTCGGTTGCAAATCTAAGTGCCACCGCAAGTTTCAACTTCCCAAACTTAGTAACTGAAAAACCCGTTGGTATTTATACCAAATATGCCGGCAGGTCGATTACGGAAATCACCTACACAAAAATTTTGGTTAACGGCCAAATCGTTGAAGACTCTACAAAAATCTACAAGCTTTCCACTGACAACCCGATGTATGCCCGTGAAAAAATGTTTTCAACAAATTACGTGGCCAATAGCGATCAGCTGGAAGTAAAACTCGAGCTCATTGCCCATGAAACCGATTCACGCGTTTGGCTTGATTATGTGCGTGTGAATGCGTGGCGACAACTTAAAACGGTTGACAATAAGTTGCAATTTAGCTTTTTGCCCACCGACACCCTTCCTACTGTTGTAAACCTTGAAGTTGCAGGTGTTAAACCGGGAGCTTCCATCTGGGATATTACAGATCTTTCCAACATTAAAGCACAGGAGTTTACAAGCAGCAGCAACACGGCACATTTTAAAGTGCCAGCAACCACACGCCGTGAATTTTACACTTTCTTCGCACCTCACTTTCTCTTAAACCCGGCAAGTATTTTTCCGGTAAGCAATCAAAATCTGCATCAGCTGGAGCAAACTGAAATGCTTGTGATTACACATCCAAAATTTATAGCACAAGCCCACGAAATTGCTGAACTGCATCAAGTAGTTGACCAGATGGATGTTGAAGTAGTTGATGTGATGCAGATTTACAACGAATTTGGCGGTGGAAAGCCTGATATCACAGCGCTGCGCGATTTTATCCGCATGGTTTATCTCCGCAGTAACCAACAACTGAAATACGTACTGCTGTTTGGCGATGCTTCTTATGACTATAAAGATCGGATTCCGGCCAACACAAACTATATCCCTACCTATCAGGCCAGTGGCTCAACTATTACAACACAAAGCTTTGTGTCTGATGATTACTTCGGCCTAATGGACAATTCGGAAGGTGCCAATATGACGGGTATTCTTGATTTGGGCATCGGACGTTTTCCGGTCAATACTGTAAACGATGCACAAAATATGGTTGACAAGGTGCGGCATTATTTGTTGAAACAGGACGAAGTCAGCGGCCAATGGCGTAACAATATCGCTTTTGTGGGCGATGACGGCAACGACAATATGCATTTTGATCAAGCCGAAACCTTATCACGCATGGTGGATACTGCCAGCGCAAACCTGAACGTGAGCAAAATTTTTATAGATGCCTACCCACGAACAGTAGTGCCAGGTGGTTTTCGTTTCCCAGATGCCAACAAAGCTTTTGTGAAACAAATAGAAGATGGCGCATTGATTATCAACTACACCGGACACGGTGGAATTAATGGCCTTACGGACGAACGTGTCTTCACGATTTCTGATATCAACGGGCTGGAAAACATCAACAATATGCCGTTTTTCATTACCGCCACCTGCGAATTTAGCCGTTTCGATAATCCCGACTTTGTGTCGGCAGGCGAACAGTTGTTGCTCACGCCAAAAGGAGGCGGCATTGCCCTGATGACTACCACCCGACTGGCTTTTGCACACACCAATTTTGCACTCAACAAAAAGGTTTACAAGGCGATGTTCGACCGCAGTGATGCCACTTTCAAACGCCTTGGTGATATTCTTAGACTGAGCAAAAACCCGACCAGTAGCAGCGTGTATAATTTTGTACTGCTTGGCGATCCGGCACTAAAGTTGGTTTATCCAGAAGCTAAGATAGTCACCAATAAGATAAATAACACCCCTGCTGGTGGTAGAGAAATAGTGCTTCATGCTATGGCAGAAGTGAGTATAGAAGGCGAAATTCTTGATCCCAATGGCAATTTGGCAAGCGATTTTAATGGCTTTCTTTACCCCAAGTTATTCGATAAAAAAACTAAATTTTCCACATTAGGAAATTCTTCTGACAGCCAGCAGGCACCTTTTACCTATTACGAAAAACTGCTTTATTCAGGAAAAGTAAGTGTAGTAAATGGCAAGTTTAGTTTCCAGTTTCAGCTGCCACGCGACATTGCCTATCAATTTGGAAAAGCTAAATTGAGCTATTATGCCGTTGATACCGTGAATTATAGTGATGCCAGCGGCTATTTCGACCAGATTGAAATTGGCGGCACAAATCCCGAAATCACACCAGATAAGCAAGGCCCCGAAATCACACTTTACTTAAACAACAAAAGCTTCAAAAATGGAGATATAGTGCCTTCCAATAACCTATTGATAGCAGAAATGAACGACCCGCAAGGCATTCATCACCTGGGAAATAGCATTGGACGTGACATTGTTTTGGAATATATTTCGCCCGACAAAGGCGCTGTTATCTTAAATTCACGCTTCGAACCGGAAGTTGATAAGTTTGGCTTCGGCACAATTCATTTTCCTTTGAATAAGCTTGAC
>Ga0265295_1006680_pt1 | contig 13822 bp, 11 predicted proteins | sample Munlansysbiofilm_FD_192503 | JGI IMG/M metagenome (GOLD analysis project Ga0265295, IMG submission 192503) | Leachate microbial communities from a municipal landfill in Southern Ontario, Canada - Methane capture system biofilm | ecosystem: Engineered > Solid waste > Landfill > Unclassified ... | reverse complement strand
TCCAGACCGCAAACCCTGGCCATCTCGCTAATCAGAGCCAGGCCGACATGGCCAATGTTGTTTCCTTCGTTTCGCTTGATATCGGTGATGAGCATTGCAAACTCCTGTCGCACCCAATGGGTGCAAATAATCATTCAGGAAAAGCAATCCCAATATACCGGTATCATTGATTTATTTCAAGTATAAAATGTTTCAAAACTGTATATTCAATGCAACTTTTTCACGGATTTAGGCTCTTATGTTTACTGGCGTCATTATGGTGCCCATCGGTGGCGCTATTTGGGTGCCCATTCACAACCTTAAGGCGAGAGTGCTTTTCACCACATCACTGTGATGCGGATAATGGCACGAGATTCTGACAGCGGCAGAGTTTTCTCTTGCCGGGATTAGGTTCGGTTCGTTTGGTTCGGTCCTCACCAAAGGAGCGAACAAACAATTAGAAAAATAATTTATATATGTCAGCAAGTTGGGCTAGCTGGGTTTTTTGCATAAAGGATTATCCAAATGATCATGAGGAAGCACTTCGTGCGGGGTCACTCCGATGCGTGTGGACGTACACCTGAAAATTGACACTTCTTCGCCGGGTTGCTGTTTATGAATCTTTCGATCTGGAGCATCATGTTGGTCATTACGCAATTTAAATACCTTCGACAATTCTGCTTTGTTTAGGGTTAAAGTCCAAGCTCCGTTCGCGCACGGTCGATTCCTTTCTTCTGAACTTCGAGGTCAGGGCTTCTCTCGGAGTTGAGGAACGCGCTGCGGATCAGGGCATCGACTTTTTCCCGTCCGCTGGGTGATTTCGCCGCTTCCCTGGGAGTCTGCCCGTCAAGGATCGGAAGGGGGGTATCGACCCATTGACCCCAGTGGTCGAGAAACATGTTTTCCATGTGTTCCCTGACCGCAGGGTCTTGCATCATCTTGTTGTGGCAACCAAGCGGGTCGTCATCGTCTTCGGCGCGCTCTCCAGGGGTACGCACGGGCTTTATGCTTGTGGTTTTGTAATGCGCCTTGTCGCCTATCGCGTTCTGAATGATTTCCCGGATTTCAGCCGCTCTTTTATCCGAGTTCACTTCGACGGTCATGGATTCTCTTTCGATGTCAATGTAGCCGAGGATGGTGTTCGACATTGGCGTTGTTTTTGCTGCCTCCAGCCGGCTCCAAGGGATTGTTACGCCGGCGAGTTCGCCGCTCTCGGTATAGTCGGCGTTTTCGAGGAGTTGTTCTGGCGATTCCGTCACGCAGAGGTGGACTAGGGCGTCAAAGGCATCTTTGGGGCTTGAGATGCGGTAGTGAAGCGTCTGCAGGGATAGAGGATCGCCATCCGTGTTCGACAGAGACGGAGGGTTGATGGCCGCCGCGTACAATTCTAGAAAAACCTCGCGAATCTCAAATTCGTAATCTGCCAGATCTTCCGTTGAGAGCGCATTTTTCTGGCCTATCAGGGATGTGCGCAGGTCAATGACATGGGTTTTCCATGGCAGAGGGAAGGATATGGGGCTCGCGGCAGAGAGAAATTCAACGTCATCGACCCTAGAGATGGCACAAAACAAGATGGATCCTTGAGCCAGCCACTCTGAGGCGCTGTGATCGGTGACCCTGTGCGAACTGCCGGTGAGAATGTCGATGCAGGCGAAGCCATTGCCCGGAAAGACAGCCGTTACTTCATAGAACGAAAAGACCAGGCGACCCACGGATTCAAGGACGTGAAGTTCCAGGCTGTCGATCTTGCTTGATCGTTTTTGGCGGTAGAGTTCGGCGATCGTGGTGTCGGCGGGAATGGCAATTTCAAAATCAAGTTCTTCGATGTCCGGCTGCGTCAGATCCCAGCTACAGAGAATCCAAGGCACCATCACCTGTGAGAGTTCGTCAATGGTGTCCTCGTGATCGAGTTCTTCGCCCCAGAGCAGGAATGTGTCGATGGCCTCGTCCATGCCTTCTGCTTCCAGCGTGTTTTGTGCGAAGGTCATGAGCTTGCCGGTCAGGCTTTGGAAGGTCTGGCTGATTCTTCGGTAGGAAAAATCCTGACTTTCTTCCTTGGGCAGGCAACATTTCTTGTATTTCTGTCCACTGCCGCAAGGGCATGGGGCGTTCCGGGATATTTTCACCGCACATCTTCTCCCTGAATGGATTTGTCGGCATCAAGCCGTCTTCTGATTCAACTCCTACGATTATTCGTCATTTTCCACAATCTGTGTTCACAAGGAATGTCCCGCAAGGTTTGCGACACAACTGAAAATTTATATGTGTCGCATCACTGCGTTTATCTTGATTTACTTGGCACAATTTGAATGCCTATGATTTAGTAAGTAAAAAATATTGTTAAATTCTATAAATTAAAAAATAACTTTTAGTCGTGTAAAAAAATATTCCGCCAACTATAATATAGCTGATTGATATGCTATTAGATTTAATATTCGTTTCAATATTTTTAAATTTATTGATTATGTTACTAGGATTAAGGTAATACCTATAATAGTAAAAATATTAATAAAAATATTAATGCAAATACTGGGTATATGAATAACATTTAATGATCAATTTAAAATATCATATTCAAGTATGAACAATAAAGAATGAAACAAGGAGTATGAGTCTATGCCCATCACTTATGAAAGATCATTTAATGGTCATCCGATTAACGCTGATGAAGAGAAGCGTTTAGGTTGCAAGACTGAGATATTAGAAAAATACAACAGTAGCATGAAAGACATGTTTAATCGACACTCAAAAGTGTTACAAGTCAGGTTTGACCTAAGATATCCTCAGGATGGTTCGGTATCACCTATGCCAGAGCATATACATGATTTCAACTATAACCTCAAAAGGAGTCTTAGTCGGAGAAAGGTAGCAGGTGGTCATGACGTTGATCCACAGTTGATATGGGCTAGAGAGCAGAAAGACAGTGATCATCCACACTATCATCATTTGTTATTAGCAAATGGTAACGCTGTGCGTGATTACTATCCGATAGTGCAAAAAGCTGAAGAGTTATGGAGTCGTACCATTGGAAGTGATCGACCAGGGTTAGTTCATTATTGTGACAAGTCTAGTAATGGCGTGCCTAACAAGAACGGTATCCTGGTACGCAAGGGTCATACGTCAGAGTCTGAGCAGATAGACAAGTGTTATCATCAGGCGAGTTATTTAGCCAAGGAGAGAGATAAGGATCGCAAGGTGAAAGGTGTATGGACATGTGGATCTAGCAGGGTGAAGTCTAAGTGAGTCTCTTGATAAAGCTTTGTTTTGTTATGCAGCAAAATGCAGTGATATATTCCAGTAAATGCTGGCATATATTTGCTTCAATTCTTCATATTTCAGTGGTTCAGTATAGTTGTCCTGCAACATAATTTTTATTAATGTTTAACTGTTTGCGAGGTGTATCGTGTCAGACAAAAAGAATCTTCCAAAGATTAACCAATCCAAGGTCGTTAACATACGTGGTAAAGATGTAGCAACATATGAAGCTGCCCTCGATTATGCACATCAGTGCGGCATAATGAGCTTAGCAGTTAATATAATTCAGTCTCCTGATGCATCTAATAATAACACTGCTATCTGTTCAGCGAAGTTGAAGACTGAGGATGGTAAATTATTTGAAGATATTGGAGATGCTAATCCTAACAATGTTCCACGTGGCTGTGTAGACAGCTTCATACGCGTAGCTTCAGCACGTGCCAAGTCAAGGGTTATATCAGATGCATATAATCTTAAGTCTCTCTTAGGAGATAGTTTTAATAGCGCTGATACCAGCAAAGATAATAAAGTGATCGATGTTGATTTTGATGTAGTCGGTCAGACTCAGCAGTCTTCTCAGAAGCAAGCATTAAATGGCGGTGGTAGCAAGCCTTTGTCAGACAAGCAGGCAGGATTGATATTTAGTATGGCTGAGAGAAAGGGAGTTGATGCTCAATCACTTGCCATGCAAATGTTTGGAAAGAGCGTACAAGAGCTGCAAGGCAGTGAGGCTAACGAGCTCATACAGTCTTTGAAGTAAGTGTTGCAGATTTTTGGTTGGAGGTATCGTGACATGTGGGAGGGGTCGTAGTTGATATGGTCCCTTCCAATTCTCCTGGTATTTGGAGCCGGGGACTGACCAATCATGGGAGCCGGGGGGGAACCCTCAAGAAGTGAGTGGTTTGAAGTTTTGCAGCAGGTGACAGCGCCTGGACGAGGGTGCCGGGAAATCCAAATCAATATTGTCATTTTTAAGGGTATTAAATATGTTGAGCAATAGCATGAGTTGCTCTACCCAATTTCATAAAGAGGATTCTTGGTTTGATAGAAAACAAGCTCCCCAAGCAAGCTATGACTGAGCTCCATCGAAAAATCGGGAGAAACATTTTATTATATCAAAAAATTGAACTCGCGATGAAGGACTTGTTGGCAAAGAACAATGCTTCAGGAAAAGCAGACGAGTTGAGTAAAATTTATGAAACAAGGCTCCGGGATAACAAGAAGAAAACACTTGGCGGGTTGACGCAAAGTTTTATTAATGATTTTTACAAGAATGATGAAATAAATGAGCAGGATTTTGATGATAGTCAGCCTTCGATTGGTTTAAATATATCGATTAAGACTGAAAATGTTTCTGAAATTGAAGGATATTATCAAGATATTGTTTCAGCAAGAAATTTTATTGTACACAATTTACTGGAAAGATATAAATTTGATACTGTTGAAAAATGCTCAGAGATTGAGACCTATCTAGATTCCGAGTATGACAAGGCCAAGCTGCTTCTGAATATACTAATGCATATTCGCGATTTTTTGAAGAAATCACTGCAATACTTAACGAGCGAATGTTATTTAAATAGAATTCAAAAATTTTCCAATGCTGATGAGATTAGCAGGAATATGGCTTCTGAGATGATCCAGGGATTGAAGCGTGATGACGGATGGATAGTTCTTTCAAAAGCGTCAAATATATTGCGGGAAGAGCATCCAGATCTGTTTGTAGACATGAAGAAGCATGGTCAAAAATCGCTAAAAAAAATCATGGACTCTTCAGGCTTATTTGAATTCTATAGCGAAGATACATCGAAAGGCGGGATGCGGGATCTGTTTAGGCTGAAATGATGACTGAATTGTCAATTTGATTGTTGCTTGGTCAGAGAATTTCTAAAAATTGAAACTAAAATTGAAGGAGATGTGACATGGTTAACACTGGTCCAAGAACTAAGAAAAAAGAAGTCGATTTGAAAAAACTGGGAGAAGATCTTCTTAAGTTTGCCCAAGATAATTCACCAGAAAAGATGGAGCTTGATATTGTCAAAGCTAAAAAAAAGTTTGGACTCTTTAGGAACATTATCCTTGAAGCATACGCGTTCGGCCCAGAAGAACTTAAAAAGTACAATATCGTTGAAGGCAAGACGCCTTCGCCGTTAAAAGAAGTTGAGCCTCCATGCTTAAGTGGCAAAGGTACGATTACAATTAAGAAACACTATGTTGACGAATACAACGAGAAGTACTCCAACAATCAAATTACAACTGAAAGTTTACTTGATGTAGCTTTCGAAGACGGAAAGATAATTCTTTCAAAAAAATAGCTGGAATTTTTCACTTTTCACTAACCGGAAAAGAGCCTATGCTTCTTTTTCGGTTTTTTTGTGGGCAAATTTCCAGGCTCCTGGAAATCGTACATTCCAATTCTCCTGGTATTTGGAGCCGGGGGCTGTCCAACCATGGCAACAGGGGCAGTCGGCCCAAGAAGGGGCTATTTTGTCCCAAGGAGGGGGCTGGATGGGTGGGGAGGCCGAGCAAAGACAAAACTAGCGTAACGTATGATCAGAAATACTTCCCCAGCTATCGTTAAAGTAAGAATTTTTATTATAAAAATCACAAATTTCAGGAGACCCTAAAAGAAAGTATGTATTATTCATATTTTCCAAAAATGCCCAACGTCTTGCTCCTAAGTATACAAAACCATTTTTTGAAGCAATCGTAGCATTAATGCTTAGATTGTTATGGTTGCTGATTTTAAATTTCCAATTTAAGCAATCAGAACCTTTTGTGCATGAATCAAACCCAATAGAAGGGTAATCGAAAATTCCAATATCGTTATTATGCAATATCCAGCTATAGAAGCTATCTAGCATAAATCTTTTAAATGGGCTTATGTCCTTGTTGACCCACCAAGTATTTAATGTCTGATCGTCAAGCAACCCATGCGCAGCTACAGAGTTAACTCCATGGGTAAAAAAATTATGCTTATCGGCATTAACGTATGAGAATGATTTTTCATTTTCAATATTAAAATAATCTTGAATTGATCTTTCAATATTCATGTCGTAATTATTAATAGATGTGTATTTCAAAAGTGTTTTAGAATCACCATAAAATACAACTTTTAATTTGTCATGGCCGCTTTTTATTTTTGACAAAGTGTCGATATTGTCTGCATTAATAAAGGCTAATGAGGGGGCGTTTATTATTTCGGGAATAATATGTCCTGAATATTTTGGAAAAAAGCCAGATCTGGCTATATTAGCATACAATGTGCTCAAATGAGAAGTATAGTTGATATGTTTACTCGCTGGTTCGCTAATGACGGAAATGTCTGAATAGACGTTTATAAAATTGTCATTGTATAACAATCTGTTATCAAATTTATTTTGCATAGAGATGATTAACATTGTGATACAAAATGATGCGCAGTATAAGAAATAGACGTGATTTTTTCTTTGTAAGAATATAAAATAAGATAAAATAAAAAGTAAAATAGATACTTGGAAAATACGAATAGAGAATCCATTATGATTTAGTAATGAGCTTAGTAAATCGATATTTCCTGGTTGAAATATGGCGAAATTTGAAAATATCGTACTGTCAGAAAATAAAGAAACCTCTCCAAGACCATAAGGCCGTGTTATTCCAACTACCCAATCACTCAATTGGTCATCTGCGGTCCATTTCAGTTCACCGAAAAAATTAGCTCGACTATAGTCTGCATTTTCACGTATAGAATCGCGAGCTATTCCCCAAACATCAGCGAAATTAAAAATTGATATTGTACAGGGCGTCTTCACGTCCATTTGTTGAAAATCTAAATGTGAAAAGTGCACAGATACTTTTTCAGAAACTGGAGAAAAAACGGAGTCATAATTGACTCTAACATTAAAAATTTTCAGTAATTTATTCAAGTTTCGAGCATGCCCATAAAGATCTGTATGATCGGATATGCCTACAACCTTGCCCCCATTCTTAACAAAGGAGGCTATAATTTCCGTGTCTTTGTCAGAAAATATATATGTTGGTGTGAGAATGAACAATAAGTCGATATTATTTAATTCTAAATTAATTCCTGAATGATTATAGATGTCAACTATTTTGTATTTATTTTCTAAAATTTTTCGCATGACAGAATATGAATAGGCTGACTTCATGCTGTAGTCATCTGAAAAGTCGCCTTTTGTTGAGCACCACTTAGTATCAAGAATCCCAATTGTTTTTACTTCTTGATTACTCAAGTTAGTTGCAAAATAAAGTAATGGAGCAAGAATGGTTAAGGATATCAAAGTCGGAAGGCAAGATAATTGATTATTTCTGAATTTGATCTCATCAAAAGTAAAAATTGCGAAGCAGCAAAGAAGTGCAATTGTTACAATTCTTAGTATAGGTTCAAATTGAAAATATTTACCAAAGCAAAAGAATGTCAAAGCAAGAACAAAGATGTATATTGCAAAACGTCGAATATTGATATTTGAGCAAAATATCGACAAAAAAACTAATGAATTAAATACAGTAGAAATAATTTGGTGAAATACAGATACAGATTCAAAATACAATCCGACATATGAAATCAAAATGTGCTTTATGTATATATCGAATGTGCTTACTAAGGCGAAATATATAATCGCACGTGGCATTTTTAATAATAAAAACACTGTCGCAATTATTATATATGAAATAAGATTTACATGCGAGAAAATAATATGCAAATATAGCGTAGGGATAAAAACAGCTAGCACAGAAATTAATAATTCGATGCATTTCATGCTTGAAGCAAGACTTATATTCCACAAATTATTTGATATCATTAAGTATGTTCTCAATCAAATTTACATTTCGTTGAGGGCTACCTGTGCCTATAATAATTGTGGATTTTAAAAAAACCATTGGATTGTCAAATATATTATATGCATCTTCAATGTAAAATTCTTTGTTGCTATTGGTGACTTTTTCTTTTCCAAGAGGTATTCGCGTACATGTGTATGCGACATTGTTAATAGAAACACTTCCTCCTGGTAATAAAAATATAATTCTTTGTTTAATATCTGGTTTTAAATTTATATGTTTTGTTGGTTTGCTAATCACGAATATATCAACAATGCGCTTTGAATTCTCTTCATGGGTTGCGACAATATTTTTTTTAACGATTTCAGAAGTTAGGCTACCAAAGTGATGTAAATAATGAGGGCTAAGTATTTTGTCATCATACTTGATAAATATTTCTGATTTTGAAATTTCATCAATTTTGTCATTGTCGAAAATTACAAGAAAAGTTGCTAAAATTATGATGAATATAAATGATTTTTGGTATAAAACGATCACCATTGCGCTGAACAATATTATGTTGAAATATAAAACTTTAGAGTCTTTAAAAAAAATGTATTTCAGGAAATTAATATTATAAGGCATTAAAAAAGGTACAATCGGGTCAGAATCGCCAAATACAGTAAAGTAGTTGTTATCTGTCTTATACCTAGCTGCTAATAATTTTGGAATTCCTAAATCGCTATATGTCCAGATTAAAGGTAAATTTTTTCCTGTGTTTTTTAAAGTAGAACCAATATTGCTACAGTATAGACTGTCAAAGCTTGATGCTATTTTTAAATTATTATTCATTAGCGGGGCGTAAGTTGTCCACGGTGACTTTCTTTTGTATGAGTCATTGTTAAAAAAAACGGATTTTTCTGCAAAATTTTGCAAATTATCATGTTCTCCAAACAAAAATATCTCACAATTATTTATAGTTTTGGGATTATATATATCATAAAAATCTTTAACTGCATTGAATGGGACGATAATTTTCGATTCAGAGATGGGTTTCGAAAAATCTTCAGAGTCAGCTATGGCTAATTTATTCGACAGCAAAGTCGCCATTTTTGATTCAAATTGATTGCCTGTTTTTCCTGCAAAGTAGTATGTAGTTGCATTGTCTTGATTAAGAATATTCATTATTGATACTATAATACATGCAGAAATCAGTACTATTTTAACATGCTTTTTTAGAATATAAGAAATCATTAACGCGATAATCACATAACCAAGGCCCCAGAAATATATGCCTATTGATGCAACAACTGATAAAATTTCTATATTTTCTGACAAAAAGACCAGCAATGAGAATGATATCAGAGTGTTAAAATAAAGACTTGCACCTTTGTTCGTTATTGATTTGTTTTTATCTATTATAAGTATTGCTAATGGAAAAATAAGCGGAATTTTTAGTGACAGCCAAATTATAATTATAGCCAAAACGTCTAGCGCTTTATCTTTAATACTTTTCTGGGCATTATCTAAAATAATAAATGATACTATAGATAAGCATATATAGTTTACAGATATAAATCTGTCACTAATATATGAACATATCAATATGCATGATGCGAAAAAAAAGTAAAGCCTGTGCTCTTGAAAGCACAGGCTTAATTTACCTGACAACTTGTTCATAATTAATATGTTCGACATCCCACAGAGCATCCAGATGAACAACCCATACTGCATCCGCTTGAGCAGCCACTTGAACAGCCGCTAGAGCATCCTGTTGAACAACCATACGATCTTTGAGCGATTATAATGTTGTCAACATCATCGCTTACAATGGACTTAACTTGCTCAGCTACAGAGACATCCTGCAAGATATCACCATTAGCCGAATAGCTTGCTTCTGCGGCTTGACTTGAAAAAACATCCTGCGATTCACTTGCGAACACAATCTGAGATCCACTTAAAATAACCATAAACATAAAAAGCACTGCGAACACCAATTTTTTCTTCATAATACCCTCCTGTTAAGTAATGAATGTATTTATTAGAATAATTTTATTCTAATTTTTACAGAATAATTTAAAAGATGACGAATTATTTCAAATCTTTTGATCCCTTGGCATTTAGTCAAAGAAATTTCAAGTCTCATTTGCAACTTTTTTTGTCATACATATTATTTTCATTAAAGTTTCGGAGTATACGGAATTCACATGTCATACATCTGCCTTACCAATTACAATCAATTCTGATATATTTTGTCCGAAATAAAACGATGTGTAGTTCACAGGTTCCTGGAAATTCTGAGTCCCGAAAATCATCAAGACCGTCAGAGAATCACCATCTTCCAAATCTCAAGTGTCTTTAGATCAAATCGGTCATCACTCCCGGTCCTGTTTCCGTAAATTTCTGATCCGAAAGCGAAAGCCGAACAGCAAGAAAGAACCCCTTGAAAATTCTCAAGTGGTTCTGTTCATTTTGCTTCTTCTGGTGGGGAGGAATAGATCGCGGACTGGCTGCAACTGGGGAGCCAACATTTTTGTTTGGCTCAGGAAAACAAGAAAGCCGCCCTAATGGACGGCTTTCAAGCGGCATTCAAGAATCATTTGAAGCGTTTATAAGTGGTGGAGCTGGACAGGATCGAACTGACGACCTCTTGAATGCCATTCAAACCGTTTCTTCCGAAGTCTGTCATTCAAATTATTTCAGATATATATCACTCCCTCGAAGGCCTACCAAAATCCCCATCAAAGCCCTTTGTGCGCTTTGGTGGGGATATCTTGTCTGTCCCCTGCCCAAAATAGGAGTGATCATGCACGACCAAAATTATTGCTCTCCCGAAACAACCAAACTTGCTAAAGCCTTAATCCAAGTGCAACGGGTTTTGCAACCTGCAGCCAAAGACCGTCTCAATCCTTTTACCCATTCCAACTACGCTACCCTCAACAGCGTCATGGATTCCTGTCGTGAAGCGCTGCTCTCCAACGGCATCTGGCTCACCCAGTACCCGGTTCCTTCTGACCCCGGTCATCTCGGGCTTGTGACCAAGCTGGTCCATGCTGAATCTGGCGAGTGGCAATCATCACACGCGGTTGTCCCCTTACCCAAGAACGATCCCCAAGGTCTTGGCATCGCCATGACCTACATCCGGCGCTATTCCATTTCCGCCATGCTCGGCATCGTGACCGAGGAAGACACTGACGGAAACCTGCCCAAGGATTCCGGAAAATGTGGACAACGTCAGAAAAGGGCTTCAGCCATGCAAGACTCCGGAGTTCCTTCTTATCCTCCAAGCCTGCCACAGCCATCCCAACTCCCAAAACTCGACGGCATCACCTACCAGGAGATCACCGCCACTGACGGGCAGGTTTGCATTGTCGCCACTGGTAATACCCAGGCCAAGAAGGAACTCCTGGCAGGTGCTGGATTCAAATGGAATCCTCAAAGGAAAATGTGGTGGAAATATGCGCAAGCATCCTGAAAATTTTGACACGAAACATAAGCGAAGACTGCTCCACTCGGGCAGCCTTCGCCATTTTGGGGGATAGGAAATGTCAGCACAAACTCATGAGAGTAGAGCGCAAGGGCTCATGGCGCTACTGGCCAAGGGGCTTGTCGAATCGTCAGCGAAGAGAACCGCATCAACACTTGGGGACCGGAGCCAATATATCGGAATGTCTGATATTGGCCGCGCTCTGGAGTGCCCACGGGCAGCGGTGAGTAACAAGCTTTTCGGGAACAGCGCTGACCTTGAAGGGAGTCAACATGAGCTTGCCTCGATACTCAGCACACAGCTGCGTTTGCAGCGCGGACATTGGTTTGAGGCCGGTGTTGCCCAAGTGTTCAGGGCTCAGAGTCTCCCTGTAATCGAGCAGCTTGAAATTCAGGCCAGCCATAACCAGGTACCGATCAAGGCCCATTTGGATTTCACGTTCGTAAGCGCAGCAGACCAGCCAACAGTACGGATTCTGGAACTCAAAAGCTGCGAGAATATCCCCTCAACGCTCTATTCTTCGTACGAAACCCAAGTCTACGGCCAGGTCGGCCTCTTGCGGGCACTTTGGGAGAAGCCAGCTTTTGGGGTGCTTGGAGAACCGGGTATGGCTGGGTGCTCGGGGCTCACGTTTCCGGAGCTCTGCCGGGATAGACTTGGTATCCAGATGCCCGCTGATGCTTCCCTGGTTGATATCGAGGCGTGGGTGCTGTGCTTGTCCATGTCCGAGGCAAAAGCGTTTGGTCCCTACCTGCCTGACAAGTCCATGCTCGGCCTTTGCCTGCAGACAGCGGAGGATCTTTGGACCCTGACCATGGGTGTCAGATCAAACGGCGGTGATATCTTCGACCTGCCAACGGCCAAGGGGTTTCATGCTCTATGCCCCTGGTGCGACTTCAACGCCGATTGCCCCAAGTTTGAAGGTGTGGATCAGCCGCAATGGAGTCCTGATCTGGAGCGGCTGGCAAGGCTAAAGGCTGATTCGGCAACGCTTGATCGGGAAATATCCAAGGTCGAGGACGGACTTAAAACTGCCTACAGGCTCTCCGATGTCGGCGGCAACTGGATCAATGCCGAGAACCAGCGGTTTCGGGTCTCATCTCAATCAGGACGACGTAGTCTGAACCGGGAGCAATTGCGTTTGGAACTTTCAGCAATCATTGGAGAGGATGACTGCGATGCGCTCCTTGCTCGCTGCGAATCCGAAGGCAAATCCTTCGAGCGTCTGATGGTCAGCAAAATCAATAAGCCAAAGGAGAGGAGCCATGGGATATAGCTCTCGTGTCGGGATCTGCATTTCCCAGGAGGCAGCCGCTTTCCTTGACGCAAAGATCAGGGTGCTTTCACCGGCTCTCAAGGAGGAGGTCGCCAGGCTTTTCGAAGACGCCGATGTCAAAAAACAGGATGACGATGCCCGGGCCTGGTACTGGGATGGTTTTCGCTGGTATTCAAGGGACTGCGATGTCGCCTTTCTGGAAGACTATCTCGCTGAGTTGGACTGGGATCAGTACCTTTACATCCGAGTCGGAGAGGATCTTAGCGACATCGATTACCACGGAGGGTTATGGGACAATCCGTTTGGGATGTGCCTGACCAGAGGCATCGAGTTCGACGAAGACTGAGAATCAATACAATCAACATGATCCCGGCTTCCCTTCACAGGGGAGGCCGGGATTTTTCATTTCAAGGAGCATACTATGACCAAGACCATCCACGATGAACTTGAGAGACTTCAGCCCGCGGAACTGGACGCCGGAACTGTCTTTAGCGGCAAGTCTTCAGGCAGGATCGTCCGGGGATATGCAAGACCCTGCACCTATACGCCAGCATCGGATCCCGGATACATTTTCCATGAAACGAGCCGCGACATCGTTGTGTGGCTCATGAACATCTCCGATCCGCTCTATGTCTTTGGGCCGACAGGCTCGGGAAAAACGAGCGCGATCAAACAGCTTGCCTCCCGGCTCAATTATCCAGTCTTTGAGGTCACAGGGCACAGCCGCCTGGAGTTTCCCGACATGGTGGGGCACTTGTCCGTTCGCAACGGCAGCATGGAATTCGAATACGGTCCTTTGGCTCTGGCCATGAAGTATGGAGGGCTCTTTCTCTTGAACGAAATCGACCTCCTTGAGCCATCTACCGCCACTGGCTTGAACGGCGTTCTTGATGGCGAGGCGCTCTGCATCGCCGAGAACGGGGGAGAGCTCATTATCCCACACCCCATGTTCCGGTTCGCGTCCACAGCCAATACCAACGGAGGATCCGATGAGACCGGATTATACCAAGGCACGCTCAGGCAAAATCTCGCCTTTCTGGATCGGTTTTGGCTGTGTGAGATGGGCT
>Ga0265295_1006678_pt1 | contig 13825 bp, 10 predicted proteins | sample Munlansysbiofilm_FD_192503 | JGI IMG/M metagenome (GOLD analysis project Ga0265295, IMG submission 192503) | Leachate microbial communities from a municipal landfill in Southern Ontario, Canada - Methane capture system biofilm | ecosystem: Engineered > Solid waste > Landfill > Unclassified ... | reverse complement strand
AAAGAAAACAGTACCCAAAGCCATAACGGCAGAGGCTCAAACTCGCTTTGAGTGACGCTTCCTTTAAATTGCAGCCAGGTCTTAAGCTGAGCCGTCAACGAGCCAAAAAAAGAGCTGGATTCGGACTGCAAGTCTGCCTCTGCCAGGCTGGCCTTCTTGTCTGCCACAGGAGCAATATCTTCGTTTAGCATTATAGATTCCTCGATTCAAGCTTAGACAACATATTTGTTTCTGCCTCAAGACTGACGCGACAGCGCAGACAGGACTACTGTCGGCGCTAAGTTTGACCGCGCCCAAAAAAGTGGCCCGCAGGATTTTGGACACTAAGACACACTAAGACACACTAAGACACACTAAGACACACTAATTTCTGCGGATAAGCGCCAGATGCTCAGACTATAAACGCATCAGGCTGAGGAAATATTTTCGTCCCGGCGCATTTTCAAGTTGCTGCTAACCTCGTCGTCAGCGAGAAAGTCGGTATATGCCAACATTTTTGCTTCAAATTTCCCTTCGTGTACAGCAAACTCACTCAAGGCACAATTCCAAAGGTGGTGGTTTTCCAGCAGGTTTTGCTCTTTAGCCAGCATGAAGTGCAACAAGGCCATAGTAGAGGCACCATGGCCAATGATCAGCAGGTCGCCCGCCGATGCGCTTAATTCGGTTTGCAGAAATTGTCCGCAGCGCGCCAAAACCTGCTCGCGGGTTTCAGGGCCGGGCAGCACCCAGTCATCCTCAAGTTTATTGGCAAAACTCTGAGGATATAGAGCAAAAGCCTGCCGCCAGCCTTTGCCGTCCGTATTAGGCTTCTCAGCAAAGGCGATCTCCTGAACCGGCGCCACCAGGTGCATGGGCTGAGCTAGTCGCTGAGACAAAGGCAGCATGGTGTAAATCGTGCGTAAATACGGCGAACTGCATAAAATGCCTGAAAATCCGCGCGCTAGCAGCTCCGCAGCTAATTTTTCGGACTGCAAGGCACCCAAGTCTGACAAAACCGGGTCGCCCGGAGGGTACTCGTGATTCACCGCCGGAGCAAGGCTCTCTATGCTTGGCTGACCATGACGGGCTATGAAAATCCTTCTTGACATCTGTGATTCCTTCTTTAGAACTAGGGTAAGGGCTAACAAGAAAGTATTCGTTTCGACGCGTTTTGCAAGTGCGTAAAAACCGATGTGGTAAAAAAAATAGCCTGAGCAGCATTCGTTCAATGAAACAAGGACACACAAGAGAGTTACGACGGGCAAGACCAGACCAGCAAAAAAATACGGAATGCCTGTAAAGCAAAATTGAGCTGTTAATCAACAATAATAAAGATAACAAGACTCCATGTAAAATATTTTATAAGGCTTACTTTAAACAATATGCTGGTCGCAATCGCAATTATCAGCATTCTGGCCAGTATGAGGAGTAACAGTCTTAAAAAAGCAGGCTAGAAAATGAAGGTGTCAATAGGCTTTGAACGTAATAATGCAGTGCAAGCCAGCAACTGAGTTGCAAACAGAAAAAATACTAGGCTGGCACTGCTCTTCACACTTATTCGCGCTAAGCAAAGGAAAGGCAACAATGACCGCAACACACTTTGATGTTCTCGTACTGGGTGCCGGGCCTGGCGGCTTTGCCGCCGCCGTGGCGGCCGCAAAACAGGGCAAAAACGTCATGCTCGTAGAACAAAATGCCGCTCCTGGCGGAGTGGCCGCTTTCAGCGCCTGCCCGGTAATTGCCGGCATAGCATCGCTGGACCCAAAGCAGCATAACTCGGTTAGCGCTGAATTGCTCATTGAGCTACAGGAAATGCAAGCCGCCAAGCTGATGGGCTGGGCTGTGAACAGCAGCGAACTGGCCGTGCAAATAGCTATGACTCGTATCCTGAAGCGAAACCGGGTCAAAATGCTTTTTTATGCCACCCTCACCGAGGTCGAAAGCGAAAAAGAGCGCGTCAAGGCGGTAACCGTATGCTGCGCCGGACAAAAACTGCGTTTCACAGCCGATAATTTCGTCGATGCCAGCGGCGACGCCGTGCTCGCTGAATTGGCTGGAGCCAGCTGCCAACACGGCAGTGTCGAAGAAAGCATGAGTAAAACAGTGCTTATGAAGCTCAGCGGCATAAAGAGTTTTGACAAAGCCAGCCTCAAACAGCGCTTTGCACAGTTGCAATGCCCCATCGCAATTCAAGACCATTTCATGGGAACACCATTGGCGGACGGAACCCTAGTACTCAATATTAGCGCTGTCGCTGGAGACGCGCTGTCGCCCTGGGAGCTGACGCGTATGGACCAGGAGCTGCGCGAGCAATGCTGGCAAATCATGCCCTGGCTGCGCAGTCAGTTCCCGGAGTTCGCAGAGGCGCAAATCGTCTCGATCGCTCCAAGAATCGGTGTGCGCGCCTCCAGAAATATCCTGGGTCGCTGTCTCATTACTTGTGATGATATAGACCAGGACCGGCAGTTTGCCGAGGTGGTCGCATTGGGCAAACGCAGCTACGGCGAACACTATGTAAAATGTTTTTCCAGTCCTTGGCGCAAATGGCACAAAGGAGAGCTACCCATACCCTACGGTGCCCTCATCGCTGAACCGCTAAAAAATCTAGCCGCAGCCGGACGTTGCATTGCCATTGAAACCAAAGCGATCTCTTGTATCAGGCTTATGGCGCATTGCCTGGCAACCGGCGTGGCGGCAGGCAGCGCCGCCGCACTAGGCTTCCCCAAATACGATAAGCTAAAGCCGGCCTTATTAAAGCTAAACTGCCGTCTGCAAGCAGAATAAACTGGCCACATTACACCAAGGCAAAGCAAGCTCAGAAAGCTTGCTCTGCCTTCGTGTCCTCCCCCCTTCGTGTGGCTTCGTGCCCTCCCCCCTTCCTTTTGGGCGGGAGCTGCCTAGAACTGCGGCATACTGGGTTCGGGCAGGTTGATCTTGTGTTTGCTTTTAGCCAGCAGCCCGTCCAGGTGCTCTCTGAAAGCCTCCTCGGCTTTTTGCTCCTGCAGCTGTTCGCTGATCTGCTCTTTAGCTTCGGCAAAGTCCATTTTGCCGGCCTCTTTGCTCGGTCCGGCCTTGATGAGATGGAAGCCGAACTGGGTTTCCACCGGGTCGCTGACTTCGCCGCTCTTCAATTCTTTCACTGCCTCTTCGAACTCCGGCACCATCTGTCCTTCCTGGAACTGTCCCAGCTCGCCGCCCTTTTCTTTGCTTGGACAGGCGCTGTATTGTTTGGCAAGCGCGGCGAAGTCTTCGCCTTCGAGCAGGCGTTTTTTCAGCTCCAATAATTTTTGGCGCAGGCCGGCTTTTTCATCCTCATCCGGCGTATTGCTGTTGAATTTCAGCAATATGTGTGCCGCTGAGAGGCTGGCCGGGCTTTCAAAGTTGGCCGGATTCTCGTCGTAGAATTTTTTGACATCTTCTTCTTTGACGGGGTTGGCCTGATTATACTCGGCTATTTTATTTTTATGATATTCATCAATGAGCAGGCTGCCGGCCACTTTTTTGACCACTTCCTCGATGCTCATGCCCTGCATTTTGAGCATTTGCTCGAAAGCCTCCTCGCCATGCTGTTGACGCTGCTCATTAAGAATTTTCTCGGCTTCTTCCGTATTCATTTTGCCGCCTTCGCGTATGGCGCTTTGCAGCAGCAACTCGTAAGTCATAAGCTGTTTGCTCAGGTTATAGACCACCGCTTCTATCTGGGTCTGGGGGATTTCCGGCATAGCTTCATTTAGCAGTGCCTGTTCGAGTTGAGGTTTGATGAGCTTGAGTACATCCTCACGCTTGACCACGACTTTGCCGTCAAGCAGGGCCACATCGGCAGGAATAAAGGCGAGTAGCTCCTCGGCGCTCTTCCTGGCTGGCTTGGCATCACCGTTTTCCGCCGCCGTGTCGGCAGCTAAAAAACCTAACGCAAGAAAAGCGAAAAAAACGAAGCTGAGTTTGTGAAAATGCCTGGAGATCATGGGGTTTCCTTTGGAATTGGGTTACTTGCGTTGACGGCGGTCTGATGAAGGCGGTCAAACCAATCTGTCAGACCTGGACAAGGGCTGCGCCAGCAAGGCGCATTAAATTGTTCTGGACGGCTAAAGAAGCCGTCTATAAGCTCCACCAGAAAGGCTGGTTTAGTCAGTTTATCCTTATTTCGGCCTCGCCATTGTTCATACGCCTGGGTATACAATGCCGGGCTGTCCTTTATTCTGGCTGCCGCTATAAGACCGGCCAGGCTGCGCGGCGGTTCCATTTCCGGTTTGGCAAAATAGTGCTCGGCACTCTGGCGCAAAGCCTCATTGCCTCGGCTCAGGCTGAGCAGCAGAGCCAACTCGAGCAGCATGGCGTCGCCCGGTAGGTCATCGCTAAACTGCCCTGCCAGGCCTTTTTCCAGGCTGTCAAGCAATGCGAAGAGCTTATGCCCGGGATTTTGTTCTTGCAGCCTTTGCGCGCTTTGCCAGGCGGTATGGCCCTCATCATTGGCTAGCTGCCAGTCGATCTGGCCAAGCAGCTCGGACTCGGCGGCTTTTTTTTCAGCTTCCAGCAGCATGTTTTTTTCCTCCTCCTGCTCTTGCCAGAATGCCACAAAACTTTTACTTTCCTGCAGTACCGGCAGATATGGCTGTAGCCAAAGCATGGCATTTTCCAGGTCGGCGGCATTTTCCCAGGGTCTTTTGCGACAAAAAAGCTGCAATGCCTGCAGTGCCTGCGGCAAAGCGCGGTATTGTAACAGCTCTGGGGAGGCCTCGCCGCGGCGTTCCGCCTTTTCCACCAGCGCGGACAGCTCGCCATAGCTTCCTTTGAGCAAGAGTTCATTGGCCTGGCCTATTAGCTCCAGCTCATTTTGCTGGTCAAGCAAAAGCTCTCGCAGGCTGTTATATTCGCCGGCTCCCTGGCCTTGCAGCCGGGCCAGAGCCTCGCCATAGCGTTGTTCGCGCAGCAGCGCCGAGGCTTGCCGCAGAGACTCGCTCTGGCTTTCATCGTAGGACGGTGCCTTGGAACCGCCGCAAGAGGCACATAAAAATATACTGATAAGCAGGAATATGTTTAATAACATGGTAAAATTGACGGTGCCGGGTTTAGCTTTGCAAAAAAGTAGCTATATTAAGCAAGTAATAGGGTTCCAAGTTGCAAACATGAAGTCCGGCAAGCAAATTGCTCTAAATCATGCGGCCAGTTTCAGGCCATGCCGCCAGGATGGCGGCACAGCAAGCAAAAATGGCGATGCCATAACTATAATACAACATTTGGAGTTTTACAGATGTCGCGTGCGGATAAACGCAGTAATGATGAAATGCGCCCGGTTTCTTTTCAGGCTGACTTCCAGCTGCATCCGGCTGCCTCGGTCTTGGCCGTTTTTGGGCACACCCGGGTGCTTTGTTCGGTCAGTGTGAGCCACTCTTTGCCGCGCTGGCGTAAGGAGCAAGGACTGCCTGGCGGCTGGCTGACCGCCGAATATCAGATGCTGCCGGGCGCCACCCATGAGCGCAGCGAACGCGAGGTCAGCCGCGGCAAGCTCTCAGGACGCTCCGCTGAAATCCAGCGCCTGATTGGCCGGAGCCTGCGTGCGGTGCTGGAGCTGGCAAAGCTGCCTGAAATTACCATGCATGTAGACTGCGACGTGATTGACGCTGACGGCGGCACGCGCTGCGCCGCCATCAGCGGCGCCGGCCTGGCCCTGGAACTGGCCTGTAGACGCCTGCAGAAACAAGGCGTTTTGTCCCAGTGGCCTCTGCGTGAGCGCGTTGCCGCGGTGAGTGTGGGACTGCTGCAGGGCGAAGCGCTGCTGGACCTGTGCTACGAAGAGGACGCCGCCGCCGACGTGGATATGAATGTGGTGATGTGCAGTGACGACCGTTTGGTCGAATTGCAAGGCAGTGGCGAGGAGGCTAGCTTCAGTGAGGAGGAGCTGGCAAAAATGCTGCAGCTGGCAAAAAAAGGCCTGCGCCAGATTCTTGCCGCCGGCGAGGAATTGCTCGCAAAGGCAAACTAGCCGCCGCCCAAAAAGCTGATTTGGACACGAAGGCACACGAAGGGGGAGGACACTAAGGGGCACGAAGAGACACGAAGGCACACTAAGGGCTTACGCGGCGCCTGCGGCGCCGCATAAGCCGCTTGCCCGTTTTGGTTTGTTGGGAAAAGGGAGCCGAACAAAGCAAAAAAACTCGATGAAATCGCATAAAAACACGAATTTTCTGTTGAAATTTCAATTTTTCTTGAGAATCTGTCCATTTGGTGCCCCGAAGGGGCAACCTAATACAGCCCAGGGTAAGCGAGGCTCCGCAGGAGCCGAGCGACACCCTGGGTAAAAGCCCCCCTCCGAATCCGGCGCCCTGTAGGGGCGCCACTAACGTCCTTTCGGCGTTATGACCTTTTTGGACGGGGTCTAAGATACACGAAGTCACACTAAGTCACACGAAGTTAGAGCAGGCATTTCTTGTCTGTCTTGGCGTTTGACTTTTCAACTTGTCGCTGTAAACGCAATGGAGTTGTTATGACACGCATTTTTTTGTTTCTGTTCGCTGCGCTTTTAGCGCTCAGCCTCTGCGCCTTAGACCTGCCGCTACCCATTCATGCGGGGCGCCTGGAGTCTTACGAGCGTAGCTTGGCGGCGCAGAGCTTTATCAGCCAGGAAAAAGCCGTCCAGAATAAGACTTTCGAGGCCGGGCTTGACAATGAGGCTTTGCGCGAGTCGCGCAGCCCGGATGAAGAACAGGCTTTTGTTATCTTCAAGGTCTCGGTGTTGCCGCAGCGCAGCATCTCCCGCTTCGACTACGAGTTGGTGATCGAGGGCAGGGCATACAAATGTCAAAGCATGGCGTTGGCAAATCAGCCCGATTTTGATTTTCGGCTGCTGGAGACGACTGGTCCACAGGAACTGCTTCTGCTCTTCAGCGTGCCCGAAAAGGCCAAGTCGGCCAGCTTGCGCTCCAGATTCGCGCAGCTGCCCATGCCCGCTATTAGCGGCCTGACCCTGCAAGAAACCGAGGAAAGTGCCGAGACTGACGACAAGGCATCCGAAGACAAGGCGGAGGACAACGAAAAAAAGACGCCCGAGACGGAAACCGAGACGGACCAGTAACGCAGACCCGCGTCCAAAAAGCAATGCGGCACGATTTTGGACACCAAGACACACTAAATTTTTGCGCTTTGTTTGAGGCTCCTGAGGAAAAGCTACTTGATGCGAGAAGCTAGACTACATGTCAGTTACATTTTTTATGCCTTGTTTGCCGTTTTTACGCTTTTCTTCTCGCTCAGCGCTCCGGCACGTCGTCTGGCACTGGCCGTAGCTTCGCCCTTTGTCAGCTCTTTGCGTGCCGCCTCTGGCTGGGGCAGGGGGCTGCTTCCCGCCGGCACCAAACGGCGCCAGAGGGTTTTAGACCTGGAGCTGCGCCTGCGGGAGCTGGAGATAGAACTGGCCGGCTATGAAGAGCTGCGCAAAAGCAATGCCGAGCTGCGCGGCCTCCTTGAACTGCCGCGGCTACCCGGCTGGCAAGTCATCGCCGCGGAACTGGTGAGCCGAGACCCGGCACTGTGGAGCCATGGCTTCAGCATCAATAAAGGGCTGGCCGAGGGTGTGCAAGTGGGCAGCGCAGTGCTGGCCGGGCCTTATCTGATTGGACGCGTGGCCGAAAGCTTCAGACACCATGCCCGCGTAGCTAGCCTGCTCTCGCCTGAGTGCCGCCTGAGCCTTACTGTGCAGGGCATGGAAATGCTCGGGGTCAGTAACGGAGCCAGCGATGCCTGGGGGGAGGCCAACGAATTCAGGCTGGACTATCTCGATAAAGACCTGGAGCTGAGCCAGGGGCAGAAGCTCTATACTAGCGGCCTGGGAGGCGAAGTGCCCGGCGGATTGCCGGTGGCCGAAATCAGAGCCGGCAAAAACAAGCAAATCCTGCAGATAATCGATAACTCGCGCGCTAGAATTAACTGCCGCCCACTGGGAAACCTGCGGGGCTGCAAAAGCGTAGCCATCATTGTGCCGAAAAAACCAGAGGGACACTGAGGCACAGCAGGACCTCATGCTCTTGGTGTGGTTTCCTCAAAAATGACTCTGTCAGCCTTGATTTTTTTCATCATTTTAATTCACCTCAAATATGCAAGCAGACCAGGAGGTTCCTTATGCGAAGTCGTCTTTTTACCTTAATTGAGTTGCTCGTGGTCATCGCCATAATTGGCATACTGGCGGCCCTGTTAATGCCTGCCTTGAGCAAGAGCCGCGAGCGTGCCCAGCAGACCGCATGCGTCAATAACCTCACACAACTAGGCCTGGCTTTCCAAATGTATGTCTCCGAGGCCGAAGACTACTTCCCGCACTACACCAACGGCAGCTGGGGCGCCGGAGTCGAGGGAGGCTGGGTCTACTACGAGAAATTCCCGGTGCCTACCGCGGGTAATTTCGAGGTGAAGCGTGGAAATCTGTATCCTTATGTTCAGGACGAAAAGGTCTATGCCTGTCCCATGGACATCACCGAATCGCACTGCAGTTACGGCGTGAACTCCGACACCAAGGGCAGAAAGATAATCGAGGTGCCGGCCAGCTCGCAAACCCCGCTGCTGCTCGAAGAAGGATCAACCAAGGAAACAACCAATGACGGCTTCTTTGACCTGAACTATTCGCCCAGGGACTACCTGGTGGACCGACATGGCGGCGGAAATGTCTTCGCCTTCTGTGACGGACACGTCTCCTGGGAAAAATGGACTAACCAGGAGGCCTGGAATAAATGCAATTTCGTCAAAAACGAGGACGAAGAAGAAGACTAACCGTAAAATACAAAGCCATAGCCCAAAAAACTTGGTGTACCTTAGTGTAGCTTCGTGTAGCTTCGTGTGTCTTCGTGTGTCTTCGTGTCCAAAATCCTGCTAAGCCAGAGCCCGTCCAAAAAGGGGGGGGCATAGTAGCGCCTCTACGAGGCGCCGGTTTTGATGGCTGCCTGCACCCCAGGCTAAAGCCTGGGGTTAAGCATGGTTATGCGCCTACGGCGCAGATAGATACGATGTTTTTTGGTAAATTGTGCCGGGGGATAAAACGGTTCGTTTCTGCGGCACAATTCATCCGATGATTCTGATTTTGCCAGTAGTATTGACCCTGGCCAGGTAACCACAAAAGCAAAATTCTCGTAAAAAAACGCAAATTTCCTGCTGAAATTTCAATTTTTTCTTGAGAATCTGTCACAATGGTGCCCTGAAAGGGCAACCTAATGTAGCCCAGGGTAGCGCTCGGCTCCGCAGGAGCCGAGCGCTACCCTGGGTAAAGGCCCCCCCCGAATCCGGCGCCCTGTAAGGGCGCCACTAAAATTCACCATACACTGTTAGCCCATTGAAGGAGTATCGTTTTCGATCATGAAAAAAAACCGCTTCGTCTTCTCGATTATGCTTTTCACTTTTGTCGCCGCCCTGACACTATCGGCTCAGCCCAGGCAGCAGACCACGGTCACCAAGCACGTCAGCGACAATCCCAGTCTGGCCATCCAGCGCTTTGAAGGCTCGGAGAGCGGCAAGGAACAGCTTTTGCGCGTTCTGCAGAAGTGCGGCTGGTTCAGGCTACTGCCTGAAGCGCAGGCCAACAAGGCGCAGATCAAGCTGCAAGTGCAATACAATGAACCTGGCAACAACTACGAGCTGCAAGTCAGCCCTGCCGGTCAGGAGGATTTTCGCTGCAGCGCCAGGCATGAAAACCTGAACCAGGCCAGCTTTTTGGCGGTTGACATGATACTGGGCAAGCTCTTTAATGTGCCGGCCTATTGCAGCCGCCCCATAGCCTTTGTTATGACTGGCCAAAACAATATGAAGGAGATCTATAGCTGTTACCTGGACGGCAGCGGCCAAAACAGGATCACCAACAATGCCGCCATTAGTACCGAGCCAGGCTGGGGACACCGCAACGCCCTGGTCTATACCCTGGCCAGAAACAATGCCCTTAGCATAGTGCTCGTCGATATGCAAAACCGGCGACAACGCCTTATCTCAAGCACACAGGGGCTGAACTCCAGCGCCAGCCTCTCGCCGGATGGACGACGCGTGGCACTGGCATTGAGCCAGGACGGCAGAGTGGATCTCTATCTGAAAGACCTGGCCAAAAATCAAAGCCTGCGCCTGACCAACGATATATATGTCGAGTCCTCACCCTGCTGGTCTCCAGACGCAGAGACGCTCTGCTACGTCTCCGACCGCATTGGCAAACCACAGCTCTATCTGCTCTCCATACGCGGCGGCCAGGCCAGACGCCTGCAGCTGGGAGGCAATGAATGCGTCTCGCCAAGCTGGTCGCCAGTGAGCAATAAGCTGGCCTATGCCGGCAAAAGCAATTCCGGGCAATATGTCATCTCCGTGCTCGATATGAAAGACAAAAACCCCATGCCCCAGACCATCACCGTGGCAGCAGGCGACTGGGAAGCACCCTCCTGGGCGCCGGACGGCAGACACCTGGTCTGCGTGCGCAAAAGCGGCAGCTCCAGAGACCTATACCTGGTGGACAGCTGGCTGAAGGTCTTCAGCCCTATCTCCAAAGGCGCAAAACTGGCGCTGCCAGCCTGGGCACCGGCATACTAAATAGGTAAAGCTTTAGCCGGTTTTTTTGCCCGGCTGGTTTACATTTGCTTATTTGGCATTACATTACTGCTTCATCTTTTCAGTTTTACTTGAGCTGTACTCGAATCAACCCAAGCTGTGGAGAATAACCTGTGAAAAATTGTGCTCCCGAGAAAATCCGCAATTTCGTTTTGGCCGGCCATGCCGGCTCAGGAAAGACCAGTCTGGCTGACCTCATGCTTTTCAAGTCAGGCGCCGTAAACCGGCGTGGCAGCGTTGACAATGGCAGCAGCGTCTCCGATTTCAGACCGGACGAACAGGAGCGCAAAAGCAGCATTTACAGCGCCGCACTCAACTGCCCCTGGCAGGACGGACATTTTTTCTTCATGGACGCCCCGGGCAACTCCGACTTCTGCGGCGAGGCCATGGGAGCGATCAATATCTCTGACATGATGCTGCTAGTGGTCGACGCCATGCTGGGCATAGGCCCTGGAACCATACGCGCCTGGCGCCAGGCGCGCGAGCGTAATATGCCGCGCATGATCTTTATCAATGGCTGCGACCGCGACCAGGCCGATTTTGACGCCCTGCTCGATGAGCTGCGCCACAACTACGGTGCCACATTATGTATACCATACAACCTGCCCATAGGCAGCAAAAGCGCCCTGAGCGGCGTCGCCGGCGTTATGGACGCGGTGCCCGGCGACTACGCCGCCCAGGCCGAAGAGTTCAAAGCCATGCTTAGCGACAGCATCGCCGAGTCCGATGAAGAACTCATGGAAAAATATTTCGAGGAGGGCGAGCTTAGCGACGAGGACTTCAAGGCCGGCTTCCGCAAAGCCGTGCTGAATGGCTCACTGGTGCCGATATTTGTGGGCAGCGCCGACAAAGACCTGGGTGTGAGCGAGCTTATGGATGCCATATTGGCCTTCGGACCCAGCCCCCTGGACGAAGTGCAGCTCAGACTGGATGAAGGCGAGCTGGACCGCAAAAGCGGCGACGCGCAGGGTTTCGTCTTTAAGTCGGTCAACGACCCCTTCATGGGACAGATGAACTTTATCCGCGTGCTCTGCGGCACTTTCAAGTCCGACAGCGAACTGCTTAATTCCACCCGCGGCGGCAAAGAGCGTGTCGGCAATCTGCTGCAGATGCAGGGCAAAGAGCAAAGCACGGTGGAAAGTGCCGGCCCAGGCGAGATCGTCGCGGTGGCCAAGCTCAGAAATACTTTGCTTAACGATGTGCTGGGCTATAAAACCAGCAACCTGAAATTCTCCGACATTGACTTCCCTCAGGCTACCACTATGTATGCCATATCGGCAGCCAACAAGGGCGAGGAGGACAAGCTGGGAGCCGCCCTGGGTAGACTGGCCGGTGAAGACCCCACCCTGAACATAGAAAGAAATGCCGAAACGCGCCAGACCGTGGTCAGCGGCATGGGCGACCTGCATATTAATCTGCTGGTCAACCGCCTGAAAAGCGATTTCAAGGTGGAAGTGGAGCTTGACGCTCCGCGCGTGCCCTACCGCGAGACCGTTAACGGCGTGGGCACCGCGCAGTATCGCCACAAAAAACAGTCCGGCGGTCATGGACAATTCGCCGAGGTGCATCTGCGCATCGAGCCTTTTGCCGGCGACGCCGAGACCGAGTTCGAGTTCGGCAACGAGGTGGTGGGCGGAAATATTCCGAAAAACTACATTCCCGCCGTCGAAAAAGGAGTTATCGAAACTCGCATGGCCGGGCCGCTGTCGCGCTCCAAAGTCATTAATTTCAAGGCCACCGTATTTGACGGCAAGTACCACGACGTCGACTCCTCGGAAATGGCCTTCAAGATCGCTACTCGAGGCGCTTTTCGCGAGGCCATGGCGAAGGCCAAGCCCATGCTGCTCGAACCGGTCATGAGCCTGGCAATCATGTTCCCCGAAGAGTATATGGGCGCCATCAGCGGCGACTTGAACTCGAGGCGCGGACGCATCCTGGGCATGGACCACGAAGAAGGCCTGCAAATATTGCGCGCTGAACTGCCGCTGGCGGAATGCTACAGCTATCCAACCCAGCTGCGCTCAATGACACAGGGGCGCGGCAGCTTCGAAATGAAATTCGAACGCTATGAGACCGTGCCAGCACAGCTTACCGCCAAGATACAAGAGGAGGCCGCCAAGCTGCTCGAGGAAGAGGAAGACTAAAAAACCGGACTCTTTTTGTGCACTCATACACACTAAAGGGGGAGGGCACGAAGGCACACGAAGACACACTAAGGGATGAAAACACCCCTACCTGTGGCTTTGTGTGCCTTTTAGTGATGCCTAGCCTAGCTGGCCGGTAAACGGCGCATCGCCGCATTTGCAAAACTTTGGTAAATAGCAAAAGTAAATGCACGTTTTGGCATGGAACCTCTTCTTCCCCGTGTTTTTTCTTCGAGAATTTTTCTTCCGGCCCGTTTTTCACCTCGAAAACATTTTTTCCCAAGCGGTGCCACGTGCGTTTATTTTGACAAAAAGCCAGATTTTAAACAGTTCTCTCCCGCGAGGCCACGAGTCCTTGTTTTTCGGACATGGTAAACGCGCCCCCTTTTTTTCGCCAACCTCAGGGTTTCATTATCCCGAGATTCAGTCCATTTGCTGCCCTACAAGGCAGCCTATTATCAGCTCAGGGTAAGCGAGGACTCAGGACTAGCGTCATCCTGGGTAAAAGCCCTCGGACTCCGGCACCCCGCAGGGATGCCTCAAATCCGCCAGGCGGCGGAAAATGGGAGCCGGTTGCATTGCTTATAGGCGCTAACTTAACTTAAGCCTGAAAAGCATTGTTCTCCGCCGGCGTATGTTCGTAGTACAGGCTTTAGCCTGCGCTCTTAGCAAGCTTTAGCTTGCGTTGTTCTCCGCCGGCTCAGTGCCTATTGGCGCTAACTTAAGCCTGGAAATTGTTGTTCTCCGCCGGCTTTAGCCGGCGTATGTTCGTAGTACAGGCTTTAGCCTGCGCTCTTAGCAAGCTTTAGCTTGCGTTGCTCTCCGCCGGCTCAGTGCCTATTGGCGCTAACTTAAGCCTGGAAATTGTTGTTCTCCGCCGGCTTCAGCCGGCGTATGTTCGTAGTACAGGCTTTAGCCTGCGCTCTTAGCAAGCTTTAGCTTGCGTTGTTCTCCGCCGGCTCAGTGCCTATTGGCGCTAACTTAAGCCTGAAAAGTGTTGTTCTCCGCCGGCTTTAGCCGGCGTATGTTCGTAGTTCAAGCTTTAGCTTGCGCTCTTAGCCGGCTTTAGCCGGCGTGAGAAGGCATCAACCACAAGATTTTCTTTGTATCCAACAGTTTATGGCCATTTGTAGCGCCTCTAC
>Ga0265295_1006677_pt1 | contig 13827 bp, 8 predicted proteins | sample Munlansysbiofilm_FD_192503 | JGI IMG/M metagenome (GOLD analysis project Ga0265295, IMG submission 192503) | Leachate microbial communities from a municipal landfill in Southern Ontario, Canada - Methane capture system biofilm | ecosystem: Engineered > Solid waste > Landfill > Unclassified ... | reverse complement strand
TCAAGTCCTTCAATGTTTTCTACAGCCTCATCGTGCAAACTTGATTGTAGGGTAAACCCTGCTTCAATTTGAGCTTTCTTATTGTAATTTGCTCTTAGTTCAAGGGTTGCCCCTTTTACTGTAGCACCCGGACCATTCTGTTTTATAAATTGTTCGCCAAGGTTATCTACTCCAATGGGTTGCAAGTGGAATGCGTCGGCTAGTTTAGTATAAAAGCCTTCAAGTGTAAATCCTAAAATATACATTTGCTGTGGATAATCGAAATTTACGGAACCGCTAAAACTGTTTGAGCGTTCTTCTTTTAAGTCGTTGGCCAACGAAATACGCGAAACTCCTCCTCCAGCAAAGGCTATATGCATATCTGCATCAAAGGCTTGTGGAGCTCTGAATCCGGTTCCCCCAGGTAAAACGAAATTGAGTGTAATCTTGTAATTTGTAAAGCAGCGAAAGTCGTGGGCTAACAATCGGGTGATTGAGTAGATTGTGTTTGTCGGCTCTTAATCCGGCCAAAAATGTGAACGATGATGAGATTTTCCAATCACTTTGAAAAAATGCGCCTATATTTTCCGTTTTTTGGTTGGTTCCATATCCATATTGAGGAATTGAGTCAACAATATCATCCACAATATATTCAAGCCCAGCGGTGATGGTGTTGCTTCCGTTTAAAAAGTTGTGAATACGATGATTTATTTGAGTACCTCCTTGTAGGGTGAGATTGTCGGTATTCCCATAGGGTGGATTTTTCAAATGCGCTGACTCTGCTTCAGAAAATTCTAAATCCGACGCATAGTCTGTCCGAATGGGATAAAGTCCGGTGTAATGTTTTCTATCCGTATTTTGTCCAGCAACGTAGGCGATAAACGAACTATTATCCTCATTGAAATTTATTTGATAATCAACACCTCCCATAAATATGTTGTGTATTCTCTCTTCCGATTGTTACGCCAAATGGGCTAATTTATCTGTTATTTCGCCACCATACCGATATTCGTATAGGCTGGTAAAGTTTAACTCTACTTTTTGATTGGGTGTTGGTTGATAAAAAAGGTTTCCACCAAAAGAGTTATTCCTTAATTCGGGGAGCTCCGAGAATCCATCTCTCTCAATTGTTTGTGTTCCATCGACATTAAGAGTAACTCCCGGGTGATCATAAGCTTCGCGGTATTGTCTGTTAACAAACAACACAGCACCAGCATTTCGTTTTTTCGACACCATGGTAATATTGGCACTCATTACGTTGTCAAGTGCCTGTTTATTAATTTGGTGAGTTGTGTAACTAACGCTATAATCGGTACTTTTGGGAATATTTGTTATTATATTTACCGTTCCACCAATGGCACTTGAACCGTATAGTGCAGAACCGCCGCCCCGAACAACTTCTATGCGGTCAACCATATTTGCAGGAATTTGTTCCATTCCGTATAGACCAATTAACGGACTAAATACGGGTCTGCCGTTAATTAAAATCTGGGAATAACCACCGCCAAGCCCATTCATGCGTAATTGTGTATAGTTGCAGGTTTGACAATCGGTTTCAATTCTTAATCCCGGCTGAAATTTAAGTCCTTCGGAAATATTGCATGCCTGAACCGCCTCCAAATTTTTACGACTCATGATGTTTACTATCACCGGAGTTTCGGTTTTTCTCTTAAAGGTTTTTGTTCCTGTAATTACCACTTCATCAAAAGTCATGATGTCTTTTTCTAAAACAAAATTTATTTCTATCGATTTGCCGGCTTCAATATTCACCTCTTTTTTGACCGTTGTATATCCGATTGATTTTGCCACAATAACATGTTTTCCAACAGGTAAATCAATCATCATATAGTGTCCTGTGGCATCCGTTGCGGTTCCCGTAGTAGTTCCATCAAGATAAACTGTAGCAAAGGGTAGATGTTCGCCTTCTGCTTGAACATCTCCAAAAATATTGGCATCTGTATGTTGTGCTTGGACATTTAAAACCAACAAAGAGCCTAAAAATAGTAGGGTTGTAATTCGTTTCATTTTTTTAATCTAATAGTTTAACATAAATAAATTTAGTAAAATCTTGATTCAAAAGAATTTTGTTGTTCTCAATTCTTATTTCCGTCATCTTTTGATGACCATATTGTTTTTCAACCCAAATGGGTGCACCAATAGAAATATTATTGGAATAGCAAAAGTTGAAAAATTCTTTGTCTGAACTCGACAGCCTTGATATTTCATAGGTATATCCCGCATTTACTTCAGACAGTAATATTTGAGATACGTCCTTTTCTATTTCTCCATTTATGGTAGGAATGGGATCTCCATGTGGGTCGGTTGATGGATTACCTAAATATTTATCAATTTCGTTGGCAAGAAAATCAGAAGTAAGATGCTCTAAATGTTCCGCTTCTCGGTGAATTTCATGCAACGATAGATTGAGTGTTTTGTACAAAAATGATTCCCATAATCGATGTTTGCGAATCACTTTTAAAGCAAGCTGATTGCCTGATTCTGTGAGAGTCAATGGTTTGTATTTGGTGTAATTAACCATATTTTTTAAGGCTAATTTTCGAGCCATATCTGTAACTGCAGAATTGGTGATATTTAAGATGCCTGCGACAGTACTTATTCGGGTATCTGCCTCAGAGAGTTTACTCTGCTTATAAATAGTTTTTACAAAATTATCGATTGAAATTGTCATTTAAAAGGTAGTTTTAACAGAATAGTTAAGCTTGCTAAAATATGTAAACAGAGGAACTTAATAAATGTTCAAATGGTTTGCTAGTTTATAGTATAAATGAGAATCGGTTATCAATTATTTGCCGATTTACTTTTGCCAAAAATTGACGATTGCAAGATATAGTTTACACCGCCTAATTCGGAATGTTTTAAAAGGCCCTCCCGCACCCCTGAGTCCCCTCAAGGGGAAGCCCGGCGCGCAGTTCCCTTTAGGGAAATAAAGGGTGTGTGATGGCGGATTTTTTTTAATAAACCTTATCTTTTCCTCTAAAACCTTAGTAGCAAATCAATTACCGTCGTAAACTAACCTTTTTGACCTTATTAATTTCGGGAATAATAAGGTTGAAAGCTTTGGAGGATGTTGTTTTTTCTACTAAGGTTAAAGGTTTGAAAATAAGGTTTTTGTACGATAAATTAGAGGTGCTGTTATTTTTTTAAGGTTTCCTGATAATGTTTTATGAAAATATCGCACTCTTCAGCAAAACTTAGTTTCTTATGATGCTCCTTTTGGTTTAAAATATAAGCACAAACCCTATCAACATCTTCTTTTGAGACAGAAAAAGCAGAGGCTGTGTCTTGCCAAGCAAAATTTCCAATTACTAATTTATTTTCATTTCTAAATTGGTTGGAACTTTTGGCAATATTACTTAGTAGTTCTGAATCAGATAAATCAGGTGAACGGGATATTAAAATATGAACGTGTTCAGGATTTGCATAAATTGCATATAGTTTTGATTTGTTGTTTTTAACAATTCCTGTAATATACTTTTCTATTCTCTCTCTACTTGTCTCTGAAATAAGAGGCAACCGATGTATTGTTGTAAGTATATAGTGAACATATAAATTATTTTACTCTATTCGAATCATCTCAATCTTTGTTTTTTTATTTACTCCAACACCATATTATACACCCCCGATGAAATGATTTTCAAATCTTCAATCTCATTTAAAATCTCCACATATCCATTTTCAACTCTACCGACTTCGATTTTAATTTTATTCAACAGATAGTTGTTGCCATCCATCTTATTAAAGGCTAATAGATAGTAGTTTTCATCGGTTTTTATTATGGCCGATTCGGGAACAGCACTCTTCATTTCCGAATGGGTTGTAATCCCTACTTCAACAAATTCGTTGTTTATAAAATGGGTGTCGCTTAGGTTTTTAATGTCGCCAAAGCATAAAATGGTATGGGTCTCCACATCCAGATTTCTACCCACCGATTTTAACACTGCATCATAGGATTTCTCGGGTGCATTTAAGGTGTTGAAAAGAACGGAATGGCCTGTTTTTAATGTGTGAATATCTTTCTCGAAGACAGCGACTTGAAGTTGTAATTGCGATTGGTCAATAATCTCAACCATAGAGGTTTGGAGTTCGATATACTGCCCCACAGCAACGGAAATTTGGGTTATAAAGCCGTTTATGGGTGATTTAATGTTTACGGATTGTACAAAACTGGCCTCTTCAATTTTCAGTGGGTCGAGACCTAGAAATCCAATTTTAAGTTTTAAGGCTTCATAGGTTGCATTTGCTTTGTTGTATTCGCTTTTTGCAGCAATTACCTCCTTTTCAGTTCCAATGTTCTCTTCGTACAACGCTTTAATGCGGTCATATTCCGACTTGAGTTGTTTAATATGACTTGCCGCATCGGCATACTCTTTTTGCAGTTCAATAAGTTCATTCCCTCCCAGTTCAAATAGTATTTGATTTTGTTTAACGTCTTGATTCAGAGAGCCATATATTTTTATGACGACACCCGAGATGGGGGAGCTTACTTTTGCAACTCCGGCAGGTTTTGCAACAATAGTTCCACTACATTTTATGGTTTCGCTAAAGGGTTTTGTCTCTATTTGACCAAACTCCATTTTATCGGTTTCGAACTGTTTTTGTGTGATGGTAAGGAGTTCTGTTTGCTCAATATTATTATCAGTTGAGTTTTGTTCACTGCTGCATCCGGCAAAAAGAGTAAGGATTACAAAAAGAGGAAAAAGGAGTGTCTGTTTCATAGCCATTATTTTTTTAGTTCGATAAAAACTGTTGTTCAATTAATATGGTGTTGTATTGCAATACATTATCGATATAATCGAGTTTTATTTGTATGGCACTTTCGTAACTGTACACAAATCGAAACAGGTCGATTTCGCCGAATTCTACACTTTTTGTTATTGTTCGCATAATTTCGTCGTAAAGGGGAAGTCCTGTGCTGTTGTAATTTTCGATAAGGCTCTTATATTTCAACGCGTCATTTTGTAGGGCACTTAGTTTTGATTGCAACAGCGTAATTTGATTTTGCGTTAAAAGTTGTTGCACGCCGTATGCAATTTTCGATGAATTTACCCGCAATTTATGTCCTCGAAAGAAGAGTGGAATGGATATTCCAACCTGAAACCCATGATAGAGTTCTGCATTTTCGTATCGATTGGTTCCCAGATAGTAATTTGCTGAAAAATCGGGCAACATTTTATTCCTCTCCACTTTCACCAACGCCTCGCCGTAGCGATCTTCCAAGTTCAACAGTTTATAGGTTGGATTCGACTCCATATTGTTCTCCGGCAAAAGTACAATATCGATATCGCTTGCAATGTTGAATTTTTCGGAATGGTTCATTAGGGTAGCTAATTTCTGAAACGCCTTGTTAATGTTATGCGCTAAATTGCTGAGTGTAATTTCTGATTGTTGCTGTTTTGCTTTTATATTTAGGAGGTCAAGATGGCTTAATCCGCCCTTTTTGTTTTTACTTTCTGCACTTTGCATCAATTTTGAGTAGAGACTGTCGATGCTTTGATATAGTTTTTGCTTGTTTTGATGATTTTGCAACGTATAAAACTCAATGGAGATCTCCTTTTCGAGTTTTTGTTTTGCGATTTCCAGATTAACCTCCGCTTTCAATATTTCAATGGTTTTTAAATTGCGTTCGGCAAAATATTGTGTCGGAAAATTAAAGGATTGTTCAACTCCCCAAACCTTGAGTGCATAGCCATTCTCTGCAATATTATTTTGGTCGGTTCCGTAGGTAATTCCTGTTTTATCGAGCGCAAAAGCGGCGGATCTAAGAACATTTTGCTCTTCAATTTTAAGAGCATAAGCTTTGATTTCCTGATTGTTTTCCATTGCGATATCGATAATATCCTTTAACTTATAATCAGGCGTTTGACTGTTGGCGGAGAAAATTGAAATGGACAAGAACAGTACTATTAAACTGGTTTTGTTTCGTATTATTCGGAATGGAAATAGTTTAAATCCCTTAATGTTGTGGAATATTTCGAAGAGTAGGGGTAAGGCAATCATAGTCAGCATGGTAGAGGTAATAAGTCCGCCAATGACAACGGTTGCCAGTGGTCGTTGAACTTCGGCTCCAGCACCCGTAGAGATCGCCATGGGCAAGAATCCCATTGCTGCTGCCCCAGCGGTGAGCATTACGGGGCGCAATCGATCCTTGGTTCCTTGCAAAATTACCTCACGAATGCTTCTTGATCCTTCGTTCTGCAAGTCTTTTAAATGTTCAATGAGCACAATCCCGTTCAGAACGGCAACCCCAAACAGCGCAATAAAACCAACGCCTGCCGAAATGCTAAAGGGCATATTGCGTAGCCACAATAAAACCACACCTCCAACCGTAGCCAGCGGAATGGCAGTAAAAATAAGCGCTGCATCTTTTATGGACTTAAACGCGAAGTGAAGGAAAATAAAAATCAGTAACAGCGCCACAGGCACAGCCAACATAAGCCTATCGGTGGCATTTTGTAGGTTTTCAAACTGACCTCCGTAGGAGACGTAGGTTCCGGGTTTAAACGTAATGTTTTTATCCACTTTTGCTTGAATATCTTCCACCACCGATTTTAAATCCCTGTTTCGTACGTTAACACTCACCACAACTCTACGTTGCGTGTTTTCGCGGGAAATTTTTGCAGGTCCTTCGGCATATTGAATGGTAGCAATTTGCTCAAAGGGAATATTTTGACCATTGCTAAGTGGAATTAAAAGTTCTTTAATATCGTTTATGTTGGTGCGGTTTTCCTTATTGAATCGCACCACCATGTCGAAACGTTTTTCTCCTTCGAAAACAACTCCCGCAGTTTCGCCCCCAAAAGCGGTTGAAAGATAGCGGTTTAAGGTTTTCATGTCGAGTCCATACCGCGCCACTTTTTCACGTTGATACTCAATTTTTATTTGAGGCAATCCCGATGTTTTTTCAAGAATAACATCGCTTGTCCCGGGTATGGAACCGATTATATTTTTAATATCAAGGGCTTTTTTATTGATATAGTCCAAATCTTCACCAAAAACTTTGATGGCTATATCGGAGCGTACACCAGTAATAAGCTCGTTAAAACGCATCTCAATGGGCTGTGTAAATTCATATTCCACACCGGGAATTATGGAGAGGGCTTCCTTAAATTTTTCGGCCAACTCCTCTTTTGATGAAGCGTTAACCCAACTGCTTCGAGGATTCAGTTTTATAATCATATCGATCTCTTCCATCGACATTGGATCTGTTGGAACTTCGGCGGCTCCAATTCGACAAACAATTTGATTCACTTCTGGGAAATTGTCGATTAGAATTTGCTCCATTTTGGTGGTCATTTCAACGGTTTTTGTGAGTGACGTTCCTGTTTTTAAAACAGGTTGGATCACAAAATCACCTTCGTCGAGGGTTGGCACAAATTCGCCTCCAATGCGTGACAATAAAACCCCAGTGAAAATGAGCGACAAGAGGGCTGCACCCAAGACCGTTTTTTTATGTTTGCACGACCATTTAATTACTGGAGCATAGGAATTATACGCTAATTTCATGATTTGGTCGGAGAGGCTCCATTTCTTCTTCTTCTCGGGACGAAGAAACAGTGACGAAGCTACTGGAAGCCAAGTTATTCCCAGAATTATAGCTCCAATAATGGCAAATGAGAAGGATAGTGCCATGGGACGAAACATTTTCCCTTCGACACCAGTTAGTAGTAAAATTGGGATAAAAACAATGAGAATTATAATTTGTCCGAATATCGCCGATTTCATCATTTTAGAAGCTCCAGTAAAGGATATTTTATCCATTATTGCAATCTTAGCGTCTCCTTGGACGGCATTAATCTCGGTTTTCCGAACCATAATTTTTAAGGCCGTAAACTCAACAATAATAACGGCACCATCGATAATAATTCCAAAGTCGAGCGCCCCCAAACTCATTAAGTTTGCATCGATTCCAAAAATATACATCATTGCAATGGTGAATAGCAGTGCTAGCGGAATAATGGATGCGATTACCAGTGCTGATCGGATATTTCCCAGGAGTAAAATTACGGTCAACATCACGATTATTGCTCCCAAAATTAGGTTCTTAACAACGGTGGATGTGGTTTTTGCAATGAGCTCGCTACGCTCTAAAATGGGATTAATAAAAACACCTTCGGGTAGATTTTCTTGAATTTCGCTAACCCGTATTTTTACTTCGTTAATTACGATTTTCGAGTCGGCATCTTTAAGCATCATAATTTGCCCCAAAACAGTTTCGCCTTTTCCGTTGGCGGTTATTGCGCCAAAACGGTTGGCATATCCAAAATGCACTTTGGCAATGTCTCTAATGAGTATGGGAATTCCATTATTGTTTTTAACAACAATATTTTCGATGTCCGTCAACGATTTCACTTGACCATCGCCTCGAATAAAGTAACTTTGGTTGGTTTTTTCGATATATGCACCTCCCGAAACGCTGTTATTCGACTCAATGGCATCCAGAATTTCGAGCAATGATATGTTAAATCCTTTCAGTTGCGTGGGGTCAATTGCCACCTCGTACTGCTTTAAAAAACCGCCCCAACTGTTTATCTCCACAACGCCATTGATACCCGAAAGTCGTCTTTTTACAACCCAATCTTGTATGGATCTCAAATCCATAGGCGTATATCGATCTTCAAATCCGGGCTTTATATCGAGGGTGTATTGATAAATCTCGCCCAATCCAGTGGTAATTGGTCCCATTTCGGGTGTTCCAAAGTTCTCGGGAATGTTCGCCGATGCACTTTTAATCTTTTCAGCAATAAGCTGTCGGGGCAGATAGGTTCCCAATCGCTCTTCGAACACCACCGTTACTACCGAGAGTCCAAATTTAGAAATAGAACGAATCTCCGTTACGCCCGGTAAATTGGCCATCTCCATCTCCACAGGAGCGGTTATAAACTGCTCAATTTCTTGTGTAGAAAGATTTCCTGAAGTGGTAATAACCTGAATTTGGTTGTTTGTAATGTCGGGAACTGCGCCAACGGGGATATGAAAAACGGCATAGGTTCCAAATGCAGCTATGGATAAGGTAAATAGTATTATTATGAGCTTGTTCTTAATACTAAAATCTAAAATTTTATCGAGCATAATTTCTATTTATGGGATTAAATATGGAGATAATCGGATTTTCATTCTTTTTGCTTTCCGAAATTAACATGCAAGTTACATGAAATTACGGAGCTATTTTGTTTTTAAAGGTAAAATAAAAATCCCACTTGGGTCATTATTACCTTGTTTTAGATATTAAGAACGTACAGAAATTTACAAAAGAGTGTAATTCTCGAACTCTCAATCTAATTATCGCCACTGATTAATAATTGCTGCCATAATATAGGTTTGTTATTTGCTTAAAACTAGAAGATGTCAAAACAACATAAAAATTGGTTCAATATGTTTTGTAACAAAACCTTATTTTTTAATATTTTTTTCGATCCATTATTGTAAAATAATGTCTATTTTTGAATAGTTTTACGTCTTATTAACGTATAAAATGCACTTTGTTGAAAATTATTTGACAAAGTTTTAAGTTTAACGAAACAAGGATTGGTTGTATGACAAAGCAAAATGAAATAAAGATATTTGAAGATAAAAAAAGTTCGTTCTTTATGGGACAGTGAAAATGAGAAATGGTATATTTCAATTGTTGACGTGATTGCCATTCTTACCGAAAGTGTTGACCCAAATGCTTATTGGAGAAAATTAAAACAACGACTTAAAGCAGAAGGAAATGAAACCGTGACGAATTGTCACGGTTTGAAAATGAAAGCACCTGATTGCAAAATGAGAATGACCGATGTTGCTGATACCGAACAAATTTTCAGGTTGATACAATCCATTCCTTCGCCAAAAGCAGAACCTTTTAAACAATGGCTGGCAAAAGTAGCTGCTGAATACTTAGATGAAATGCAAGACCCTGAACTCTCCATAGACAGGGCGCTTGAACAATACCTAAATCTTGGGTATTCAGAAAGCTGGATTAACCAGAGATTGAAAAGCATTGAAATACGTAAAGAACTGACAGATGAGTGGAAAAAAAGAGGTCTGAAACAGGGTGTTCAGTTTGCAACGCTAACTGACATCATAACAAAAGCATGGAGCGATAGAACTACTAAAGAGTATAAAATTCTAAAAGGCTTGAAAAAGGAAAATCTTCGGGATAATATGACCAATACGGAACTAATTTTAAATATGCTTGCAGAAGCTTCTACTAAAGATATTTCAGCGGCTGTTAACCCTAAGGATTTCGAAACCAGTAAAGTATCCTGCAAACTGAAATTGATGTTTCCATTTCAGTTGTAGTTTAACGGGTGTGTGCTGTTATAATGTTTGCAAATGTTAATATTGGAAAGTACACCAACGTCAACCAAATTTGAACTTTTTTCTTATATCTACGATTGGTTTTCACGCATTGTTATTGATTGATTTCTCTTTCCATAAGAGATTGTAAATCTATTTTGACCTTTTAATTTGACCTGGAATCGTCTTCAACAATGGCATAATGGTAGCTATCTTTCCATTCGCCGCGAATTGGAAGAAGCTTACGGCGCATACCCTCGCGTTGCATTCCCACTTTTTCAAGAACTCGAATCGATGCTACATTTTCGGTGGCAACACCCGCTTCAATTTTATGGAGTTTGAATTTATCAAACCCGAAGATAATGAGTTTGTTAGCCACCTCTGTTGCGTATCCATTACCCCAAAAATGGGGCATTATTTCGAAATATATCTCACCCAGTTTAAATATGTTATTTGATAATGCAAGCCCTGCCATTCCAATAAACTCATTGGTCTCTTTATTGGTTAGTGTCCAATTGTGGGAATTGCGTGGCGTTGCTTTTTGGGAGCCTACCATGCGTCGAATCAAGTTCTTTGTATCCTCAATATCTTTCGGTATTCCCAAAGTGTTGTATTTATCGACTTCCGGAGCGGAGTAGAGCCGATGAATATTCTCTAAATCGTTGACGGTAACCTCTGAAAATAATAAACGAATTGACTCCATACAGGTATCTTTTTTTGTAAGGTATGCATTTTGAACATTGATTCGACCTATAAATAACAAATAATTATAAAGTATGGTTGATTTTATAAGTTGCTGAAAAACCTAATCTTATTATTGAATGGGATAGTGTGTGCAAAGGAATTGAATTCAAAAAGGATAACTAAATACTTTTTAAAATAGGACTATATTGATTCTTTGGCATTATAATAATCTATAAATGAACATACTTTATTTATTAATCCACTTGATTTGATTTGTGTAAAACGTCGATTTTTAAGATATCCTTAAAATGAATGACTGATTTGAAGATATTTTCATTTACTTTCGCAAGTAAATAAAATTGAAGAAGGACAAACATATTTTTTCATTAAAAAGGAACTCCATGAAACGGAAAACTACACATCTTTTCACCCCTCTTTTTATTCTTTTGTTTATTGGTGCAATGCAGATGAATGCACAAACAAAATCCGAAAGAGACATAATTATTAGTAAAACCAATGTTGAGCGTTTAAATACCCTAAAGGTAAATGCCGAAATAAGGTTTAAAGAAGAAAAGCAAAATGCGCTTAAAATTGCTGCGGAAAAGAATTGGGTAGTCCGTAAAGATGTTGATGGTCAGTTAATTGAACTAATGAAAATTTCTAAGGAAGGTACTCCATTATATTATACCACGTTTAATAAATATGCTGCTATTGCAACTCGTGCTAACACTTTGCACAATGGCGGAATTGCGGGATTGAATCTCGAAGGGCAGGGAATGACTGCCCATGTTTGGGATGGCGGATTAGCACTAACTACGCACAATGAGTACGACGGAATTGGGGGCGAGAATCGGTTTTCCATTGGCGATGGCACAACAGCACTTCATTACCATTCAGCCCACGTAACGGGAACAATAATCGCATCGGGCGTTCAAGCCGAAGCAAAAGGAATGGCCCCACAAGCACACGCCGTTGGTTTTGATTGGAATAGCGATTTGGCGGAAGCAACCGAGGAGGCCGCCAATGGGATGTTAATCTCTAATCACTCTTATGGATGGAGAGCTTCCGATGTTCCGGATTGGTATTTTGGTGCCTATCTGGATGACTCCAGATGTTGGGACGAATTAATGTACAATGCTCCCTATTATTTAATGGTGGTTGCTGCTGGAAATGATGGTACTGACAATAGTTCCAATGGAAATCCTTTGAATGGCAATTCAGGTTACGATAAATTAACGAGTCATGCAACTTCTAAAAATAATATAGTGGTGGCCAACGCACGTGAAATTGGAATCGATGCATCGGGGAATTTTATATCTGCAAGCATAAATTCGTCGTCCAGCCAAGGTCCAACCGACGATTATCGGATTAAACCCGATATTACAGGAAAGGGAACTAGTTTATACTCTACCGTAGAGTCTTCGAATAGTGCATATAGCTCATTAACAGGAACTTCGATGGCTAGTCCAAATGTTAGCGGCACCCTTTTATTGTTGCAACAACATTATAGCAACATCAATGCAACTTTTATGAGGGCTGCCACATTAAAAGGATTGGCACTACATACCGCCGACGATGTTGGTCCAAGTGGTCCTGATGCTGTTTATGGTTGGGGATTATTAAATGCCAAACGAGCAGCGGAGGTTATTTCCAGTAAGCACAATGGTTCTATAATCAACGAATTAACGTTAAGTCAAGACCAAACGTATCTTATGGATGTTTTGGCCGATGGAAGCACCAACCTCGAAGTTTCAATATCATGGACAGATGCTCCTGGACAAATAAATAATGGTGTGGCAAATTCAACGACCCCTGCATTGGTAAACGATTTGGATGTTCGGGTTCTAGAAACCACAAATACCTATTTTCCCTTTCGATTAACTTCAATAACAACCAATGGAACTGGCGATAATCTAGTCGATCCATATGAGAAAATTATTGTTGCCAATCCCATTGCCGGCAAACGCTATACAATACAAGTATCTCATAAGGGTCAACTGTTTGGCAATCAGAACTTCACCCTGATTATTACAGGGATAACAGGCACCTCGCCACATAGTTTTACGGCTGTTTCGAGCCATCCAAACGCTGTTGAATTGTCGTGGAGTAAAAATGAAAATCAAAACAATGTTATCCTTGCCATGAGCAGCAATGGTATTTTTGGAAATCCTCTAAATCAATCCACCTATAATGTTAACGATGCAATTCCCGGTGGCGGAATAGTGTTGCAAAATGGAAGTGAAACATCGTTTACTCACGCCTCGCTTACTGAAAACACAACCTATTATTATAAAATTTGGTCTTTACTTCCTTCGGGCGATTATTCTGCAGGTATTTATGCAAACGAAACCACCATTAAAAGTACGCCAACGGCATATCCCACTAACTTTATGGCGTTAGCTCCCTCAGGAACGGTAATTCCATTAACTTGGAACGATGCGGTTGGTAGCGTAGTGCCCGATGGGTATTTGGTTAAGGCTTCTATTGTTGGATTCAACGACATTACACCTCCAGTAAATGGTGTTATGGAAGCAAATACACGATTAATAAAAAATGTTTCACCCAATGAACAAACCATAGTTTTTGATAGTTTGATTGGTGTTACAACTTATTATTTTAAAATATTTCCATACACAAATTCGGGTTCAAATGTAACATATAAAACGAGTGGTATGGTGCCCGAAGCATCTGCGCAAACGGAAGCTGATCCCTGTGAGGGCATAACTTTGCCATACTTCATGAATTTTGACGATGGGGACAATTGTTGGAATGGAATTACTGGAAACGACAGTTGGATTAATGTTACGCCAACCACTCCCGCCGGCGATCATACAGGTGGTGGAACTTGTTTTGTTACCAATGGAA
>Ga0265295_1006676_pt1 | contig 13829 bp, 6 predicted proteins | sample Munlansysbiofilm_FD_192503 | JGI IMG/M metagenome (GOLD analysis project Ga0265295, IMG submission 192503) | Leachate microbial communities from a municipal landfill in Southern Ontario, Canada - Methane capture system biofilm | ecosystem: Engineered > Solid waste > Landfill > Unclassified ... | reverse complement strand
TGCACCTGTTCCTTGAATCGCGGAACAGCAATACCGCTTAAAATAGCGAAAACAGCCATGGCGATAATCAGCTCCACCAGGGTCAGACCATGCACACCAAAAACCGGATCAAGATCTTTTTTCCCTATCATTTCAGCCCCCACCTGTGCATATGATTCACAGCAAGATCAACAACCTCCTGATCGCAGTAATATTCTGCGAAAGGACTCCTTCCCCATGCGAATTTCCGTGCGAGCAAGCCCTCTGCGTATATGCAAAAAACAAGAATGCCCCATAAAAGGCCTTGCTGGTTCACACATCCGTACGGAAATGAAGGCGTAAAGAAAGTAAATCATAAAACGATCAGAACAATGGGAAACTTATAAACAAGGAAACAATAAAAATCAAGGAAAATATAAAGTGACCCTGGGTCATAAATATCTTGCGCGCAAGCTTTTCGCGCCATTATCCAGGCAATCCGGTGGGCATAGCCCATCATCCGCGCATCCTTTTTTGAATGTCACGCCACGACATCACTTTCAATATCTCGTTAAGAAAACAGGCAATCGTCTTCCGCAATGGCGCAGGGTAGCACAGACAGACCCGCTCTGCAGGATCCCTTCTCACACCCCTCGTACCCGACCTCTATTCAACCTGATCTCCGCCTGATCGGGAAAGCATTCACCCTATCAGATCCATCAAGAACAAACCTGACTCTTCAAACCATTTACTGGATATGGTCCAATGATTGAGCTGGCAGGCTGTGCTTCCCATGAATTCGTTCGGAAGGGACACTTTATCCATTTTCTTGCAAATAAACGGGGTTCCGCTTTCGCCGGATAAACAATCAAGCCGCCTGCACATGATTTCTGCGCAGGCGGCTTGATTGTTTGTTCACAAAAACGGGTCTCCCGGAATTCCGGGAGACGGTGGAGGGCCTGTGAATGGGCTCAGGGCCTGATATCAATGGTGGGGAAAAGTCCCTTGTACCTTCCCGTCAGATAGGGCTGAATGATATTAAAGGATATGAAGCTGTCATCCTGGGCATGCCCCTTCTGGCCGGTCTCCTTATAGTAAGCCCCGTTCACCTCAAGGATATGGTCAATGCGCTTTCTGAAGACATCCGCAAAAGCTTTCCCGTTCCCCTTGAAAACCATGTTCCCGAGGGAGACCTCTCCTGTGATCGTCTCCAGGTCCTTTAAGGCAATGCTGTGAAGCTTTAAGTCCTCGGCATTCCGGATCAGGCCCCAGACAGCCGTTTCTGCCGGAATCTCAAGTCCTTCCTCAAGATCAATGATGGTATGGGGCATGACCATACATCCCTTTCCGATCTTCAGTGGATTTCCTTCAGCTCCCCGCACAAAGGAATTGAAACCCACAAAAACCCTTTCCGCCAGATGGGCATTGATGATTTTCGCGCCATGGGCCGTGACATCATTTTTTTCAAGCCTGGAATTGATGATATAGGAATTTTCCTGGGCATTGGCCCCAGGTCCCATCCAGGCGCTGTCCAGATAGGCCCGCTGGGACACCAGCACCAGCTCCTGGACCACGGTCTGCCCCCGGATGACAGAATAGGGACTCACAGCGCTGCCTTCGGGCACATCAATGGGGAGTTCACAGTAAGGATTTTCAAAAACTTCCCGAAAACCCTCTTTCCGGCTTTCCACAAAATCCATGATAATGCCTTCGGGCAGTTTACCCGGCTCAAAATGGATATAGGGAGCAAGCCCCTTTTCATCAAAGGTGTATCTGAACTCAAAATTATCCCTTTTAACCCAGATGGTGCCGTCGGGAATATTCTCATGGAAAAGATCCCCGGCCTGTACATAGGAAAAGGTGCCGATCTTGCAACCGTGCAGGGTGCACAGGTCCACCGTGGCAAAGGGCCCGAGGAAACAGCCTTCCACAGGCGCTCCGTGAATGTTGGCGTAATGGGCTGCCGCCGTGTTCTGAATCAGAAATTCTTCCGGATGTTCCGGATCATGGGAATAATTGTGCACAAGGGTGTGGATTAAAAAACTGTCCCGGATACGGATGATTTCATCATCCCCAAGAACAATGGTACCCCCGTTGTGCTCAAAGGTATCGCCTTTGCGCTTTAATTCATCCCCACGGATATCACATTTATGGAGAATGGAGTGGTCCACCACACATTTACCGAGGAAATAACTGCCACCGACATTGGATCTGGAGAAATTGAACTGGAGGGGATGCTGGCTGGTAACACCGTAAAATCCATAAAAACGGGTAAGCTTCTCACTGGAAACAAGATTCCGTATGGATTCGTCCACCTTAAAATTGAAAGGCCTGAGGTTAAGATTCACACGGGAAAGAATGCGGTCAATCAGGATTTCGAGTTGCTGCATGCTGCCTCCAAAAATCTTTTAAAGTTCCGTATAAAAAGATGGGCTTTAAGGCTTAGACATCCACCTTTACTTCACATGCTTTTCCGGGACATGCGAGGGTTAAAAAAATCCCGCATCCCTGAATGCCGGGACCTGTATCCAAGCATTGATCCAAAAAGAAAATGCAAAAGATGATCCAGCAGAAACATCGGCCATGAAACTTTTTTCTCGTCCCCCTCTCAAAAAAGGCACATCCTGAAATGAAAATTGGGAATATTCATGCCGATAACGTAGTTTTACATGAATGAAATGGAATAGAAACGGTATGCTCTGTTAAATGAAAAAAAACGGATGAAAACGCCATTTTTCATCTAAAAGCTTTTAAAAGCGAAATGTCCGATAAAAATCAAACATAATGGCACATTCATAAAGAACCGTTTTGAAACAAAAAAGAACAAAAAGAAAAAACCCTCACCAAGGATCCAATACCCCATGAGCTTGTACAACATGGACCTAAGCGAGGCAACTGTCCTACAACCATATCCCCAACCTCGATAAAACCCACAAAAAAAGGTGACGCCAGACAGCACAGCTGCCCTGCGTCACCCATATCTTCCCGCCCTTAGCGTAAAGGACGGGGCTTTTTCTGCTCAAAAACCAACAACAAGACTCGTTGATCACTCATTTAGTTAATCATAAAGGCCGCCAGTACCACGGCAACAAAACCCGTTGCACCCAGTGCATACACTACCTTTTCCGGCATTTTTCCTCCATTTTCCATGGCCTTACCAAACATGCCAAAGACCAGGGGATGCACCAGGAAGGGCATGGCGAATATAAAGGGGATCAGGGTTGCGGAACGGGTTCCGAACATTCCCTCCTGAACAGCTGCAAAAAGACCGAAATGGGAAATCCCTGCCGATTTGGCCATAGCCGCGTCATTGATGGGCATGCCTCCCAGGCAAAGCAGCATGAGACCGCCAAACACCGCCGTGAGCTGCCAGCCGAAACAGAAGAAGAGCAGCCCCTTCACTTCCGCAGCATCGGAGCCATTGGCCTTGCGCAGCAGGACAAAGGACCAGGCGGTCAGGGCAATCCCCACCAGGGCCACAAGCCCGCCCCAGAAGTAGGCCATTTCCCCCTGCTGGGCGCTCATGGCCAGAATGGAAAAGACAAAGACATGGCCAAAGAAAGGCACGTTGATCATGATGGGGGCCCTGGAAGCGGCCTTGTCGCCCATATCCCCTGCGGTGCAGGCGCCGGTAAGACCCGTGTGGGAAAGGGAGCCCGCCATACCTGGAGCGAGGTTACGCACATGATTGGCCTTGCCGAGGAAGATGAGAAGGCTCATACCACCAAACATCCAGAATACCTGACCGAAAAAGCCATAGGCCATGACGGAGTTCATGCCTTCAATGGCAAAGGCATCGGCAATGAGTGTGCCGCCCACAAGGAAGTTTGCGGCCAGAACCACGGGAATACCGGCAAAAAGCAGGGAGCGCAGGGTCGGACCGAACTGCCAGTTGTGCATGATGGCGCCGAGGGATGCGGAAACCATCATGGCAAAGAAAATCTGGGGAAGTGCGATGGTCGGCTTGACGAACTTGGTAATATAGGCTGAAACCAGCAGAATCACCAGGCAAAGAACAATTTCGAGGAAACCTTTTTTAATGTAAAGGCGCTTATCCTTCACAACGGCCTTGGGGTCGATCAGGATCAGAGACAAAATGATGCCCACATAGCCGATGAGGGGATAAACGTTGGCCAGTACATCCCCCGCAGGCGCGCCCGCGATGGTGCGGTAAAGGCCCTGGATCCCCAGCATCAGGAAAAAGGCCCGGATGATGAACACAAACTGGGTGCTTGTGGTGCCCAGCACAAGTTCCTCGGACGAAGCCACAACCTGCTCATCCGGTTTGGCCTCAATGCCCCTGAGAATCCTGTAAAGCTCCTGCCCACCGGCAAAGAAACTGGCAATCAGGGCAATGATGGTCACATTGGCCGTCATGACGACAAAGGGAAACTCCTTCAGGCCCGGCTGCACCATGCCCGTATGCCGGAGTGCAAATCCCATAAACAGACCGAAAACCACCACGATGAGAATGGGGGAGTACTTGGTACCCGCCAACACACTCCTTGCAATCAAAACAATGGGTATGGTCAGTGCAAATGCATACGCCATGGGCCCGATCATCGGGGCAACCTGTGTATAAACCATGAAAAAAACTCCTTTTAAGAAGAATAATAGAGATTAGATATAAAGCCTGAATTTTTGTCGTAGAATCCGGATACCCTGGGACCTGTTAAAAAATCTGATTTTTGCTCCTCCCTGGAATTAACTCAAAAATCATTTTTTCAAATATCCCACATGAATCCAAAAACAAGACATCCATTCAGATTAAAACCCCCCACCCCTTTTCCTGCAGAACCTCCCAAAAAACATTGTTCACAAACATCTATATCATCCCCGGAGTTTTTCCTCCCCAGGGGTTTTCTTTCATGCCAGGACACCCCTTTTCCCCAGAATGTCCATCTTACGTTTTCAAAAATCCAACCCTGAAAACCAGAATTTTTTAATTTTATATACACGATACGGGAGTCTTATAGGGAAAACCTGTTTATTTTGTCAACAATATTTTTTTAAATTTTTTTACATGTAAAATCTTTTAACACTTTTGTCCCGAAACAAAATTCCCGAAACACCCCAGATCCTGCGCCTTACATCCCAAAACACACGCCCTCTCATTCAACGATGTTTCTTAAAAAAACAACAGCCCTGGGTGAAAGACTTTTTGTATGCAAAGCTTTCGCCCAGGGCGGATTCTGGCGCCCACACAGAAAAAAACCTATTTTTTCAACTGGTATTTCTTGATTTTGTTATACATTGTCAAACGACTCACCTTGAGAAGGCCTGCGGCCTGGGCAATATTCCCATGGGTCAGATTCAGAACCTTCTGGATATGCCTTTTCTCCATCTCTTCAAGGGATAAAACCGGCTCTGCGGCTTCTCCTTCCGAAACCGGAAAGAAAAAGGAAAGATCCTCCAGTTCAATCAGATTGCCCTTGGCCACCACCATGGCCCGTTCAATCACATTCCGGAGCTCCCGGACATTGCCAGGCCAATGGTAGTCCACCAGCATGTCCAGGCTATCATTGGAAATATCCAACACCGCCTTATTCATGGAGCGGGAATAGGTTTTGATGAAAAACCTTGCAATGGACGGAATATCCAGACGTCTCTCCCGCAGAGGGGGAATAGTGATGGTCACAACATTCAACTTGTAATAGAGATCCTTCCGGAAAGCGCCGTTGTGCACCAGGCGTTCAAGGTCTTGGGTCGTGGAAGAGACCACGCGAAAGTCCGCCGCAATCTCCCGATCTCCCCCCAGGCGCACAAGTTTTTTTCTTTCCATCACCCCAAGAATATCCGCCTGCACTTTTTCCGTGATTCCCCCCACCTCATCAAAAAAGAGGGTGCCATTATCTGCCATCTCAAATCGTCCCTGGCGGCTGTACAGCGCTCCGGGAAAAGCACCCTTTTCATGGCCGAACAACTCGGTTTCAAGATAGGCCTCGGAAGGTGCGGCGCAGTTCACGGCTATCATGGGCGCGTACCTGCGCATGCTGTTGCTGTGTATGGCCTTTGCAACCAACTCCTTGCCCACGCCATGCTCCCCCCGGATCAGCACAGCGGCATCCGTCTGCGCCACCTCAATGATCTTATCAATCACTTTCTTGATCCCAGGGCTTTCACCAATGATTTCATCGGCAAGAGAGATTCCCTCGATATGCTGCCTGAGCTGACGATTTTCATAGAAAAGTCTTCGTTTTTCCACCGCGTTCCGGATGAGGTGCCCCATGTCATCGGGGTCCACAGGCTTGACCACATAGTCAAAGGCCCCTTCCTTAAGGGCCTGTATGCTCGTATCCACCGATGCAAAGGCGGTCATCATGATGGTGATGATATGTTCATCCATTTTCCGGATTCTTCGCTGCAATTCAAGGCCGTCCATTCCCGGCATTTTGATATCCAGCATCACGATATCCCAGGAATCCTTCTGCAATTGCACCAAAGCATTGCTGGCATCTTCCGCTGTTCCCACACGGTACCCATCCAGCTCAAACCACTGGGCAAGGGAGTTTCTGATGGAGGCTTCATCATCAACAATCAAAATCGCTATATCCGAAGGTTTCATACGCCCTGCTTCCCCGTTCCGTTTTCACCTTTTTCCCGATACACCCTGGGCAAAGTAATGGAAAATTTTGTGCCTGAGCCCTTCTTCGACTGCACACGGATATCCCCTGAATGGTGCTGCACAATGCCATATACCGCAGAGAGTCCCAGTCCCAGACTGCTGCCCTCCTGTTTTGTGGAAAAAAACGGGTCATAGATGTACGGAATATCCTTTTCATCAATGCCACACCCATTATCCTCAACCTCCACACAGACCGAATCCTCCCGATCGTACACCGCCCGCACAAACACAACGCCGCCCTCTTCGGAGGATTCAATGGCATTGATGATGAGGGCAACAAGAATCTGCTGCATGGCCCCGGGATCGCACTGCACCAGATCATCGCCAGCACCGGGCTCCGCCTTCAGACGGATGCCCCGCATTTTTGCCGTGTGATCAATGACGCGGACACTTAAGGCAATGATTTCATTCATATGCACATGCTGCACGGAAAGCAGGGACTGCTTGGCAAACAAAAGCAGGTTTTTCACAATATCCCCGCATCTTTTCGCCTCGCCCGCAATAATCCGCAGATTCTCCACCACCCCATTAAGGTCCTGCCTGCTTACCGTATCCTTCTCAAGGTAGCGGGCAGAAAGCCTGGCATAGGAGAGAATCCCAGAAAGAGGATTATTGATTTCATGGGCCGCCATGGCGGACAACCTGCCGAGGGAGGCCATTTTTTCCGAAAGCGCCAGGGAGGACTTGGCCTTTCTGAGTTCCAGCGCAGCCGCCCGCTGCTCTTTATGGGTCAGGTAGGTTCCCCGGATGATATGCAGAAAAATAAAGGCATTCAGCATGACAATGACCAGAGAAACCGCCACAATGTGCTCCACAAGCAGATTCATTTCCGCATAGATATCATCCACATAAATACCCGTGCCAATCACCCATCCCCAGGGAGCAAACCCCTTGACATAGGAAACCTTGGGCACCATGACAGAAGGATCCTCATGGGCCTGCCACTTGTAACGCACATAGCCCGACCCCTCCTCGGACACCAGCCGGATAATTTCAAGGAACACACGCTTGCCGTCAGGGTCCGCATAATCCGAAAGATCTTTTTGAATGAGATCCAGGCGATTGGGATGAATGATCATCCGCGGACTCATGTCATTGATCCAGAAATACTCCTTCATCTCATGGCCATAGTGCAGATTTCGGATCTGCTCAATGGCCTGAAACTGGGCCTGCTCGCGGGTAAGAAGGCCCAGACGCTCATCATTGTGCAATTTGGCCAGGATATTCCATGCGGAATTGGTAAGCTCCCGGATCATCTCCTTTTTTCTCTCCATCCCACTGTCCTTGATGATGGGGATAATCACAAAAAAAAAGGCAGAGATGAAAAGAACGATGGTAAGCAATGTGGGCACCACGACCCGACCGATAAAACTTCCCCATGGAAAGGCAATATGAGGCGCGATCATTCACAAGATCTCCATTTAAAATCAAGCATATAAAAATATGCCTTTTGACTCCCGAAATTCATCCGCTTCTTTTTTGTCACCCAGGCATCTTCTCTCAGATATGACCGCACAAAACGGGCTTTATCCTTGACCCGACAATGGAAGTTAACGTATAAAAAACATATGAAAAATAAAACTTTATCCACACAGCAACACCCAGATTCTTCCCTTGGACATCTTATCTTTTTTCACCCACATCCATCCAAACCGGGGGCCTGAATGACCTCATCCAGAAATTCCGCACATATCAGCTCCTTTCTCGTCCGCTTCATCCTTCCCACCATTCTCACCATGGCCCTTTTTCTGGCTGCTTTTTTTTCCATTATCATCCCCACCATAGAAAACAACAGCCTTGAAAGAAAAAGGGAAATGATCCGGGAGCTCACCAACTCCGCATGGACCATTCTCTCCACCCTGGAAAATGAGGTGCAGCTGGGACGGATTGACACCCTCCAGGCCCAGAGACAGGCCATGGACCAGATTAAAAATCTGCACTATGGCCATGAAATGAAGGATTACTTCTGGATCAACGACATGTCCCCCCGCATGGTGATCCATCCCTACCGCCCCGACCTGGATGGGGCCAGCCTCGCCAATTACACGGATCCTGATGGCAAGCGCATTTTCATTGAAATGGTCAAGCTCGTGACCGCACAGGGAAGCGGCTATGTCGCATACAGCTGGCAGTGGCAGGATGAAGAAGCGCGCATCATTCCCAAGCTTTCCTATGTCAAGGGCTTTGCCCCCTGGGGATGGATCATCGGCACGGGCATCTACATCGATGACGTCAAGGCGGAAATCAAAACCATCACCAACAATCTCATCAAGATATCGCTTTCCATCCTTTTCATTATCTCTCTTCTGCTCGCCTTCATTGCCAGCCAGAGCTACAAAGCCATGAAAAAGCAGCAACTTGCCGAAAAAGCCCTCAGGGAATCCGAAGAAAAATACCGCACCCTTGTGGAGTCTGCCGCAGAGGGCATGGTCATGTCCCTTGAAGGCACCATCATGTATGCCAACCAACCCATTGCAGATCTTCTCGGGTATTCCCTGGAAGAACTGCTCCGCATGGAAACCGCCAGACTGTTCCTTCCCTCCGAAGACCCAGGGGAAAATAATTTCATGACCCTGCTTCTGGAAGGACGGCGCGTCCCCGAACGGTTTGAAGCCCAGATCCGCAGCAAAAACGGAAACCTGATCGACATCACCCTGTCTGCGGCTCCCATTTCTCTTGGGGGAAAAACCGGATTCATGGCCGTTGTTTCAGACATCACCACAAGAAAAAAAGAGCGCAGCCGCCTGGGGGCCAGCGAAGAGAAATTCCGTTCCATGGTCAACAATCTCAATGTCGGCCTCTTCCGCATCAGTCTTGGAAAAAACCCCAGATTCATTGAGGCCAATCCCGCCCTGGTACAGATTCTTGGGTATCCCTCCAAGGAAAGCCTCTTTGCCGAACCCCTTTTAGATCTTTACTTTAACCGGGATGACTACAAAACCCTAGGCCACGCCACAGGTCCCCATGGGCTCAAACGCGAGATTGTAAGGTTTGTCCGCAAGGATGGCTCCTCTTTCCATGCAGCCATCTGGGGCGTCCGGGTTCTGGATAAGAACGGCAGAATTTCCTGTTTCGACGGAATTCTGGAAGACATCAGTGCCCTTGTGCTTCAGGAAGAAAGAAACACCAGACTCATCTCCCAGATGCAGGCCGCCCTCATGTACCACAACCAGCGCATTGGCAGCCTCAGTCTCCGGCCTGCCACGGACTGCCCGGCATCCACCCCGATTTACGAGGCAATCGGCATGATGGAAGCTGAACATGCGCATGCCCTGCTGGTCAGGGAGGCGGACAAGATCACGGGCTGGCTGAGTGATCAGGAAATCCGGCAGGCCATCAGCCAGAAGATGCCTCCCCTCACAACGCCCGTTTCAGCCATCATGTCTTCTCCCATCCCCACGCTTCCGGAGCAGGCATCCGTCTTTGAAGCCTGGGCGGACATGCGCCACAATCGCCATCCCCATCTCTTTATCACCAACAACAAAGGAGACATCATCGGCAACATGACAGGCAATGACATTCTGGCCATCCAGCACTATTCACCCTCCGTCCTCCTGGACGCCATACGGGAATCCTCAAGCCCGGACGAACTCATCAGAACCAGCGGCATTGCTCCCTTTCTTCTCACCACCCTGATCGAAAGCGGTGTCAAGCCCCAGAACATCAACAGCCTCACCACCCAGATCAGCGACACCATACTGACGCGCCTCATTGTATTCGCCACCCAGGAGCTGGGCCCCCCTCCCACGCGGTTTGCCTTTATTGTTTTTGGCAGCGTGGGTCGCGAGGAACAGACCCTTAAAACCGATCAGGACAATGCCATCATTTTCGAGGATGTTCCCGCAGATCAGGAACCGTCTGTCCAGAAATACTTCCTCGCCCTGGGGAAAAAAGTCTGCACCTGGATGAACGCCGCAGGCTACACCTTCTGCGAAGGCAACAACATGGCCATGAACCCGGAATACTGCCAACCCCTCTCCACCTGGAAACAGTACTTCAGTCGGTGGATTTTTTCCGCCACAGCCGAAGATCTCCTGCGGATCAAGATCTTTTTTGATTTCCGCACCGCCTATGGTGACACCGCTCTGGAAGACGAGCTTCGTTGCCACATCGAAGGCATTGCATCGGAAAACTTCCGTTTCTTCCAGATGCTTGCAAGAAATATCCTGCAAATGGCTCCCCCCATCGGACTCTTTGGCAATTTCATTGTGGAAACATCCGGCCCTAAGCGCGGAGCCTTTGAAATGAAAAGCGCCATGATGCCCATTGTGGACTTTGCAAGGATCTACGCCATCAAGAACAAAATCCGAGCCGCCAACACCATCACACGGCTGGACACCCTCCACGAACTCAAAATCCTCAACGATATCAACCATCAAGAAATGATTCAGGCCTATACCTATCTCATGCAGATCCGTCTACGCGTCCATGCAAAGGCCATTGCTTCGGGCAAACACAGCCCGTCCAACCATGTTTTCCCACGCAGCCTCACATCCATCGAACAAAAACTGCTCAAGGAAATCTTCTCCCAAACCAAAAACTTTCAGGTAAAATTGAGCTATGATTTTACCGGACAGATCAATAACGGATGATACTCATTGTGACCGATACTCACTGCTACTATGACGCAGTGAACAAGCATATTGAATACGCGGAAAATGTTCTGGGGCTTCCCATTGCCTGTGTCATTCACTTAGGAGACTTTGGGCTCTACGCCTCCCACCTCAGAGCTTATTTCAGAAAACATCACAAACGATTTCTGAAGCCCCTTTACCTCATTGAGGGAAATCATGAGGATTTTTATAAAATCCAGAAGCTTGTCAAAGAATACGAGGATTGCTTCACCTACCTGCCCCGGGCATCCCTGCACACCATAGACGGGCACAGATTCCTGGCCCTGGGCGGAACAGGCTACATGGACCCCCTGGTGACAGGATACGGCACCCTCATCACCAACCCCCAGATTGATCGCTGCCTCTCCTTCCCACCGGAGGCCGCAGACATCATCATCACCCATGACTGTCCCACAGGCATTGGCGTTCCCAACAGTCCGGGCGTACATTACTACCGTAACCCCGGTTTTCCCCGCAGCGAAGAGCTGACCCAGCATTTCAACCCCAGACTCTGGCTCTTCGGCCACCATCACAGGTGGCACGATTACGTGGATGGGCAAACGCGGTATCACGGCATCTGCATCGCCTGGCGCGGCTTTGCCATTCTCGATGCCAATTTCAACCTGATCAAGGTCAATCATGAGGTCCGCCTTGGCCGATCCTCCTTTTTTGAAAGGATCCTTGCCTCCCTCCATATCATCCGTCCCAGCGGAGCCAGCTCCGCAAGCACACAGGAAAAAAGAGAAACCCTGCCGTTGTTTTTCAAAAAAAAGAGCCCTTCCACACCCTGGATAAAGCTTTGATTATTCTGGACAGACACCATATCCAGAGAGCCTACCTTGTACAGATCCAAAGCCCCAATGTCAACTTTATATACACATATGCTTTAAAACAAAAATACCATTGACAAAAACAAACAAGAAGAGGTATAGAAATTCCGCTTTATGTTAAAAAAACATACAAAATGATCCACCTCAGGCTGCGGGTCTTTGAAAAAACGAAAGAAGGGGAACCACTTAAAAAGTGATCCCCCTTCCGGATTAAGCATAGGACATTTCTGAGCAGGATAAGGATACGCGCTTTAAGCCGTTACAGTCTTTGCCTCTTTCTGTGTCAGAAGCGAAACAACCACGAGGGTGATAAAGCTCAAGGGGATGGCGATGATTCCGGGATTATCCAAAGGAATGGGAGCCGTTGCCGTGATCTTGTACAGGTCTGCATAGGTGCTGGGAGAAAAAAGAATAATCACAAGGGAAGTCACAATGCCGACAAAAATGGAAGCAATAATACCCTGGGCTGTGGTCTTTTTCCAAAACAACATCATGATGATGGCCGGGGCATTGGCTGCGGCTGCCACCGCAAAGGCAAGGCCCACAAGGAAAGAGACGTTGATCCCTTTAAAAATGATGCCCAGGATCATGGCTATGATGCCCACGCCCACGGCTGCCGCCTTGCCGGCAAGAACCTGTCCTCTGTCCGAAAGATTGATCCCCATGTAATTGGAAACCAGGTCATGGGCCACGGCACCGGAACAGGCGACAATAAGACCTGAAACCGTACCGAGTACTGTGGCAAAGGCAATGGCAGAGATACAGGCAAAGAGCACAAGACCAAAATGTTTGGCTAAAAGCGGAGCCGACATGTTGCTGCTCTCAAGATCCAGAACACCGGTCACCATGGCACCAAGACCCATGAAAACGGTAAGGATGTAAAAGAAACCAATGGAGCCAATGGCGACGATGGTAGATTTCCGGGCATCCTTAGGGCTGGGGACCGTATAGTAACGGATCAGAACATGGGGCAGTGCGGAAGTCCCGAGGAAAAGCGCCAGCATCAGGGAAACAAAATTCAGGTTGCCAAGGAAACCCGTGCCTTCACCCAGATTTACCTTAAGACCTGGCTTCATGATGTCCGTACCCTGGGTAGGTGCCTGTTTCCAGACCATGACCCGGTCTTCTCCATCCATGAAAAGGACTCTTTTAAAGCGGACAATCTCACTGCTGGTAATGGTGCTGAGAAATTTAAAAGGACCAAGGGGACCGGTTTTATCAACTTCCTGGCCGTCCACAATGATCTTGCTGGCATGCCCCACCTGGAAGAAACGCTGCTCGGTTTTGGGGGCACCATTGTACATCTCCTCACCATTGGCAAGGCGAACGACACTCAAGGCTTCCTTCAGCACATAGGCCCCATCCACCTTTGCAAGGGACCACCAGTTGACAAGCATATCCTTTTCAAGTTTGACAAACTGATCCTGACCTACCTGAACAGAACCCAGAAGGGTATAGGAGGCATCTGCCACGCCTGTTACCTTACCCGCCTCAACGGTTGCGGCAAGGGTTTTAAAATCACGATAGTTTTCAGATGGCTTTTTGTTGATGCCATAGTTCAGGATGGCAAGGGTCATGATGAATGAGAAGATGATCAGCAAGCCCCCCTTGATAAACTGTACATAGGTGGTGGAGGTCATGCCGGCCGTGGCCACAATATAGGTCACAATGCAGCCTACGATGATCACACCCCAGTGATGCTCCAGACCCAGAAGAGGGGTAATGAGAACCCCTGCCCCCACCATCTGGGGGATCAGATAGCAGACCGATACGATGAGGGTGCTGATCCCTGCGGCAAGCTCA
>Ga0265295_1006675_pt1 | contig 13831 bp, 14 predicted proteins | sample Munlansysbiofilm_FD_192503 | JGI IMG/M metagenome (GOLD analysis project Ga0265295, IMG submission 192503) | Leachate microbial communities from a municipal landfill in Southern Ontario, Canada - Methane capture system biofilm | ecosystem: Engineered > Solid waste > Landfill > Unclassified ... | reverse complement strand
GTCGAAACCCCCGAGTCTTTCAAAAATGTTTACAAAACCATTCAGGATGCTGAGTTAGGCCAGCAGTTTGGTTTCCGTGGCGATGGCAAAGTACCCTTGTCCTGGTACGCTCCCATTCTGGAAATGCAGTCCGCTGCATCCGCGGCTATAGTGATGTTCTGGTGTCTGACTCAGGGTGCTACCACCGTGCTCCAGGAATTTGGGACGCAAAAACAACAGGACATGTTCCTGCCCAAGATGTTCACCGGTGAATGGGGCGGCACCATGGGTCTGACCGAACCGGGTGCAGGATCCGAGGTCGGCGCGGTTGCCAGCAAGGCACTCCCCACCGATACCCCCGGCCTGTGGAAGCTCAAAGGCCAGAAATGCTTTATCACCTCCGGCGACCATGATTTGGCGGAAAACATTATCCACCTGATGTTAGCCAAATGTCCGGGCGCCAAAGAAGGCACCGCCGGCATCTCTCTGTTCATCGTGCCCAAGTTCTGGGTTAACGAGGATGGCTCCATGGGTGCCTGGAATGACGTAACCACCGTCGGCATCGAGCACAAGATGGGTATCCACGGTTCCTCCACCGCAACCCTGGCCATGGGTGAAAACGACAACTGTTTCGGCTGGATGGTAGGCGAAAAAGACCCGGTAGATGGCAGAGGCATAGGAATGAAGCAGATGTTCTCCTATATGAACGAAGAGCGTTTGAACACCGGTCTATTCACCCTGGGCTGCATAGATTCTGCCTACTACGCAGCTCTGGATTACACCAAAGTACGCGTACAGAGCAAAAAATCGACCGATCCGAAGGGTCCCAGCGTCAGGATTATTGAACACGAAGACGTCCGTCGCATGCTGCTGTTCCAGAAATCCGGCATGGAAGCCCTCCGGGCGTTGATTTACCAAGCCTATCTCTTCCGCGATCTGGAAGTAGATGCTGCTACACCTGAAGAGAGAGAATATTATGGTGACATGTTCGCGATCGCCAACCCGCTGTGCAAGGCCTATTCATCCGACATGGCCAGGATTCTCACCGGGGAAGCGATCCAATGCCACGGCGGCTACGGCTTTATGGAAGAGTATGCCCCGGCTTCCCTATACCGGGACTGTGTGATCCACGGCATCTGGGAAGGTACCAACTTCATTCAGTCACAAGACTATATCGGCCGCAAGTTCACTATGAAAGACGGTGTACCGTTCAAGAAGTGGGTTGCAGAAATCGATGACTTCGTTGCAAGTAAGAAGACTGACGAATTCGCAGCTGAATTCGCGATGATGGCGGATGCCATGGTTGCTTTCAAAGATATTGTCGATATGAATGCTGCCTGGACGGCCGGTGATAAGCAAATGAGACAGCTCTTTGCTACCCGGACCATGCATGCAGGCGCGAGAGTCTACTGCGGCAAGCTGTTGCTCTCCCAAGCCATCCTGGCTGCCGAGAAGCTGGCGGAACTGGGTGACGACCACTTCGATGCCAATTTCTACAAGGGCAAAATTGCCAGCGCCAAGTTCTATATCATGAATCATGTTACCGATATCTTTGGGTACGAGAAGGCCATGAAGGTCGGAGACAAGAGCGCGATTGATATCCCTGAAGAGGCATTCATGTAATCAATATGGATTTTGTCCCAAGGACAGGAGACCATTAAGTAAAGCCAATCTAAACAGCCGGGTTAAAAAACCCGGCTGTTTGCTATGGCGGGATCACATTGATTTGGTTTCCAATTATAACCTGGATACATACAAAAGTGGAGCTCATCTGGGCTCCGCTTTTGTATGTATCTATAAAAATCATATCGTTGCTTGTTCAACTTTCATCATGAATTGATGGGGGCGCCTTTTACTCTACCTCTTCTGAGCGGCTATATTCCTGGTAATACCATACTTGGCTGCCTTTCTTACCACTGTTGATTGGTTTATTTCCAGTACCCGGGCAACCTCATAGGTGGAGTTATAGCGAGAAAATGCATACTGGAGCAGTTTGCGTTCTGTTTCCTCCACAGCGTACCGCAGGGAAATGTTTTCATCCCCTCCTGATTGATTGGCGTATGTCTTGTCCAGCCAATGAGGCAAATCATCGATTGTAATAATGTTTTGTGCTGTAGTTACAATCAATCGCTCAATTAAATTTTCCAACTCCCTGACATTGCCTGGCCAATCGTGTTTCATAAAACATTCTACAACCTCAGGAGTTAGTTGTTTACTGGTGGCGCTGGTGAGGTATTTTCTGTTAAAGTAGTCAATAAAATAATTGGTCAATACGGGTATATCTTCACGGCGTTCGCGCAAAGGGGGAACATGAATAGGAACCACATTTAAACGGTAAAACAGATCCTGACGGAATTGCCGGTTCATTATCATTTCATTTAGATTACGGTTGGTACCGGTGAGTATTCTGATGTCAACTTTTATGGGTCTTACTCCGCCAACCCTGGTTATTTCTTTATCCTGCAGTACTCGCAGAAGCTTAACCTGCAGACTCAGGGGCATATCACCGATTTCGTCCAAGAATAAGATGCCACCCTCGGCCAGTTCAAAAAGGCCTATCTTACCTTTTCTGCTTGCTCCCGAAAAGGCGCCCGGTTCATAACCAAAGAATTCAGATTCCAGCAGATTCTCCGGAATGGCACCACAGTTAATTTTGATCAGTGGACCTTTATTACGTATCCCGTTGGCGTGGATTACATCTGCAATCAGTTCTTTGCCTACTCCCGATTCACCTTGAATCAAAACTGTAGAATCGACTTTGGCCACCCTGATAGCCATTTTAGTCAGTTCCTTCATGCGATTGGAGTGGACAATAAATTGTTTCGGGGTTATTGCTTTCAGGTTGGTGGCCTTTTCTTCAGCAGGTATAAATTGATTGGTGGGTGGCAGTATATCCTGTGTTTTATAAATTACCTGCAACTTTTTGGAGTTGTTGGCCAATAATTCTTCAACGGAGATATCCAATGGCAGTTCGTGGGCAACTAGATATAAAAGGTGAGCATGAGTAATAAAACCCAAGGGTTTACCCTCATCATTAATTACCTGAGCACCGTCAATATTTTGTTGCATAAATATTCGTGCAACTTCAACAGCGGTCTGTTTGGACCTGATTAACATAGGATTAATAGCAATCAATTCGCTGATATTCATAAGCCTCACTCTCTGATACATATTTATTATAAACAGCAAACCCAAGCCCTTATAATAATGTTAGCATAAAATTATGAACATAGGGAGGTTGCTTTTCTAGTTGATGAGAAATAAACTAAGATTTGAAATATCAATTAAGAATAAAATAGTGGGTGGTTAGACAATGACAACAGAAAATTGCCTATGGAGCGGTTTGAACTGGAAAAAGAATAATTGGAGTTTATCAGCCATAGGAATTATTAATTTGAACTTGGGACGAATTGGTTATAGCCAGGGCAATCATGGTAAGGGCCTTAAGGTGGCTGCGAAAGTTGCGTTACCAATAAAATATTAAGGAGACCGATATGTATAATGAACTATGCCAACTGCTTTCTAACGAGAGCGTTCGGATGAATGAGCCGATGCAAAAACATACTACCTTTAAAATAGGGGGACCGGTCGATATTTTAGTCTCACCCAAGACTATTGCTGAGCTTCAAACAACGCTCAAGTATTGTCAAACCAATAATGTGCCGCTGCTGGTCTTGGGGTTGGGCAGCAATATATTGGTTAGGGATAAAGGTATTCGGGGTGTCGCCCTCGAAATTGGCAACAATCTAAAAGAAATCCAGATATCCGGAGAAGAGATTTATGCTCAGGCGGGTGTCCGGCTTTCAGAACTGGCCTATATGGCTGCTGCTCACTGTCTCTCGGGACTCGAGTTCGCAGAAGGAATCCCGGGAAGTCTGGGGGGGGCGGTGGTTATGAACGCCGGTGCCTACGATGGAGAAATGAAAGATGTAGTATTGGCAGTTGAGGCTATCAGCCCCACAGGAGAAAGCCTGACGTTCACCGGCACAGATATCGGCTATGATTATCGTAAAAGTATCTTCCAACACAATGGTTATGTTGTAGTAGCGGCCAGACTGCGGTTAAAGAAAAGGGAGCAGCACGAGATTGAGAGCCAGATGCACTATTACGCTGCGAGCAGGCGGGAAAAACAGCCTCTTGAGTATCCCAGCGCCGGAAGTGTTTTCAGAAGACCACCGGGTTTTTTTGTGGGGCCGATGATAGAGAAATTGGGACTAAAGGGTTATACCGTAGGCGGCGCACAAGTATCCACCAAACACGCCGGGTTTATCATTAATACCGGTAATGCCAGTGCCACTGATGTTCTAAACCTTATTGATATCATAACCAGAGCAGCGCAGGAAAATTTCGGGGTGAAATTACAGACTGAAATCAGAGTAGTAGGAGAAGAGTAATAATGCGGGCTAAAGTCGGGATGGAAAGAGTTCTCTTATGTACATTAAACGCTAAATATATTCACAGCTCTCTCGCATTGCGATCCCTAAGGGCATATAACCAGGCCCATACCAAATTTGATATCATAATCAAAGAGTACACTATCAATCAAAAGACCAATGACATCATGGCGGATATTTATCTCAGCCGACCGGATGTATTAAGTTTTTCTTGTTATATATGGAATATCGGGCCTATTTTGGAGCTGTGTGCTGATTATAAAAAAGTTGCTCCTCATACCATCATAGTTTTAGGCGGACCGGAGGTATCGTATGATGCTGAGCAGTTATTGTGCAATAATCCATTTATAGACTGTGTGATAAGGGGAGAAGGGGAGGTAACTCTAACAGAACTATTGTTGGCTGTTAATGGAGAGTTACCTTTGGAATCTGTCAAGGGAATCAGTTATAGTGACCAAGGCCAAATATTTAGCAATACAGATCGAGAGTTAATCCCCTGTCTGGATGATATTCCGTTTGCATATGAGGATGAGATGAATGAACTGATGGACAGGATTGTATATTATGAGAGCTCCCGAGGCTGTCCTTTCCGCTGCACTTACTGTCTATCCTCCAATTCCCCGGGGATACGCTATCTATCTATGGAAAGAGTCAAAAGAGACCTGGATATGATGCTGGGCCACCAGGTCAGGGAAATAAAATTTGTTGATCGTACTTTCAATTGTGATGAGAAACGGGCTCGCGAGATTATAGATTTCATAATCTCGCGCCAGAGCAGGTCGAAAATTCACCTGGAAATTGATGCCGGCCTCTTTTCGGATTCTATGCTGGATTACTTGGCCGGGGTTCCACCCAATCTATTTAATTTTGAGATTGGAGTGCAGTCCACATTTAAACCTGCCCTGGATGCTGTAAGGAGAAATTTTAACTGGGATAGATTGAGCCGCAATATAAACAGGCTGAGGTCCTATCGTAATATACATCTACACCTCGATCTGATTGCCGGGCTGCCCGGGGAAAACTATGAAGACTTCCAACGCTCCTTTGACATGGTATACAATCTGAAACCGGATATGCTGCAATTAGGATTTCTGAAAATATTAAAAGGGACGCCATTACAAGAGGAAGGCGAACGGTATGGTTACATTTACCAATCGCATTCACCCTACCAAATTCTATCCAGCCATGCTATTAACTACGAAGAAATCATGACCCTGACCCGTATTGAGGAAATTCTGGCTAGGTATTACAACTCCGGTGATATGGTAACCGCTGTAGATTATGTGGGGCAGGTTATCTACGGGGGCAACGCTATGAACTTTTACGAGGAATTTTCCCGCTTTTGGCTGGTACATGGATGGGTGGGCATTGGCCATAAAAAGGAGGTTTTGTATTCTTATCTACAAATGTTTATTGATGAAAAGCACCCCAGTCATCGGAAAATGGTTAACGAACTGTTAAAATATGATTATCTCTGCCGCAATCACAAGTATGGATTGCCGCCAGGGGTACACAGTCATAATCCTCCTAATATTAACGACCTCATCTATTCATATAGTAAGGACAAATCATTTGTAAACCGGCATTTAACTGCCTTTACGGGCAAAACTGCCGGTGAGATCAAGAAGCGTGTTCATATAGAATATTTCCAGGTTGATCCCCGGACCTTTAAGAAAGTTGATAAGGACCTAAGGTTAATGTTTATTTATAATCCTATCACCAAAATGGCGGATAAGATTATCGAGCTGTAAGTCATCTTTTGATCGTATTACTTGCCCAGGTGAATCATAAAATGTCATTTAAACTAAACCGAGCCAACCCGGAACATCTGTTCTGTTACATAGTAGGGTATTTTAAGCTACAATAATTTAGATATACATTAATAATAAGATAGGGCAGACGGTCTAATTTATGAAGTATGATTGGAATAGGAGTTAATATTATGAACCACAGAGAACCGGTGGCACGTGAGGGTTGGCTATTTATCGGATTTTTCGCACTTGTAACCATGCTATTGTATTGGGCCTGGGATTATAGAGCGGCCTTAATTGGCCTGGTCCCGACCGTATTTTGTATTTTCTTTTTTCGCAACCCCCAACGAAAAACACCGGCCCAGGAAGGGAATGTAGTTGCGCCTGCGGATGGACGCATTATGGATATCATGAATATGTCCGAAGACAAATATATCCATGCTAACACCATTCGGGTAAGGATATTTTTGAGCCTATTTAGCGTGCATATTAACCGTGCCCCCATAGCGGGTCAGGTAGAGTGGGTGCAAAAAGTCTCTGGAATTTTCTTGCCGGCCTATAAAGATGAGGCTAGTCATAAGAATGCTCGCAACTATCTGGGTCTATCCACCGAATGGGGTAGAATCATGGTGGTGCAGATTACTGGAATCATAGCGCGGCGTTTAGTATGCTGGGTACAGCCGGGGGACATACTAGAAACCGGACAAAGGTTTGGACTTATTCGCTTTGGTTCCTGCACCGAAATCTATTTGCCGGAAGATATTAACATACTGGTTGAACATGGACAGAAGGTGAAGGGAGGAGAGACACTAATTGCTAGATTTTATAGGTAAAAGCAGTGCCAACACCATAACCCTTTTCAATATCGTTTTTGGCTCATTATCGCTAATTAATACTTTGCATGAAAACTACAAGGCAGCAGCAATATTCATCTTGTTAGCGGTAGTGATGGACGGCATGGATGGTCGTATAGCTAGAAAATTCGGAATTATTTCTGATATTGGCAAACAGCTGGATTCTCTGTGTGATCTGGTATCATTTGGGGTGGCACCTGCTATCCTGCTCTATGCGCAGATATTGTTTGATATACCTTTTATGATAGGACTTGTAGCAGCGGTATTATACATCATGTGTGGTGCTTTCAGGTTGGCTCGTTTTAATGTCTTGAACATAAAAGAGTACTTCGTAGGCATACCAATTACATTGGCCGGAGCTGTTCTGGCATTTATTTCTCTGCTGGCGTCATTTATCCCAGGTTATCTAATCCTCATGACGGTTATATTATTAGCGTTCATGATGATTAGTAATGTTAAGGTACGTAAATGCTAGTAAAATACCGGGATAATCGATGATACGGTATTTATTAAACATACATTGTAGCTGGGAGGATAAGACCTGTTTTGGACTACGATATAGAATCTTTGCGGGGGCGCGTCCCGCATATTATGGAACATGAAAGGGCTGTTAAATCAGCTGTTTTGCTGCCGCTGGTGGAGTTTGGGGGAGAAACCTGTATTTTATTTGAAAAAAGGTCCGCGAATCTAAACCATCAACCGGGAGAAATATGTTTTCCGGGAGGCGGCATTGAAAAAGACGACCCGGGCAAAGCTGTAGCAGCCATACGAGAAACGTGTGAAGAATTGGGTCTATTACCGGAGGATATAGACTTGATAGGCTCACTCGATATATTGGTTACGCCTTTTTCCACTATAATTTATTCTTACGCAGGCTATATTAAGAACTGCCATAAAATTCAGCCTAATCCGGATGAGGTTGAAGAAGTCTTTTACGTTCCGTTAAGCTTCCTGTTAAAAAATAAACCTTTATTTAAAAAAATGTTATTAAAATGGGATTGTCCGGAGGACTATCCTTATGAGCTCATCCCCCATGGCAAAGATTACCCTTTCCGCGAGGCCATTTATCCTCAGCATTTTTACATTTGGCAGGAGTACGTTATCTGGGGCATGACCGCTCGTATCTTGAATCACTTCTTAAAACTGCTGAAAAAAGGCCGAGGATAACCTCCCTAATCAAAGACGCTGATTGATCGCTGCCAGCAGTTCCCCGGTATTGTTGGCAGCCATTTTGATGGTGGCGGCATGATCCATGGCAGTATAGCCCTTATTGATAATGACTAAATCCTGGGTAAAGGTACTGAATTCTTTGACAAAACCGGCCAGAGGATAGACAGTCAGGGACGAGCCTATTACTATCAGTACCTGGGCACTTAGAATGCTTTCCTGAGCTTCCATATAATTATGAATTTGCTCCCCGAATAACACCACATCGGGCTTTAATATACCGCCGCATTTAGAGCAGGTGGGTATCAACTGTGGGCAATCATTGGCATAAGACCCATCATAAATTGCCCGACAGCCTGCACCGGTACAGTGAAAGCGGTCAGCATTGCCATGAATGGCGATTACCCGTTGGCTCCCTGCCTTTTGGTGCAGATTATCGATGTTTTGGGTAACTATGGATTTTATCAAACCTTTTTTCTCCATATCCGCCAGTATCAAATGGGCTTGGCTCGGCTGCACTGGCGCAAACAGGAAATGTTTTCTATAGAATTCATAGAATTTTTCGGGATATCTTCGAAAACAGTCAATATTAATAATATTCATGACCCGGTTCTCCCCTAATTGGCGATATATACCGTTTTCACCGCGAAAATCAGGTATACCAGCTTCGGTGCTTATGCCGGCCCCGGTCACTACTACTGTATTTTTAGAGTACCTTAATAAGTTGACGAGCCTATCAATATTGTTATCCACTCTTATCACCTCATAAGCTATTATAACAATAAATATCTTATCAGGCGTCTCATCAATCCCAAATATAACGACAAAAAAATATCCTCAATAAGCTGAAACACTTACGAGGATATTTTAAAGACTAGTTTCATAAAGGTGGCGGAGAAAGACATTGACCCCTCTGTTCCAAGAACCAATAACCTCTTTCAAACTCGAAATGACTCGATACGAACCACCCAGTGAAGTGAACCGATTTATTTAAAGAACCTTTTAATTAGTGGGAAGGCAACCAAGTGTCTCTTTGACCCAAGATACTAGGAAATCCTAAGCTCTCCGCCACCTAAATATTATTATATAAGCCATCCAGCTAAAAATCAAGTGAAGACAGTAAATTAATATGTGGAAAATATCGCCATAAATTGGGGGTGTTTCGCTATTAATCCACTCGCCAATGGATCTGTTCCTTTTCCCATCCAGATAGTGCGAAAAATCTTCGGGGCGGGCGAGCCACAGCAGCTTCACACCTGGCCGTAACTGTACCATCAGCCAGACGAATCTCTCCGGCTACACGGGCAAAACGGCTATTTCGCTTGATTATCGAGCCAAACACTCGTAAGACTTGTCCGGTGGGTGTTGGCTGGTGATATTTCACTTCCAATTTGGTGGTGATAAACATCTCATCATACTTGCCATTTAACATGAGAGCCCGTCCAGAAGTTTCGTCCAGCAAAGTGGCCACAATTCCACCATGGACAATCCCCGGATAACCATTGAATCGTTCCGGAACAACGACCTCAGCCCATACCTGCTGTGCTTCATAGTCATTATACCAGGTCATTTTTAAACCAATATCATTCTCGCGCCCGCAAAGAAAACAGGTGCGGGAGGTAGGTTGTTTATCCATAATAGAACCCCTTTCCCAAAACCGTTAGAATATTTTGACTCAGTTGCCTTACTGACTGGCAAGTAAACCTGGTCCCAGTCAATAATCCTTATCAAATGATTTTTACTATTTTACCATAACTGGAGATGACCCCAAGTTATTTTTGGGAAAAGTACTTCAAGCAGGAAAAATGAACATTTAACTCGAAGTGTTCTAAGATAATGAATCTGGAGGCTGCTTATGAGCATAAAAATCGTTACCGACAGTACATCATATATTGATCCTGCGGTACAGAAGGAATTCGATATTACCATCATCCCCCTTAGTGTTCATTTTCCTGATGAATCGTTTAAGGAAACCGAGGTAGATTATGAATATTTTTATAACAAAATCGATAGGGAAGGTATAATACCAACCTCATCACAGCCCGCCCAGGGCGAGATTCAGGAGGTATTCACTAATATCATTGAACAGGGGCATGAAGTTATGGCGATATTCCTATCCTCCGATATGAGCGGTACTTATCATTCCTCTTTGGCTGCCAAAGAAATAATTCTACAGGAAAGGCCGGAAGCGAAGATAGAGATTCTGGATTCAAGAACGAACTCTATGGCTATGGGCCTGATAGTACTAGCAGCGGCCCGGCTGGCTCAAGAGGGGAAATTTCTGGCGGAGGTGGTAGAAGCAGCCCGGGAAACAATGAAACGGGTAAAATTCTATTTTGTACCCGCCGGCTTGGACTACTTGAAAAAAGGAGGGCGTATTGGCGGGGCTGCGGCCCTTTTAGGTTCAATTCTGCAAATAAGACCCATTTTGTTTGTCAAAGACGGGCAGACAGATCTGTTTGAGCGTGTGCGTGGAACTCGGGCTTCTATCGAGCGGATGTTAAACCTGTTGGATAATGATATTAAGGCTTATGGGCTTCGGAATGTGATAGTACAGCATATAAGCTGTTATGATAAAGCTGCCGAACTGGCTCATACCATTAAAACCCGTTATGGATTAGGAGCAGCTGTACTTCCCATAGGTCCTGTAATTGGGCTCCATGTCGGACCCGGCAGCCTGGCTATCATCTATGTTACTGAAACCTATTAATAGCTGAGTTATAATTATAAAGTTAAAAAACAACCAATCGAAAGGGGAGTTAAGGCAGTGAAAAAAGCACGGATTATCGTCCTGGCCGTGGTAGTCTTATTGGGTATTGCAGCCATAGGCAGTTACAACAACTTGGTGAAACAAAATGAATCAGTAAATGGCAAATGGAGTCAGATAGATGTTACCCTGCAGCGCCGGGCTGATCTCATCCCCAATCTGGTAGCCACTGTTAAAGGCTATGCTGCTCACGAGCAAGCAATTTTGAACAATCTGGCCGATGCCCGCAGTCGACTGGTAGGAGCCCAGGGAGTAGCTGAAAAGGCAGCTGCTAACGAAGAACTCTCCTCAAGTCTGTCCCGTTTATTGGCGATAGTTGAGAATTATCCCAACCTAAAAGCTGATGCCAACTTCCGGCAGCTGCAGGACGAATTGGCGGGAACGGAAAATCGCATTGCGGTTGCTCGTAAAGATTACAATGATTCAGTGCAGATATATAATGCTAAAATTAAGACCCTGCCCACTTCGATTTGGGCCGGAATGTTAGGGTTTACTCCCCGGGAATACTTCCAGGCGGATCCAGCCGCGCAAACAGTTCCCCAGGTTAATTTCTAGCAGCAGAGGAGCTATTTAACATGGATAGGATTATTTCCTGCCAGGAGAAGAGTACCCGCATAATTCATCCTGGCTTAGTGGTATGGCTTGTTCTGATCGTTTTCCTGGCGTCCTTCTTTTATCCTTTTTCAACCCAGGCAGCAGCATCTCTACCTGACCCCCCACCCGAATTATATGTGCTCGATCAGGCCGGGGTGATGAGCAGTGAAACCAAATCCATGATAATAAATACCAGCCAGGAACTTGCCCGTCAAACCAAAGCTCAAGTTGCGGTTGTGACCCTTAAAACACTGGATGGACAGTCTATTACAGATGTAGCCTTACAGATCGGGCGTCGATGGCAGCTGGGTGATAAGCAGTTAAACAATGGCGTATTGATTTTAGTCGTTCCCGATGAACGTCAAGCTCGTATTGAGGTTGGGTACGGGTTGGAAGGAGCCCTGCCAGATGGCAAGACCGGACGCATACAGGATGAGAATATGCTGCCGGCATTTCGTCAGGGTAATTTTGACCAGGGTCTGGCCAACTGCTATAAAGCAGTTGTGGCTGAAGTTGCCCAGGAATACGGCGCAACTATTAACATTGATCCTGGCGATGCGTCAGATCCAAGCCCAACACCAGCTCAGAAAATGCCGGCCTGGGTTACTATCCTGGGCGTAATTGGTTTAATAATCTTACTGTGGCTCGATAATAGATTTCTCGACGGTTTCTTCCTAGGCATGATACTGGGGATGCTCTTCCGTGGTGGTGGAAGAGGCGGGGGAGGAGGCTTTGGAGGGGGCGGCGGCTTTGGAGGAGGAAGTTCCGGCGGGGGTGGCTCATTCGGTGGCGGCGGGAGCAGTCGGGGCTGGTAAATAGGTTGTCTTACCATCGATTTAATTGAAGAAAACAATTGTTATTAACCCCGGTTCAGTATTAATGTTTAAGCAGGGATTTTATCTCTGCCATGAAGGAAGCTCCTGCATCTCCGCCAATGTTATAAACTGTGGTTGGACACACTGAATATTGAGCGATGAGTATACCGTAAAATACTTTTATTATTTGCGAAGTGGTTGTATAATATAATTAGACGTTTAGATAAACATCTAATGAACGCGAGGAGTGATGATAATGCCCCTCAATATGGCCTTTAAAGCTCTATCCGATACTAATCGCCGCAAAATCTTAAACATGCTGCAAAAGGGCGATTTGACGGCAGGGGAAATCGCAGATCACTTTGATATGACTAAACCTAGTATTTCTCATCATCTGAATGTACTCAAACAAGCCAATCTGGTTCAGGATTTGAGAAAAGGGCAGAATATATATTATTCGTTGAATACAACCGTCTTTCAGGATCTCATTGCCTGGTTTTATGACATTTTGGGAGTATCCACCAAAATGGAGGATGTCAATAGTTCCAATAATGGGGATAGACCCCGGTTTATAAGTAAAGATAACAATAAAGGGGGAGTGTAGGATGGAACAGAAGAACAAGACTACCTATCATCTCGATTGGGCCACCATTCGACGGGATTGGCCTCTGTGGGTGCTGATGGTGGGTCTCTTGATTATTGCTGTCTGCGTGTATCCACACCTGCCTGATAAGGTTCCCAGTCACTGGAATATTCAAGGAGAAGTTGACGGGTACCAATCTCGTTTTTGGGGAGCCTTTTTTGCTCCATTGATGGCTATGGGCTTATACCTCTTGCTCTTGTTCTTGCCCATAATCGATCCCAAACGAGACAACTACCTCAGATTTACCAGCGCTTACTCTTTCATGCGCTGGAGCTTGGTGATCTTTATGGCCACCATATATGGAATTACTATCCTGGTCGCTCTCGGATATTCAATTAATGTAGGCTTGGTAGTCAAGGCTATGGTTTCCTTCCTGCTCATCATTATAGGCAATTTTATGGGCCAATTTCGCCATAATTATTTTGTGGGGATCAGAACTCCCTGGACTCTGGCCAATGAGGAAGTATGGCAGCGTACTCATCGCCTGGGAAGCAAGATTTGGGTTATAGGCGGACTGGTCTGCCTGTCTATGTCCGTGTTTGATACTGTCTGGGCAGCAGTAGTATTTTTTACAGCAATTATGATAATGACACTTGTTCCTATTATCTATTCTTATATTATATTTAACAAAATTCAAAATGATTAGGCATTAACGCGTCGGCAAATTATTTTAATATCTCCAAGGGTAGTTGCCTCTCCTGTAGCTTTTAGCTGGTGGAGGGGCTTTTTGGTGAAATGAGGCAGAATATAGATTAATTAGCCCACTGTATTCGACAACTTCTGTCAATACCAATGGGTTATGATTAAGAAGGTAAAGTTTGAAAGAAATTATTTTATGAAGTTTTGTGCTTGAGCGTTCGCGAAAGG
>Ga0265295_1006673_pt1 | contig 13833 bp, 11 predicted proteins | sample Munlansysbiofilm_FD_192503 | JGI IMG/M metagenome (GOLD analysis project Ga0265295, IMG submission 192503) | Leachate microbial communities from a municipal landfill in Southern Ontario, Canada - Methane capture system biofilm | ecosystem: Engineered > Solid waste > Landfill > Unclassified ... | reverse complement strand
CTTCGGCGGCCAGGGCGCCTTCGTGGTCGGCCCTCAGGTGCTCATCGATTACCTCGTAAACACCGCCCGCTCGCAGATCTTCAGCACCGGTCTGCCGCCGGTGTCGGTCCACTGGCTGTGCTTCGTGCTCCGCCAGATTCCGCTCATGCGCGAACAGCGGGCGGGGGTGGCCCGGCTGGCGGAACGGTTCCGCGAGAGCCTGCGCGCCGCCGGCCTGCGCACCGACGGCAGCAGCAACATCGTGCCGGTGCTGGTCGGTGACGCCGGCCGGGCAGTAGCCGCGGCCGAGCGGGTGTGCGCGGCCGGCTACTGGGTCAAAGCGGTGCGCCCGCCCACCGTACCGGCCGGGACTTCGCGACTGCGCCTTTCCCTGAACGCGGCCATGGACTGGGACCAGCTGGCGCCGCTGGCCGGCGTGATCCGCGCCGCCCTGGACTGAACCCATGCAAACGGTCTGGCTGCAGCGCGCCAACCTTCCGCACTGCCTCCTCTTCTTCAGCGGCTGGGGCATGGACCCGGAACCGTTCCGTTTTCTGCCCGCCCGCAGCTGCGATGTCTTTTTGGTGCACGACTACTGCCAGTTGCAGCCGCTAGACCTGGAGCCCCTTGCCGGCTACCGGCAATGCCATCTCCTTGCCTGGTCCATGGGTGTGTGGGTGGCGGCCCACCTGCTCGGTGATCAGGTCGGGGCCTTTGCCAGCCGCACGGCCCTGGCCGGCACCCTCAGCCCCATCGACGCCGGCCGCGGCCTGCCGCCGGACAGCTATGCGGCCATGGTCGACACCTTCGGCCCGGAGGTGCTGGACACCTTCTACGCCAACATGTTCGACGACCCTGCCCAGTTCAGCCGCTTCCTTGCCAGCCGGCCACGCCGACCGATGGACGAACTGCGCGAGGAGATGGCCGCCTTCCGCGCCGCCGTACTCGTCGCCGCCCCGGTCCGGGATATCTACACCAAAAAAATCGTCACCAGCCGCGACCGCATCTTCACCGGCCGCAACCAGCTGCGCGCCTGGGGCCGGGACACGGCCACGGTCCACGCCTGGCCGCATTTTCCCTTCTATTTGTTCACCGACTGGCAGGATCTGCTGTCCGCCTGAGAGCGCCAACCGGCCCGGGAACACGGCCACGGCGCCACTCCCCGGCACAGATCTGTGCTGTCCCGCACCACCCGTGACACAATTGCAACAAACAAAAATCCTGTCTGACTGTTTTTGTCAGACAGGCGTGGCGGAACAGGGACGAATATGGTACAAAACTGTCGAAATTGAGCATGCGGGCGAACGCGTTCACCACGGACAAGGTCGGCCGCGTCGTGCGGAACGGCTTTCCATCGCCGAACGAAAGGCAACAAAAAAGGCTGGTTGGCAAGCCAACCAGCCTTTTTCTATATGGCGGAGAGAGAGGGATTCGAACCCTCGGTGGAGTATAACCCCCACACTCGCTTAGCAGGCGAGCACCATCGGCCTACTCGGTCATCTCTCCTTTCAAGGCATTCTCGGGTTTCTGGCGGAGGGAGTAGGATTCGAACCCACGGTACTTTCGCACAACGGTTTTCAAGACCGCCGCCTTAAACCACTCGGCCATCCCTCCATGAGCGTGGGAAAGTACCATCATACGGAAACACTGTCAACAGACACCTCCACGACCAGCAATGAAAGCAACCGGCAGCATTGACCAGCAGCAGGATATCGAATTCCGCAACCTGTCCTGTCTCTATGAAATCACCCGCCACCTGGCCTCGGCCTCCAACCTGCAGGACTGCCTGGAAAAGGTGGTCTCGAGCCTGGCCGAGTGGATGGGCATGGACAACGGCACCATCACCATCGTCAACCCGACCACCGGCGAGTTGGAGATCGAGGTGGCGCACGGCATCAGCGCCGAGGCCAAGCGACGCGGCCGCTACAAGCTGGGCGAAGGCATCACCGGCAAGGTTGTGGCCACCGGTGAGCCCATCCTCGTGCCGCAGATTGGCGACGAGCCGCTGTTCCTCAACCGCACCCGCACCCGTGGCGACGAGCGCAAAAAGAAGAGCAGCTTCCTGTGCGTGCCCATCATCGCCGACCAGCACTCCATCGGCGCCCTCTCCATCGACCGGGTGTACGCCGGTGGATTCGGCAGCGAATCCGAGCAGGATCTCCGCTTTCTCACCGTGGTCAGCCGGCTGATCGCCGAGACCGTGCAGCGCATCCAGCGGGTCAACGAGGAGCGAGAGGCCCTGCACCAGGAGAACCGCAAGCTCCGCCGGGAACTCTCGGCCCGCAATCGCATCGAGGAGATCATCGGCAACTCCTCGCGCATGCAGGAGGTGTTCGACATGGTCCACCGGGTGGCGGACTCCAACGCCACGGTGCTGTTGCGCGGCGAGTCCGGCACCGGCAAGACCCTGGTCGCCAAGGCCCTGCATCACAATTCCAGCCGGGCCGCCGGTCCTTTTGTGGTGGTCAACTGCTCGGCCCTGCCGGAAACCCTGTTGGAGAGCGAACTCTTCGGTCATGAAAAGGGCGCCTTCACCGGCGCGGTGGAGAGCAAGAAGGGCCGCTTCGAACTGGCCGAGGGTGGTACCCTGTTCCTCGACGAGATCGGCGAGATCAGCCAGCCGGTCCAGTTGAAGCTGCTCAACGTCATCCAGGAGCGGACCTTCCAGCGGCTCGGCTCCCCCAGGCCCATGACCGCGGATATCCGCCTGGTGGCGGCCACCAACCGCGACCTGGAAAAGGCCGTGCAGGAGGGGGTCTTCCGCGAGGATCTCTACTACCGGCTCAACGTCTTTCCGGTCTATCTGCCGCCGCTGCGCGAACGGCGCACCGACATCCTGCTGCTGGCCGAGTACTTCCTGGAAAAATACGCTCAGGAAAACGGCAAGGAGATCAAACGGATATCCACACCGGCCATCGACCTGCTCATCCAGTACCACTGGCCCGGCAATGTGCGTGAACTGCAAAACTGCATGGAGCGGGCCGTGCTCATCTGTGACGGACCGGCCATCCAGTCGATCCACCTGCCGCCCTCACTGCAAAGCGCGGACAGCGTTCACACCAGCAAACCACTGTCGCTGACCACGGCCGTTGAAAATTTCGAGCGGGAACTTATTATTGACGCACTGAAGAAAAACAACGGCAACCAGACCAGGGCGGCCAAGAGCCTGGACACCAGCCTGCGGATCATCAACTACAAGATCCACAACTACGGCATCGACCCGAAGCATTACAAGGTGAAATGATGCGGATCCTTCTGCACGTCTGCTGCGGCCCCTGCGCCATCTACCCGGTGGCGCGGCTGCGCGAGCAGGGGCATACGGTGACAGGGCTGTTCCACAACCCGAACATCCACCCGTACCAGGAGTTCCGGCGGCGGATCGAGGCGCTCGCCCAGTTTACCGTGGGTGCTGACTTCCCGGTGGAGGTGGACGAACACTACGGCCTCACCGAATACCTCCGCACCGTGGTGTTCCACGAGCGCGAGCGTTGCCCACTCTGCTACGACCTGCGCCTGGAGCGGACCGTGCAGGCGGCCGTGGCCGGCGGCTACGACGCCTTTACCTCGACCCTGCTCTATTCCCGCTACCAGAACCACTCGCTGCTCGTCGAAAAGTGCACGGCGCTGGCCAGCCGGCACAACCTGATCTTTCACTACGAGGACTTTCGCCTGGGCTGGCAACAGGGTATCGACGAATCTATCCGGCTGGGATTGTACCGCCAGCCCTACTGCGGCTGCATCTACAGCGAGCAGGAACGCTATGACCGGCAACTGCGCAAACAGCGCAAGCAGGAGCGATCCGGGGCCGCGGCCTGATCCCCTGGATTGCCGGCAAAGGCCCCAACACCCGCCCCACCTTTCCCGCAAACCGACAACAGGAACGAGGAACACCATGGATTCCCTACTCGTGCTGGCCACCAGCAACGCCAACAAGCTGAAAGAAATCAAAAATTTGCTCAAAGATTTCCCGGTGACCATCAAGTCGCTGGCTGATTTCGGGCCCATGCCCGAGGCCATTGAAGACGGCGCCACCTTCGATGAGAACGCCTACAAGAAGGCCCTGCACTACGCCAGGGTACTCGGCCTGCCCTGCCTGGCCGATGACTCCGGCCTGGTGGTCGACGCCCTGGACGGCCGCCCCGGGGTCTATTCGGCCCGCTATGCCGGACCGGGGGCCACCGACTGGGACAACTGCGAAAAATTGCTGGGCGAGATGGCCGGACAGAACGACCGCGCCGCCCATTTCGTCTGTGTGCTTTCCCTGGCTACACCAGCCGGGCCGGCCCTGACCTGGGAGGGACGCTGCAACGGCGAGATCACCACCGAACGGCGGGGCGAGTCCGGGTTCGGCTACGACCCGGTGTTCTTCTTCCCGGAATTCGCCAAGACCTTTGCCGAAGTGACCATGGCCGAAAAAAGCGCGGTCAGCCACCGCGGCCGGGCCCTGGCCGAGTTCGCCGCCGAGTTCCCCAAGGTGCAGGTCTGGTTGCGGCAGCGCATGGCCGAGATCAAACCGCCCAAACCCGACCACAGCGAATTCGAGCACAACGACTGGTCCAAGGAGAAAATGTAGCAAAAAAGGGGGGACAGCGTGTCGCTGCCCCCCCTTTTGGGAACTTTTTCTTAAGAAGGATTCAACCGTTTTCTTTTTTCAGGCCCCGCTGGAACAGTTCCCTGACCGCGTCCTCACACCGCTTACCGTTGTAGAGCACCTGGTACATCTGCTCCAAAATCGGCATCTCCACACCCAGACGGTGGGCGAGATGGTAGCAGGAGCGGGTAGTTTTCACCCCCTCCGCCACCATGGTCATCTGGGCCAGGACCTGTTCCAGGGTCAGTCCCGAGCCAAGCTTCAGGCCCACGGTGCGGTTGCGGCTCAGATCGCCGGTGCAGGTAAGTACCAGGTCACCGAGGCCGCCCAGGCCGGCAAAGGTCTGCGGCTGGGCACCCAGGGCCACGCCCATGCGGGTGATTTCGGCCAGCCCGCGGGTGATCAGGGCGGCGCGGGTGTTGAGCCCGTAGCCCAGACCGTCACAGATGCCGGCGCCGATGGCGATGACATTCTTCAAGGCGCTGCTGATCTCCAACCCCTTGACATCGCTGGCGGCATAGACGCGGAAATACTCGGCCGCAAACAGCTGCTGCACGGTTTCCGCGGCCTGGGCATCCACGCAGGCCGCGGTCACCGCGGTCGGCTGACAGTCGGCCACCTCGGCGGCGAAGCTCGGCCCGCTGAGCACGCAGAAATGCAAGGCCTTGCCACCGCGGTTTTCCGCCGCCATGATCTCGGTCATGGTCATGCCGCTGTCCACTTCGATGCCCTTGACCGCGGACACCACCAGGGTTCCCTCCAGCAGTTGCGGCAGCAGCTGACGAAAGACCTCACGGTAGCCGTGCGACGGTACCACCATGACCACGCAGTTCGCACCGGTGACCGCCGCCGCCAGGTCGCCGGTCACCTGGAGCGATTCCGGAAAGGGGTGATCCGGCTGGTGCCGTTTGTTCTCCCGGTCCCGGGCGAGATTGGCGATGTGGTCCGCGTCCCGGTCCCAGAGCGCGACCTGGATGTTTTTACGCGCCAGCACCAGTGCCAGGGCCGTGCCCCAGCTGCCGGCGCCGATCATGGCAACCCGGTCAATCTGCATACCCTTCCTCCTCTCCACTGTTTTCGTCGTCGACGCCCTCTTCGCGGGCCAGCATGGACAGGTCGACCACGGTCTCATCCTCTTCCAGGTTGATCAGGCGGACGCCCTGGGTGTTCCGGCCGATAATGCGCACCGTGTCCATGGGCATGCGGATGACTTTGCCGGAGTTGGCCACCAGCATCACCTGGTCCTCGTCGACCACCGGGAGCACGCCGATGACGTAGCCGTTACGCTCGCTCGTCTTGATGGTGAACACGCCCTTGCCGCCCCGTGTCTGCAGCCGGTACTCGGCCACCGCGGTGCGCTTGCCGTAGCCTCGCTCGGTGACGGTGAGGATGGAGTCGTCGCTCTTCAGCACCGCCACCCCGACCACCGCGTCGTCCTCACCCAGACTGATCCCTTTGACCCCGGCCGCAAGCCGCCCCATGGCACGGACATCGGACTCGTGGAAATGGATGGACAGGCCCAACCTGGTGACCAGGAAGATTTCGTCGTCGCCGGAGGTGAGGGCGGCCGACAGAATTTCGTCGTCCTCGCGAATGGTGAGACCGAACTTACCTTTACGAAGGGGTCGTTTGTATTCGGAAATAAAGGTCTTTTTCACCCGACCCTGCTTGGTCACGGTGAGCACCGAGAGATTGTCGTCGGCGTTGGCCAGATCGGCCACCGGCAGGATGGCCGCCACCTTTTCACCCTCGCCCAACTCCAGCAAATTGACAATGGCCTTACCGCGGGCCGTGCGGCCGGCCATCGGCAGCTCGTAGACCTTGCGCCAGAACACCCGGCCGCGGTTGGTGAAGAACAGGAAGGTGTCCAGGGCCGAGGCGGTGTACAGGTTGGTGACGAAATCGTCCTCCAGGGTGGTCATGCCCATGACCCCTTTGCCGCCGCGGCGCTGCGCCCGGTACAGGGTGAGCGGGTTGCGCTTGATGTAGCCGCTATGGGAGACGGTGACCACCATCTCCTCCGGGGAGATCAGGTCCTCGGGCAGGATCTCGTCCGGGGCGTCGATAATCTCGGTGCGCCGGCCATCGCCGTACTCCTCGCGGATCTTCTCGATCTCTTCGCGAATGATCTGCAGCACCAGGCCGTCATCCGCCAGCACCTTGTTGAGCCAGTCGATACGGCCCATTATCTCCTCGTAATCGCTGATGATCTTGTCCCTTTCCAGACCGGTCAGACGCTGCAGGCGCATGTCGAGGATGGTCTGCGCCTGGATCTCGGAGAGTTCGAACCGCGCCATCAGTCCCTGCTTGGCCTCCGCCGGACTGGCCGCAGCGCGGATCAGTTTGACCACCTCATCCAGGTTACTGATGGCGATCTTCAGTCCCTCGAGGATGTGGGCCCGCTCCTCGGCCTTGCGCAGCTCGAAGGCGGTGCGGCGATAGACCACCGTGCGGCGGTGGGCAAGGAAATGCTGGAGGATCTGTTTGAGGTTGAGGATCTCCGGCTTGTTGTTGACAATACACAATAAAATGATACCGAAACTCCGCTGCAGGGGCGTCATCTTGTAGAGTTGGTTGATGACCACCTCGGGAATCTCGTCCTTGCGCAGGTCGAGCACCACCCGCACCCCGTGCCGGTCGGATTCGTCGCGGATCTCGAGGATCGAGGTGATCCGCTTCTCCTTGACGAGCAGGGCTATTTTCTCGACCAGGGTCGCCTTGTTCTGCTGGTAGGGGATTTCGGTGATGACGATGGACTCGCCGTGGGCGCCGCGCTGCTCGACATGGGTCTTCGAGCGCAGTACGATCACGCCGCGGCCGGTTTCGTAGGCCTCGCGGATGCCGGCCCGCCCGCAGATGAAGGCGCCGGTGGGGAAATCCGGTCCGCTGATGTGCTCCATCAGTTCTTGCACGGTGATGTTCGGGTTATCCATCAGGGCTATCATGCCGTCGGTCACTTCGCTCAGATTGTGCGGCGGGATCTTGGTGGCCATACCAACGGCTATGCCCTCGGAGCCGTTGACGAGGATGTTGGGGATGCGCGAAGGCAGGACCGACGGTTCGAGCAGGGAGTTGTCGTAGTTTGGGACGAAATCCACCGTATCCTTGTCCAGGTCGCTGACCAGTTCCTGGTCCAGCCGGGTCATGCGTGCCTCGGTATACCGCATGGCCGCGGCCGAATCACCGTCCATGGAACCGAAGTTGCCCTGGCCGTCCACCAGAGGGTAGCGCATGGAGAAGTCCTGGGCCATACGCACCAGGGTGTCGTAGGCGGCGGTGTCGCCGTGCGGGTGATACTTACCGATAATGTCACCGACGATGCGGGCCGACTTGATGTAGGGACGGTTGTAGGTGTTGCCCAGTTCCCGCATGGCGAACAGGGTGCGGCGGTGCACTGGTTTGAGGCCGTCGCGAACATCCGGCAGGGCCCGGCCGATAATCACCGACATAGCATAGTCCAGGTAGGAACGCCGCAGTTCCCGTTCGATCGGGATGGTGGCTTGCTGATTGTTTTCTGCTTGCTGTTCTGTCATTCGTATAACCTGCGTATTGCCCGGAGAGGGGTGAAGGAGTCAGCCGACGAACCGGCTCAGATGTCCAGGTCCGCCACTTCCAGGGCGTGATTCTGGATGAATTCCCGGCGTGGTTCGACCTTGTCGCCCATCAGGGTGGTGAACATGTCGTCGGTGACTTCCAGATCGTCGATGCGCACTTGGACCAGGGTCCTGTTCGCCGGGTTCATGGTGGTATCCCAGAGCTGTTCGGGGTTCATCTCGCCAAGACCCTTGTAGCGCTGCAGATGACTGCCCTTGAAGGTTTCCTCACGGATTATTTCGATCAGCCGGTGCCAGTTGTCGGTGGTCTGTTCAGGTCCGGTGCCTGCGGCCGCGGTGCGCACCAGACGGAAGGTGCCGCTCAGGCAGGGGGCCACGGTGCGGTAGAGTTCCAGAGCGTGCCGGTATTCGGCGATGAGCGGGATGTTCGGGCCGATGACGCTGGCCATGTGCGCGTGGTTGATGCCCTCGAATTCCCAGCAACTCGGCCGCCAGGAGCAGATGCGCACATCACCGGTCTGGGTACTCTGCTGCAACTGTTCGCGCAGTTCTTCGACAAATTCCCGGTTCTCGAATTGCAGGGCCGAATGCACCTTGTTTGCGAGCAGAAACAGGGTCAGCGCTTCGGGCAGGTTGTACCGCTCCAGATGCTCGACGACCTTTTCAAAGGACGAAAGCTTGCGCAGCAGATCGACCATTTCATCATCGGCGATGACCCAGCCCTTGTCCGTATGGATTTGCAGGAGTTGGCTGGCCTGGGAAAAGAGATGGCTGTTGAGGGACTCCTCGTTGAGGAAATACTGTTCCTTTTTGCCTTTACCCAGTCGATAGAGGGGGGGCTGGCCGATGTAGACGTGCCCTTGTTCAACGAGTGGCAGCATCTGCCGGTAAAAGAAGGTGAGCAGCAGGGTGCGGATATGGGCGCCGTCGACGTCGGCGTCGGTCATAATAATGACCTTGTGGTAGCGGAGTTTTTCCAGGTCAAACTCCTCGCTGCCGATGCCGGTGCCGAGGGAGGCGACGAGCTGTTTGATCTCCTCGGAACCGAGGATTTTGTCGAAGCGCGCCTTTTCCACATTCATAATCTTGCCGCGCAGGGGCAGGATGGCCTGGATGGCCCGGTCACGCCCCTGTTTGGCCGAACCGCCGGCGGAATCACCCTCGACGATGAACAGTTCGCGTTCCGCCGGGATGCGGCTCTGGCATTCGGCCAGCTTACCGGCCATCATCACCGACAGGCTGCCCTTCTTGCGCGACAGGTCGCGGGCCTTGCGCGCCGCGTCACGCGCCCGGGCCGCCTCCACCACCTTGCCGAGGATGGCGCGTGCTACCCCGGGGTTCTGTTCCAGGTACGCGCCCAGTTTCTCGTTGCACACGGTCTCGACAATGGATTTGACCTCCGAGTTGCCGAGCTTGGATTTCGTCTGCCCCTCGAACTGGGGATTGGGTACGCGTACGCTGATCACGCAGGTCAGCCCTTCGCGCACATCATCACCGCCCATTTTTTCCCTGAGGTTTTTGGGCACCACGTCGTCGCTGGCGTAGCGGTTGATGCACTTGGTGAGCGCGGCGCGGAAGCCGGCCACATGGGAGCCGCCCTCACGAGTATTGATGTTGTTGACAAAGGAAAAGAGCCGCTCCGAATACCCGTCAAAATACTGAAAGCAGACCTCCACCTGGACATTGTCGCGCTCGCCGGTGATGAAAATGGGCTCACTGTGCACGGCCGTGCGGTTGCGGTTCAGATACTCGACATAGGAGGCGATGCCGCCGTCATAAAAGAAGGTATCCTCGGCGCCATCGCGTTCGTCCTTGAGGAGGATGCGGATATTGCGGTTGAGGAAGGCGAGTTCCCGCATTCTCGTTTTGACGATTTCGTATTTGAAAACCGTGGTCTCGCTGAATATTTCCGGGTCCGGAAGGAAGGAGATGCGCGTGCCGGTGGCCTCGCTGGTGCCAACCTCCTCGAGGTTGCTGGTGCGTCCACCGTATTCGTAGGTCTGGCGGTAAATTTTCCCGTTGCGCCGGACCTCGGCCGTCATTCTGCTGCTCAGGGCGTTGACCACACTCACACCAACGCCGTGCAAACCACCCGATACCTTGTAGCTGGAGTGGTCGAACTTGCCGCCCGCGTGCAGGGTAGTCAGGACCAGTTCGAGGGCGGACATGTTTTCGGTGGGGTGCTTGTCCACCGGGATACCGCGACCGTTGTCCTCCACCGTCACTCCGTTATCCTCGTGAATGACCACGCTGATGGTGTCACAGTGGCCGGCCATGGCCTCGTCTATGGAGTTGTCCACTACCTCGTAGATAAGGTGGTGCAGCCCCTCCTCGGCGGTATTGCCGATGTACATGGACGGTCTTTTGCGGACAGCTTCCAGGCCGTCAAGGACCTTGATTTGTTCCGCTCCATACGATTCTTTGTTTAACTCACTCACGGTATTCCTTTGTGCTCAATGGTTCAGCCGGATCACCAGGATCCGGGGTACACCCGGGGTCGAGAGGACACCTCGCCGGGTGTTATAATTTCATGGGCATTATGACGCTGAGAAACCCCTTGTCCTCCTCCGAGGTGAGGAGACAGGGGCTTTCCTGGGAATTGATGCTCGCACCCACCGTGTTGCCTTCCATCACCTGCAGACTATCGATGAAATAGCGGCAGTTGAAGCCGAGCACGAGCGGCTCACCATCGTATTCGATCTCAAACTCGTCCCGGGCGGAACCAAAATCGGCGTTCTGCGAAGTCAGCACCATGGTGGTGCCGTTCACCTCCATCTTGATGGCGTGGAACATGTCCTCGGTGAACAGGTTGATCCGCTTCAAACTCTCCAGGAAGCGGTTCCGGTCGATACGGATGGTATTCTCCCGGGTGAGCGAGTCGAGCAGGCCCTGAAAATCGGGAAAATCGCCTTCCATCAAGCGGATAACCAGGAGCGATTCACTGCTCTTGAGTACCGCCTGCTTCTCCTCCACACCAAAGAGAAAACTGTTTCGGTTCTCACAGAATTTGCGTATTTCCTGCACACCACGGCGGGGAATGAGGGTGAGCGGCTTGAGCGGCAGATTGTCGATGGCCGCGTCCACCTCCCTGGTCATGATGGTCAGCCGATGACCGTCGGAGGAGATCATCTTCAGGTAGGTCTGGTCGTTCTCCCTGAATTTTTCCAGCAGCGCGGCGGTCAGGGTGAACATGTTTTCCTTGTCCAGGGCAATGGAAAAGATGGTTTTGTCCACCAACTCGGCCATCACCGCGCTGTCCATCTCGACCATGGCGCCCTCGTCATAGGCCGGAAACTGGGGAAATTCGTCCGCGACCATGCCGGCGAGTCTATAGCAGCTCGGTCCGGCGGTTATCTCCACCCAATTGTTTTCCATCTCCTTGAAACTGATGACGGTCGAGCCGGACTCCCGGGCCAGTTCAAAGAGTTTTTTGGCCGGCAGGGTGAGCGTGCCGATTTCCATTACCTCGGCAGGAACAATCTGTTTAAGGCCGATGTCGAGGTCTGTGCCGGTGACGACCAGGTGATCTGACTTGACCTCGAGAAGCACATTGGAGAGGATGGCCAGGGTGCCTTTTTTGTTGGTGATGTTCTGTTGGACACTGACCGCACGGAGCAGGTCCTCTCGCCCGATGTTGAAGTAAAACCCCATAATAGCATCCTTTTTTTTATAGAGGTACTTGTTGGTGTTAGGGCTGTGGATTTGTGGAAAGTGATGGTAGTATATGAATATAATAGAGTTTTTCGTGTTTATCGTTGTGTGTGCTCACTCTTGGTTGCTTGGGAGCAAGAGGACTTTGCGTGGTTTTCAACAACGGATCAACAGTGATCTAAACCGTTTTTAGACAGAGTTTTCAAGAAATTGAAAACCGCTTAAAACTACTCGAAAAGATTAAAAATTTCAAATGAATATTTCCCTTTCAAGGCTGCGGGAACGATGAAAAATCAAATAAATACTGCGCTGCAAGCGGTCTGTCGACAGGGGTTGATGGACGGGGTCTCGAGCGCGGTCGCCGCCGGGGTCAGCGTCGGTCAGGAAAGGGGGCGTTTACGCGCCTGTTTCGCCGGCGGCCACACCCGCATCGATGGGGCGGGGATGCCAGTGGATGAGCGGACCGTGTTCGATCTGGCGTCGCTGACCAAACCGCTGTGCACCGCACTGCTCACCCTCTCATTGGTTGGCCGGAACAGGTTGCAGTTGGATGATACCTTGGTAAAGGTCTTGGCCGTGTCCCTCCCCGAGGAAAAAAAAGCTTTGAAAATAGGTCAGTTGCTCAGCCACAGCGCGGGTTTGTTGCCCTATCGGCCGTACTATCGGGAGTTCGGGGCGGAACTGCGGAAAGAGGGTACCTATCAATTATTCGAACGAATTTTGGCGGAGCCACTCGTGTATCCACCCGGCAGCGAGTGCCGCTACAGCGATCTCGGGTATATGCTCCTCGGTCACCTGGTGGAAAACCTCACCGGTCGGTCATTATCGGCTTACTTGCGGGAGCAGATAACGGAAAGGTTGGGCCTTGCCACGGATCTCTTTTTCTTGCCCGCTGATAAGCCTCTGCCAGTCGAGAAAAACCGCATCGCGGCCACCGAGGACTGCCCATGGCGGGGCCGGGTGCTGCAGGGGGAAGTGCATGATGAACACTGCTGGCTGATGGGCGGGGTCGCCGGTCATGCCGGCCTGTTCGGAACGCTTCACGGGGTAATGGGCCTGTGTGAGTGGGTGCTCGACCTGTGGCAAGGGAGAACTTATCACCCGGACCTGCCGGTGGAACTCCTCCGTACCGCCCTGACCCGGCAACTGGCGAACCACACCTGGTGTCTTGGCTTTGACACGCCTACGCCTGGGAGTTCAAGCAGCGGCAGGTTTTTTTCAGCGCAGAGTGTCGGTCATCTGGGCTTCAGCGGGACTTCTTTCTGGATCGATCCCGAAAAGGATGCGGTGGTTGTCCTGCTCACCAATCGCATCCATCCCAGCCGGGGAAACCAGCGCATTCGCCGGTTTCGGCCGTTGTTTCACGACCGTGTGATGGCCTGTGTTCAGGCCGTTCGGGCAGAGGGGTTGGGAGGGTAAAAAAAACCCTGCCACGGGAGGTGGCAGGGTTCTTCACTCCCCAGGAAAGGGAGGAAATTTCGGTTACCACCAGCAGACAGTCTTGTCGTTGGCGAAAATTTTCTGCACGAGAATGTCGTAATTCGGCTCGCCGCTGTAGAGACGGAACTCGTCGGCCGTGCGGTCTCGATTGAGAATTTCGACCAGTTTCTTCACGTCTTCGGTGGGTTCGGACCTGTAGACCTGCAGTATTTTCATGGTTTCACCACTCATGGTTTATCCTCCTATTCGCTGCACGCAGCCGGCGGCTCGTGGGATTGTTTGGGAAGCCCGTAGGGAATGATGAAATCCGCTTCGCGCATCTGCTCGCCCAGTTCCTCCAGGCTGATGTTGGCGATCTCGGTGCCTTCCGGTAGATCGGTGGGGGCATCGGCGCCACAGCTGAACACCTGGCCTTCCATGTCGGAGATCCAGGCGATATTCTCAGCCATGTAGTTGGACATGCGGGGGAACTCGCCGTTCATTATCACCGGGAAGGCGTAATGGTTCTCGACGGCCAGGCCCAGACCGGAACGGATACCGTCGTTATAGACGCGGTTGGCTATCAGGATGTATACTTTCAATGATTCCATATCCGCTTCTCCTTACAGAACGATATAC
>Ga0265295_1006672_pt1 | contig 13833 bp, 11 predicted proteins | sample Munlansysbiofilm_FD_192503 | JGI IMG/M metagenome (GOLD analysis project Ga0265295, IMG submission 192503) | Leachate microbial communities from a municipal landfill in Southern Ontario, Canada - Methane capture system biofilm | ecosystem: Engineered > Solid waste > Landfill > Unclassified ... | reverse complement strand
CTTTCCCCTTTATCTGCTGAAAAACCCCAAGCCCTTATCTTGATTTAATCATAGTAAAATCATGAAGTTGCGCTGCGATAGGGTTGTGTAATCCTGTAAATCGGCGATGAGAGATATCGATCAGCTGGGGGGATTAAGCGTTGCTGAAGCTGCGCGGATTTCACCCCGGAAAGCTCTCTTCGCGAATCAAAAAGTATTAAATTGTTTTAGCGTTGAGCTTGGATTCTTATCATTTTAACTTTTGGATTGTCAATTAAATTATAAGAAAAAACTAGTGGTGTGATTTTTTCAATGTAAAGCGACTTTGATTTTTTAAATCTTTTTTGTTACTTGCAATCAACGGCAAGTTTGACATACATTAGCTCCTTCTAGAACTGTCAATTTGCATTGAAGGAGGGGCATATGGAGGTCTGTGCTGCTCAGGCGCAGTTACATCTGCACATCGGCTCGCTCTCTCTGCCAGTAACCGCCCTCGAAGGGCAAGAAGCTCTGTCGGAACCGTTTAAGTTTCAGATCGAAGTTCTGGCCCAGCGTGGATTTTCTGTCACGGGTAACCTCGGGTTGCCGGGTGTTGTGACCATCGGCGGCAAGGATGGGATCAAGCGAGAGGTTGCTGGTGTCGTCACCACCCTCGAAGAAACGGGTAGCCACCATGACGGCCGTCGTTATGTTAACGTTTGGCTTGAATCCCGCTTGGCTCTATTGCGCCAGCAGCATGATACCCGCATCATTCTTAGCAAAAGCGTCACCGAGATTGTCACCGAACTGCTCCAGCGCCACGGCTTTTCCCCCGCACAGCTCCAATTTCATTTGACCCACACCTATCCACTGCGTCCCTACACCCTGCAGGCCGGCGAAACCGATCTCGATTTTCTGCAGCGAATCCTTGCCCGTGCCGGAATCTTTTACTGGTCCAGCGTGGAAGAGGGTGTCGAAGTGCTCCACTTCAGCGACCACAACACTCATCTCCCCTTTATTGCGCGCAAGATTGTCCGTTATCAGCCGGCGGTCGGCATGGAAACAACCCACGCCGCGCTTGAGGTGACCGCCATCCACCGTATTGAACTGCAGCAACAGATGGTAGCGACTGAATTTCGCATCCACGACCGCAACGAAAACCAGCCAGCGCTGGCGGTTGCAGGGAGCAAGCACAGCCGCACCCCAGCAGGAGACTTCAACCCAGTCCAGAGCCATTTCGGCAGTGGCGCTCAAGGCCCCGATGAGGCGCGCGCACAGGCCCAGCTGCGCGCCGAGCGCGCCGCGGTGGACGCGTTCCAAATGCTGGCCGCCAGTAACCTGGTCGACATTGGCTGCGGAACCACCTTCAGCCTCGATGCCACCTTGCTCAGCAGCGAAATCAGCGGCGATTATCTCCCCATCCGCGTGCGGCACTGTGCGAGCCAAAGGGCTGGCGCAGGGGCAGCTGGCACCGATCTGGTCTACACCAATCAGGCCTGGCTGATCCGGCGTGAAACCCCGTTTCGCCCCGCTCAGCCACCGCGCCCCGAACTCCCTATGACTTTTAGCGCCCGCATCGAGAGCGCAGGCCCCTGCGCCCATCTCGACGAAGGCGGGCGTTACCGCGTGCGCACCCACTTCGAGCGCGAAGCGCGCGCCCACACCGAAGCCAGTATTCCAATCCGCCGTCTCACCCCCTACGGTGGCCCGCCAGGGCACGAGGCGACCGGCATGCATCTGCCACTCCTCGACGGCACCGAGGTGCTGTTAAGCTGCCTCAACGGTGACCCCGATCGACCCATGATCGTGGGTGCGGTGCCCAACCCAGCCAGCGCCAGCCCGGTCACTAGCGCCAACCCCCAGCAGAACCGCTGGTGCACCGCCGCTGATAACGAGCTATGTCTCGACGATAAAATCGATCAGGAAGCGCTCACCCTGCGCACCTTCGGCGGCCACAACATCCTCCATCTCGATGCCGCTGCCGTCGGCCATAAGATCCGCCTCGCCAGCGCACAGGGCGCCATGCAGCTGCAGGCAAAAAAGACCATGCACATCCAGAGCGACGCCAGCCTCATTGAGCGCAGCGGTGACGACCGAATACAAACCGTCGAAAACCGCCATCAAACCGCCACCCAAACCGGCGAAATCCACCACCAGGCCGCTACCGACTACCACCAGAGCGCCGCCGCCAACATCCGCCTGCACGCCGGTGGCAACATTGAGCAGAGCAGCGGGCGCCAGCTGCGCATCGATGTCGAACAGGGCAAACAGGTCACCGTCGAAGGGGCCAAAGCCAGCTTCACGGTGCAGGATGGCAACCTGACCATCCAAGCGGCCAAGGAGATCCGTATCACCGGCCAAGGCGGCGGTGACATCCATTTCGGTCAGGGCGGGGGCGGCTTCATCATCAAGGCCGACGGCACCGTGCAGCTTTACGGCAACAAGATCACCCTTAAAGGGAGCAGCGGCGTCAACCTCAACGGCAAGGTTAATTACGCGGTCGGTGGCGGGGCGGCGATGCCCGAGGCGCAGGTGGCGGCGCCCTTGGTGCCGCGGGGGATTGCCCTTTTGACCGACGAGGTTGAACATATCGAACCGAAAATGGAAGATATTGTCATTAAGGTGGTCGATGAATTCGACAATCAGCTTCCAGACCATCTCAAATTGATTGACGGTACTCCATACCGGCTGGTCAGTGATAGTGGAGAGGTGCGCTACGGGACTGTCGTGAACGGAGAAATTCGAGAACCTCAGGTTATGTTTAAGGAATCGTTCAAATTGGCTTTTGGCACCGAAGCTGAAATGGAAGGTAAGGCATAATAATGGGCTACAACAAACTCTATGGTCGCAAGGGCGAAGTGACTTTTAGCCGTGCCGATATTAATGCAACCCAGCAAGAGGGCGGACGGGGAATTGAAGTTAAACTGGAGGGGGCCAAAATTATTATTCTCCACCCCTCTCTGTGTACCCCGACGGTTCACCCAACGGAAATCTCGCCTGAGAGTCCCCTTTCTATTTTTATCCTTACCGACTTTGATTTTTACAATGTTTTTCTCAATGATCCAGAACGACGGCGACAAGAAGCTGGACCCCGAATCAAAGAACTGATCAATTATTTTCTTAAAATTGAACCTTGGGAGGCAATACGCGACCACAACAAAGACCTGCGCCAAGGTGTCGAGCCTCTGTTTGCTGACAATGTCACCGCAAACTGTAATATTGAGTGTACTTATCTTGGGCATCTGGGGGCTGGCGGCTGGAAAATATGGGACAAGAATCAGCATCTCTTCGCTGGTATCCGCGCCAGCGCTCGCGATCACTATCTTCAAAAGGAGATCATCCACGGATTTCAGGTCGACATCATCGGCGGACTATCTTTGGACAAAGGACTCTACAATGCCTCTTGGGTCATATATGACCCAAACAGAGAAAGTCTGGAACGTGATTTCCTTGAGGTGCAGGATCGGGAAACTACAGCGTTTCTTCAGCAAACAGGACGATTTGTTTATCCATATACGCTAGTCAAGGGGCAGAAAGACCTTGATTTTAGTAGCTTTGACGAGCGCCCGATACAGAGCCATCACCCCATCTACTTGTCGGACGAGCCGCAGCTCAACCTCGGGCACCTGACCGATGTACATGTCTCCTCACGCCAGCACGCTTTTCAAAAAAGCGGCGCGCAGATGTTGCAAAATGTCGCAGAGACGACCAGTCCAAAACTTGGTCAGCAAGTCAATGTTAGCTTCCATACACTCAAAGATTTGATGGACCAGTTCGGGAATAAACATAGCATCGATATGCTTGTTTTTACTGGTGATCTCATCGACTATACTCGCAACTATGATCCGGCCGCCCGGTCAATCAGCAAAACCGGCGAGATATGGGAAGAGATGCTGGTCGATCACTATAAAGACCCGCAAAAGTACCCCGTTGGTATCGACAACCTCATCATATACAGCCTGTTTATGTACTGGTACGATGTCTACCAAAAGCCGATTCTGTTGGTTTCTGGTAACCATGAGGCCTACACTTTGCCCTACGGAATTTCGCCACGGGTGAAAAGAATGAAAGCCGCCGTTGATAATGCGAAAAATATATTCATCGATAAATCAGTCAACCAGTTGATCGACGAAAGCGTCGAGGAGCGCACCAAGGAATGGGCCGACCGCAAGGAAACCGAAGGCAAGACCAACACCACACGCGCCGATGAAGGAATTCCAGTCGATCACAACCTGACCATCTCCGAGGCGATTTTACTCTACGGTCCTGACTACAATCGGGTGACCATGACGGGCAGCGGCAAAGGAGCTTACAAGAATTTCAAGCCCATCAATCTAGATTGGTTTTACACTGTATTTACCCCCTTTAGCGACTTTGTGCTTAACTACAAGAACCAGTGTTTCATCGGTCTGGGTTGGGGGGATGATGAAAAGTTCACGGGACCAGGACATGACGGCCATGTAGAAAGCCCCTTTTACGGGGGCCATCTGCCGCGAGCGCCGGTAAGCATCAGCGTCTGGCAAAAGTCTTTGGTAAGAAAAGCCTTAGAGCGTAAGCCTGGCTGCGTCGTGCTGCTGTCGCACTTCACCCTGGCCAATTACGGGAGTAAAAAACCGCTGGGAGAGGCCGGCGAGATCAACTGTAACGATCTTCTCGGTCAGTGGAGCGATGCCGATCACGGCACCTTTGAGCAAAACCGCAGTGAACTCTACCAGCACATTAATGATGACCTGATTCAGTTGACTCTTTCCGGCCATTCTCACCGTAGCGGACTGTACCAGCCTGAGTCGTTCAAGGAGTCCCTTGGCCGCAAAACCATGACCGTCAGAGCTCGTGCTCCGCAACCGCCGCAAAAGGATGATTCCGTGCGTCCCTATCAGGGTGTAAACCCCGCGAAGGCCAAGCTCATCGTCTCCGCCTCTGGCGGGCCCATCCCCAAACAGAACTACGCTGGAGAACTATTCAATTGGGGACTGGAACGACCCTCGGGCACTTTGGTGCAGTTTAATGGGACCAACGCTCAATTCAGTTTGATCGAAAGTAAGACTGCACAAGCCAAACCCCGCTTCGCCGTGGCTTGGGACTATGCGGATATTTTCGGCACGGAAAAGCATGGGAATGGAGTGTTTACAAGATTTGATAGTGGTGCTGACGGCATGAGTTTCACCATTGAAATTAATCCGGCGTTAAGACTGCCAGAAGTTAATATTATCGATGGTATTGAGCTGTATCACTATACCGGCGTAACGCCCAAGAAGTTGCCGATGACCGTAAGTTATGTAGGACAACATCGGTATAAGGCGGTTTTGGGCGATTCTACGAAACAAGGGGAACAAATAAAGCTCAAACGCTACATTGAAGATACCATGCCTCTATCAGCGGTACCTCTTTTCCTCTGTCTCCGCTTCAATAAAAACCTCAGCAATCAACCCGGATTCAAACAATATAATTTCGCCAGTCCCTGGAATCTTCAGGTAGAGCTGATAAAAAAAGCGCAAGTGATCCGACAGGAGTTTGAAAGAGTGATTGAAATTGCTTCTGTTTATGGCCAAGGTGACTCGCCCACGTATTCAACCGCGTATTTATACAAAGAGATGGAAAAACAGATGAAACAGGCCCGTGGAGATGTGATTCGGCGGCATCCAAAACATGGAGAAGTGCCCGATTTCGAATGGCGCGTAATAAATTTCAATGGAGAATTTGCTTTCTCCGCACCTGAGCAAACGGCATGAAAAATATCCTCTGTTTTGTAATTATTTCAATCCTTGTCTTTCTAGGAGCATGTAATTCGATGAATCAAAAGAGACAGCCTCTGGACAGCCATTGGCAAGAGCTTTTCCAAAATTCCTCGCAACTTTCAGATGTAAGCCGTGGTAAACCACTCTCTTTAAATAAAGTAAAAATTCAGGATTATGACATCGGTGGGGTTCAGTTTTTAAATGCTACCTTTGATGACACCGAATGGAATGCCGTCATGGGCAAGAAAAGCCAATTTGCCAACGTGACTTTCAAAAATAGCGATCTGATCGATGTAGATTTTTCCTTTTCCACGTTAACCGACGTTACATTCGAGAACGTGACTTTTACCAGCGCCCGATTTCACCATAGCACTTTCGTCAATGTCCGTTTTCATGATTGTAAGTTTCTGGATCTCCAGAAGGATTACTTCAGGAGTTTTAGCGGACTCAAGGCGCAGGGGGTGAAAATAGTTAATTCTAAAATGCAAAATATTACTTTGTTTGAATCTCAAGGAGAATTTCACATTGAAGATAGCCAGTTGGAGGACGTTAGTTTCGCAGGTTTGAAGTTTCCGTCATCTGTAGATATCAAGAGAAGTCAGTTAGGTGGTGTCAATTTCGACAGTTCCAATCTCACCAAATTCACCGCCATCGACTCCCAGCTTAAAAAGACCACAGTTCAGGATTGCAATATTGGCAAGGTCGTTCTTACCAACAGCACATTGGATATATATTTTTCTCAGTCTGTCATAGATGAAGTGCGCGTTTTAGAAACACAAAACGAACTGCTTGGTTTTCTCGGCGCAAACATAAATGATGGCAGTATTAGTTTCTGCAAAGAAGGAGGCCTGATCGGCCTGACCGGGATGAAGTTTAAAACGTTCAAAATCAACAATTGCAACGACGTTGATCTCAAGGCGCCAGAGATTGTGGGTGAAAGTTTTACGATATTGAACTGTAGACTCAAGGAAGCTAAGTTCTATGACATGGCCATTGAGTCCTTTATTCTTAACAACGTCGAATTCGCTGGGGCAACTGATTTCGATGGAGCCCAAGCTAAGACGTCCGAAGTCCGCAACATCAAAAAAGGCCCCGGTGCCATCGTCACCGCCCAAGGTTCGAACATCAGATTTTATTGAGTAAAGGTGTGAATATCTACTTCGTTGAGGCTGTTCGAGATTTACCTATCAGCCCAATTGCGCCGTGCTGCTATCGCACTTGGGGGAACTTATTCCAGAAATGCAGAATCGTGCCGGGAGGCACTTTGCCAATCTCCGCCCAGCGACCGTAGCGCAACTTCAAACGGCACAGCTTAAGAACCTGTATCAGATTGAACTGAAAAATCTCACCGGCGTCGAGCCTGGCAGCATGTACGACTGTTTCTGGTCCGGCAAAAATACAGAACCCCAGCCTGTCGATCTCAACGACAGCTTTCTTGACAGTCAAGATCGGCTGATGCGCGAGTATGTATTCCAAAACTTTTACAAATATAAAAATGATGGCAACGGCGCACCGCAGGACGCACCGACATACGCCTTCAAGGTCGGGGACAACGGGGTTATTTTCGAAGAGGACCCTGAAACCCCGATTATAAACCGGCATCCGATCTATCTGCCGCCAGCCGGGAAAGAAAAACTGAACCTCGGCCACCTTTCCGATATCCATGTGTCGTCAAAGCAACAGGCCTACAAAGGTCGTAAGGCCACCGTCATTCCCGGGGTCGATGAGGCTATCTCGCCGTCCATTGGAGACAAAGTCAATAACAACGGCGACAACTTTTTTGACCTGCTGCAACAGTTCTTGCTCCATTGGCCGATTATGTCATTACGTATGGAGACCAGTGCTTGATAGGCCTTGAATGGGGAGACGATGAAGCTTTAATTAATTCGAAACTCCGTCGTGGTGGCACCTTGCCGCGTGCCACGCAAGGCTTGAACCCCTCACAGCGCGATTTTCGCAGAAGTAATTTTTAAAAAAAGTAGAGTACACTTTAAAGTAATGGCTAGTTTTCGGTAGTAGACAGCTCTGCAGAGTCCGTTGCGAATCTCCATGCATATATTTCATCCATAAAGTTTCCTGCCATATCCGCTACTTTTATCTGCGCAGTATAGATCTTTCTGCCGCCTAGACCATCGGTTGGCATTAGGGTAGCGATAGTATAGTTTTCATTGAAAGTGACGGTGACCGGTCTGTCATCAATAATGCCAAACTCGAAGGGCATAATCGCTTCGTCAAATTCTACTTCCAGCACTGAATCCGTAGGCACATTGATTGCGCCACTCTGCGGATAAACTGACAGTGCTTGCGGAGCAACCAGATCAGCTTGAGTTCCGGTTGTGAATTCCCACTCCTCCGGTGCTCCTAGAGCGTTCCCGGCCAAATCCTCGATGGTTTCTGCCACGGAGACGGTATAGACGGTGTTGGGCATAAGGTTGGCTGCTGGCTTGAACAGGGCTGTCGTGCCAACATACTCGACGGTTCCATCCACCAGGGCTGTCCCGTTGAGGGTCAAAGTCTGCGTGTTGAGCGTGGAAAGATCAATCGGCTCACTGAACGTGACCGCAATAACAGTGTTAAGTGCGACTGAGTTTGCGTCTTTAGCTGGAAATCGGCTCGAGATCTCGGGGGGCGTTGTGTCAGCATTGCCGGTGGTGAATTCCCAACTGTATTCTTTTTCCATCGCAATGCCCGCTAAATCCTCAATAGCAGTGGTGACCGTGGCTTTATAATTTTCTTCGGGAACAAGGTCGGCGTCGGGGTGAAAGGTTGCGGTTCTGCTAGCTGCATCGTATGCAACTGCACCGTCGACAGGAATCCCGTCCGCATCGTCCAAGAGGATGGAATTTAATGTGATCGTGGCGGGGTTGATGGGCTCATTAAACGTGACTGTGATGGCGCTGTTTATTCCGGCCGTGCCGTTAATCTCCGGAATTGTGGAGAGGACGTATGGGGCTGTGTCATCAGGAACCTCTACTGATGGTGGAACAACGATGTCAGCCGCAGCGTGATCGCTGCCACCGCCACTTCCGCCACCACATGCGCATAAAGCAAAAACAGTGAAAACAGCCGCCATCAAAACCATTAAACGTTTCATGTTAACCTCCTTGAGAGAACGTAATGTATCTGGAGTGTTTGGAAGAAAAAAGCCACTCGGTGAATTCAAGTTCAAAATGAATTATCTGTGTAAAGGGTAGAGCTTGACAGGACTTTTGTTATTCTGAAAAGTACGAACAAGTCAGAGCCAGGAAGGAGTCTGCCAAAACCTTCCACCATTCTAGCGAAAAAATGCGCTATTGCATCACTCATCTACAGTTTTTTTTCATTATTCGTGAAATTGCTCGATGTTTGGGATAACATTAAGAGAACCTTTTTGTTGAATTCCAGAAGTTCTGAGGGACAGTATAGTTTTGCACTTATGTTATTGGTGATTTTTGGTCATCTGGGGTTCTCTGCTCTGTATGGGTATATGCGAGTGCCAGGGCCGCGTAAATTCGGGCTGCTGCTTCAACCTCGGCAAGGCTGGTTTGCTCCTCTGCGGTATGGGCTGTTTCCAGGGATCCAGGGCCAAGGATCAGAGGCTTGCTTCCGGCCTGATAAAACAGGTTGCCATCGGAATGAGATCGAAACGGCACAAACTCAAGGGGCAAATTCAGGCGTGGGAAAATCTCTTCCAGGGCCTCCATCAAGCAATTGTTCAAGGATAATTCGTAGCCCCCCGATTCAAAATCGAAGCTGACCTCCAAAGAGAGTCCTTTGATTGTTTCGCGCGCCGTTTCCAGAGCTTTTTCCAGTTCAGCCCGAACCAGCGCTGGCTCAATGTCCGGAGATAAGTGCAGGTCGATCCAGGTATCACAGCGATCGGGAACGACGAAGCCAGCGCGGGAGGAGCTCATTTCGCGGATGGAATAGACCAGTTTGGACGGTTGCGGGGTGAACAGTGGCGCTTGTTGAAGTTGCAGCAAAACGCGTAACATTGATTCAATCGCGTTGTGCCCCAGTTCCGGCAATGAGGAATGGATACGTCGCCCCTGAGTGACCAGCGCCAGTTCTATATAGCCATAATGGCTGAATGCCGGGCGCAGTGAGGTTGGTTCACCGATGATGGCCCAGTCCGGGCACTGTTCTTCCAGAAATCGTGCACTTCCATCGCCGTTTTCCTCTTCACCTACCACTAGCAATAAGCCGAGTGCTGGGCGTTGTTCCTCGGGGAGTGTCGCCAGCGCCAGCCAGGCCTCGACCATCGCGGCGCAACCACCTTTCATGTCGGCACTGCCAAGGCCACGAACCACACCCCACTCTTCAACCGCGGCATATTCATCAATATCCCAGGCGGCAACCGTGTCGACGTGGCCGACGAGGTAGAGCGAAGGTTCTCCTTTGCCCATGGTGGCGATCAGGTTGTAGCGCTCATCCTCAACGATTTGGCGGCGCACCGGGATGCCGCTTGCGCTGAGGCGCTCTTCAAGGTAAAGCTGAATATCTTCCTCTTTGCCGGAAGGGGAATAAATATCGATCATTTCCATCAGGGTTTGACGTAACCGGAGCGGATTGATCGCTTTCCAGACTTGCTCAAGGAGGGAGTGCATATCAGTCCTTCCTGCGTTTCTGTTGTTCGCGGGAAAGATTGAGAGTCATGTAGACGTGCTTTTGAGTATGGCCAAAGCCCTGTTTTTTAAAAAAACGGATTCCACCCTTGTTGTCCGCGTCGGTATCGATAACGATCATGCGCACCCCCTGTGCCAGCATGCGCTGCTTGATTTTTTCGAACAGTTTTTCGCCAGCCCCACATTTCTGGATCCCTGGCCGGACCCCGATCCAGACCAGATAGCCATATTTCCAGGCAGAATGGGTTTTTTCAACGGTTGTTCCGAGGGCGAAACCAACAATTTTCCCCGCAAGTTCTGCGACCACACACAACTCGTTGTCAGAATTATACAGGGTTGTGATTTCATACTCATCCCAAGTTCGGTACATGCTGGGGGAAAACTCGGAGGTGAAGAGATCTTCCCCAAGGTGGAAAACAGCCGCCAAGTCGTCAATAGTCATGGAGCGAATTTCAAGTTGTTCAGTGTTTATTTGTTGAGCCATAGTATCCTCTGCCTGAAAGTAGTGTTCGTACACAGCCGTTGAGGCAAAAATAGATTTTCCTACGCGGGTTTAAGGGTATAAAAATCTTATCATCAGCCGCGCCATTTTGTCGCTAAAACTAAATTTAAATACCGTTTTCATGCTACAATCCCTTGCAAACGTTTCATGGTTTTTACTTTTAGCCAAGGATAAGAGGATATAATAATGTATAGCCAAAACAGAACCCAGAACGGAACCCCAAACGGAACTTATACTGATAGCACAGCGCTAGCGATAACCAACACCTTTTTCAGAAAAGTCTACCTGTGGATGACGGCGGGGCTGGCTCTTACTGCTCTGGCTTCTTTCCTGATGCTTTCCAGCGCTTCAGCCCAGCAATTGATTTTTGGGAACCGGATGATCTTTTACGGACTGATCATTGCTGAACTGGGGTTGGTTATTGCCATGTCGGCTGCGATCAACCGGATCAGTGCCTCAACCGCCACGCTGATGTTTCTTGGCTACTCGGCTCTTAACGGGGTCACGTTTGCAGCCATTTTTATGATTTATACCAACAGTTCGATTGCCAGTGCCTTTCTGGTGACCGCAGGTACCTTTGGCGCGATGAGTGTCTATGGTTATGCGACCAAACGTGATCTGACCGGCTGGGGCAGCTTTCTATTTATGGGTCTGGTGGGAATCATCATTGCGTCTGTGGTGAATATTTTTCTCCAGAGTGAAATGATTTATTGGGTGACCAGTTATATTGGGGTTTTCGTTTTCGTTGGTTTAACCGCCTACGACACCCAGAAAATTAAACAGATCGGGCAGGCTGGATTTGCCAACGAACAGGATCGACATAAAGCGGCGATTCTCGGGGCGCTCAGACTTTATCTCGATTTTATCAATCTGTTTCTAATGTTGCTGCGAATAATGGGGAACAGGCGTTAAGCCAAAACAGGACAAGCCGATGAACGTGGCGTCAGGTCTTCATAAGTTTATGTATAGCGGAGGTAATATGTGCTGACCAGATTGCAACTTATGCAGGCACATGCTTTGGTGGCAGCTTTTATTATTCTCGCTGCGGTAATGTTTATGACCACGGGGGCTTTTTACGCATGGGGTGTAAAGGGCACGCACATAAATGAGGTTTATGAGGTTCAGCTAAAAGAACCAATGCAGCATGATTTAAGCAAACTTACTGCGTTAGCTGAGTTGTAACTAACGAGGTTACGTTTAAACAAACCATCAGGCGTACCTAAATTAAATGCTCTGGGCAGTTGCTTTATAATGGAATGGACAGGCTCATCTAAAGACTTGATTCTAGAACCAACCGAGAACGAGTTTATTGCAAATTTGATTATTAAGAAAACCAGTTGGTACAAAAATTTTGTTCAGCTGCATAAAGCCAAAGGTAGCGTAGCTTTTAAGATTTATTCTGTTATCTTTGCTTTAGCTATTGGGTTTTTGCTTGTTACTGGCTTGTGAAGTTCTTATCGATTCAGTAGTCAATATTACAAGGAGGGATATTCTTATGAACAGAGTACCGGAAGAGGCCTTGGTGCTTGTGCCTGGCGGCACGCTGATTACAAAAACACCTGAAGAGGGGCGCGCCTTGGCTATGACCATAGCTCGGCATACAATTCACAATATACAACCGGATATGGATATCCTAAAAGCTGGCCGCCCAGGGTATTCGGCCAATCCAGATAGCCTAACGGCGGCTGCGCAAGTTGTCGCTATCGAATTCCAAACTATCGCAGCCGCGAATGATTACTGGAAGAATTGCTAGGCTTTTTTTAAGAGACACAAAGGATAGAAAATTTATCGTCAAAACCATATAACCCGGCCATTTCGAATTGCTTTTGTATTTAATCGAGAATGGCCGGGTAAATTTTCACACCTTTCCTACCGGTGCTAAATACACCGTAAACTCATCTTTACCATCTACGCCCAGGAGTTGATCCATCCCATTCTGGTTATAGGCTGCAATGGCGCAGGTGCCACAACCAATCGCCTGGCAGGCGAGATACAGGTTTTGGCAGATATGCCCGGCATCGAGGAGAATAACCCGGTGCGCCGATTCGAGGTAGCGCCATTCACTCCGATATGGAATTGCCGCCCACACAACCACAACTGGTGCTGAGGCTATAAACCGCTGCCCCAAGGTGGCTTGGATCAATTTATCGGCCAGATTATCTTCGAGTCTTTCCAGAACCAGAGCGTGTTCCAGCGGGAGATAGCGATAAATGCCGGAATCAAGTCCATTTATTCTGTTGATAAGAAGATATGTCTCGAACGGATGTCGACAACCGGCAGACGGAACGGTTCTCAGGGCGGTTCCAGGACCAAGCTCTTCCTTAACTCCTTGTGTAGCCCACAGCAGATAAGACAATTCCTCAAGTGTGATTGGCTCCGGCAGAAAACGGCGCTCGCTCTTCCGCCCTGCAATTGCATCCACAAGATCGGTTCCTCGAAATTGACCCCAGCTATCCTTCCCAGGTAGGGGGATAGTTTTTTGCTCTGCTTTAACTGGTTTTTGTAGTGGTGGGGCAGGTAACCCCTGGTGCTGATCAGATAGATAGAAGTTTGTTTTCAGGCGTAGTGAGTCTTTCAGAAACTCTCTGTGGGCATTGATAAGGTCTGAATTCATGACAGTATCCCCCTTGCTATTATGCGAGTTGTAGTGGTCAACTATTTTCGGACACGAAGTTAGGGGTTTTTTCTGCTACAGCAGGAGCAAGCCCATTATTTCAATCTCGTTTCCACGCTCCCGCGTGGGAATGCATAGGTAGCGGATTATCCCCTCTATTGCAATATTCACCGCAGAACCCACATGACGTGGGCGGCGGCCCACACCGCCTTCCTTTTCTTGCGTGTACAAGAAAAGGAAGCAAAAGAATACACCCTGCGCTGCAGCCCTGCGGGTACCCTCCACTTATACCGCCAGCAGGCGGATGGACCGAAACTCGCTAACGCTCAAACAGCGGTCCATCTTTATCGCCTACTGCCAGCAACGTTCCGGCTGCGTCACGAAGGGGATTGGGGTGCAAGTGCGAACCTGGGCAGA